>Ga0233444_10005797_pt1 | contig 11250 bp, 10 predicted proteins | sample SI_124_October20_6_FD_182792 | JGI IMG/M metagenome (GOLD analysis project Ga0233444, IMG submission 182792) | Seawater microbial communities from Saanich Inlet, British Columbia, Canada - SI_124_October2016_10_MG | ecosystem: Environmental > Aquatic > Marine > Inlet | place: Canada: British...
AAGCTCGCATTCGGTGTGTTGCGGCCCGCATTCAAAGAGTGGTTTGAATGCACTGCGTACGAGGCGGCGGCAGCGGCGGCGGCGGCGGGCTCGGCCCGACGCTCGAGTAGACGTGGCGAAACTCGCCGTTGACAAATGTGAGCTGCGGGCTGCGCTCGAGCACGCGCTGGATGACGGAGCAGCTGGCGGCGCTGCGGTCACACCAGCTAGTGTCGATGGCCGTTGCGCCTGAGCGCGACCCCAGTCGCGCCGCCCACACCGTGAATGCGTCGCCGCCCGCAAAGGTGGGTACTTTGAAGACGTACGTCTTGACGGTACAGTTGGCCGCCGCACCGTCAAAGCCATCGCCTAGTACAAACTCGCTCAGCTCGGTGAGCGCCACAATGGTCGCAAAGTCATGCTTAAACTCGGAGCCGTCGACACCCGAGCACGAGCCATAGCAGCGCCTCGCCTCCTTTTTGCACTCCACCTTGTCTTCGGTGCACGCCTGGATGTCATAGAGGGACTGATGCACGAAGCGGCCAAAGTCGCTGAAAATTTCAAACTTCCAACGCCGGCAAGTGTCCCAAAGAAATTGGCCAGTGATGTGTCCAATGGAGCCGCCAGCGAGATTGTAGTATTCGTGTGGCATATCGTAGTCGAGACCGCGAGACGTGACCTCGTGTCGATAGTTGCGGCACACGTGGTAGACAAAGGGCGCGGCCTTGGCGGCGTCGTCGTCGCCAAAGTCGGTGCGCAGAATCTTGTCGCCGACGCTGCGCACCGACTCCCAGTTGCGCGCCGCTTGCACGAGCTCTGGAAAGAATTCGTCCGAGCTGGCGCCCATCACGCGCGAGCGCTGGACAATGTTGGCGGCGTACGAGTCAAAGATGCGCGCGTCAATCTCGACAAAGCCGGCCGTGTAGCCACGAGACAGCCATGTATAGTACGGTAAAAGTTCGTCTCCCATGGGTCCACAGGCTTGCGTGTACCAACTACCATTGGCAAGGCAGTTGGCCGTGACGTTGCCGCGGTAACCGCCAATGTTTTGTTCAGAGAAGAGGCTACCGATGCTAGCCGTCAGCAGCCAGATGAGCCGTATCTCAGGCCACTGCCACGGCAGGGTGGTGGTGTGAAATCGAATGCAGTGCTAGCAAGTGTGCTAAAGTGTTGTACTAGAGCTCGCGCTTCCATATTCGCACCTTGCAGTTGAAGCAGCCGCCGCACTGCTCGGCGCCCATGGTGGGCAGAAGCTCCTTGAACGAGTCGGCAAAGTCAAACTCGTACATAGGATTACCCATGCTGGCGCTCTCGGTCTCGGTGCGCTCAATGGGCCGGCCAGTATCGGGATCAATGGTGCGGGTCTTGGCGGACAAGGTGCCCGGCCCTGGGTTGCCAAAGAAGCGCTTGCCCGTGCGCGAGTTGAGCGTCGCCTCCATGATGGCCGTGAAGCGGTGCAGCACGACGGGCAGGTGCGTGAAGACGAGCATGTCGGCGACAATATTGGGTCCCCGGAAGCAGCGCTCCTCAACGCACTTGAGCTGCTCATTCCAGCCCGAGGGCGTGAGAAAGTCGATGACGCACAGGAGCAGGTCGATGGCGGCAAAGAGGCCGGGGAGGGCAATCTCGGTGAAGAACTGTGCGGCAAGCAGAGGGGCGTGTATGCGCAAGCTATAGGGCGGGTTCAAGTGGCCGCTTCGCACGATGATCACAAAGTCGACACCGATGCCGATGACGGTCGTGAGCATGCCGGACTCTGCCACGCGCGCACAAGTGTGAGCCAAGGGGTTGAGCGCGCGTGGTTGGAGTTGCAAAGGGCGTACTAACGAGCATCTTGAGCACCATCATCACCGACCGCAGCAGGAAGAAGAAGGAGTCGACCAGCACCGAAAACACCTGTGTCAGAATCTCCCCCGCCACCGCAAAGGCCACATCGACAAAGGTCGACCCGAGCGTGATGATGAGCATGCCCAGGTCGAGGATGGCATCGTTAAACGCGCTCGTGTCAAAGGCCGGCGCCACAAAGTTGTCGTTGCTCTCGGCACCCAACTCGGCCAATCGGCGCGCCGTGGCGATGCCAAAGACGTACGTGTCGTCGGTGTCTCGAAAGCCGTCGAAGGTGGCGTTGCGGCGCAAGGGAGCCAGGTTGGAGAGCATGCGTCTCGAAGCGGCCGCGTAGGTGCCCGAGGCGTCGGAGTAGCCCTCGGCCTTCTCGGCCGACTCGAGCCGCGCCGCGTAGGCGGCGGCACGACCACACCACTCGGAGCTCTTAAAATTGGCCGTGCAGTCGAGCCCATTGTACGGAAAATCCTCTTCACTGAAGAGGCCCTGCCAGTGCTGGTGCGTGAACGCGAGCGAGAAGACCTCGAGCGCAAGCACGATCGTCGGCTCCACCACGTAGAAGGCGGCGGCGTTCCACACGGGCAAGACTCCGGCATTAACAACGTCGACGGCTGCATTGTAAAAGATGCTCGTCGTGTCCCACGAGATCTCGGCAATCTCAAAGAGCAGCGCGCCCTGATCAAAGGCTTTTTCGGGATCGCGGTCCAACCACAGAAAGATCTGGTGCAACAGAAAGAGCACGAGCAAGATGGCCAGCAGCTGCGAGAACTGGTTGGCCAGTTTCGTAGCCGTGTTCACGGCGGTCTGAACGAGCTTTACAGATTCGGTGGGAACGGCGCTCACTCGGCGCGCAAACCGACCGGCCGCCTGCGAGCGGTAGGACCCCGCCTTGGACACTTCTTGCACGTCGCGGAGCTGCGCCTCCGAGAGCCCCGCTGGCGCGGCCTGGCTCGGTGGTGGCGGCGGTGGTGGTGGAGGGGGCGGCGGTAGAGGTGGTCGCTGCGGTGGCGCCGGCCGTGGCGCTGCGGCTGGTGCCGGCCGTGGCGCTGCGGCTGGCGCCGGCCGTGGCGCTGCGGCTGGCGCCGGCCGTGGCGCTGCGGCTGGTGCCGGCCGTGAAAAGCCCCGTTGCACGCGCTCGACCCCTCGATCGATCTTCGAAAACTGGCGTTCGATCCAGTCAGACCCCCGTTTCACACGATCGTACGTGGCCGGGTCGATGCCCGCATCAATCGCTTTTTTGCGCGCTTCCTCGTCCGTCGTGCCGCCTGCGGGTGCTGGCAGTGCTCGTTGGGCTGGCGCCTTGGGTGCTGGCGCCGCTCGTTGTGGTGGTGGTGCCCCAGGAGCCTGCTTCTTTTTGCGAAACACACTCTTGGCGTCCGACCAGAGTTCCGACGCGTCTGGAAAGTCAAAGTCGTCCATGCCGGACGCAAAGGGTGCGTGTGTGTGTGCGCGTGTGCGCGTGTCCACTCGCGCCCTTTCCTTTTTATAAGTCCTTTGAGCACCGACTAATTAGCGCCACTAGATGATCCGCTAAGGAGAGTGGACCGAGAATCGCCAGGTGCTGTGTAAACGGTGCGCATGGGGACCGCAGATGCATGCGGACGTGCCATACGCCGGTCCTTTGTCGTCTTTGTTTTGCAACTCGCCATTGCCACCGCCTTTGTACTAGTGGCGCTCTGGGCCGCATCTCTCCTGCTGGAGTTGACACCGATTGTTGGGGTCACCACCGTGCCTCCCGGAATCGCCTTTGTGACCTATGACAAGCGACACTAACCATAACGTATGGCACGCTATCCTTTCAGACGAGGGAGCATTGGCAACGTCACGCGTAGTACACACTGTGCGCGAGTGGGCGAGGTTTTCAATGTTACCGGCCGAGCTGGCCGCCTTTGGCTTTACGACTGCGCGAAAGCTGTCCGATGTGGCCACCGACAATGACGACGAAAACGGATTCGACATTCCCCTGTGGGTCATTCTCGTGGCGATTGTACTTCTTCTCACGTTGCTGTTTTGTGGATGCACGTGCTTTGTGATTCGCTGTTTTGCGCCTGAGAATACGCAGGGTCCCGCGTGGGAGATCAATTCCTACGGCAAGCGATGGGTCAAGGGTCATGCTCCCGGAAATGGAAAAAATCCAGTGGCGCACGAGAATGGTCCAAACACATACCCGGGAGCAATCCCAGTGCACACGCCCATGAATGACACGTACGACCCCAACAATCCTAAATCCCACATGCGTCCTGCATACCACGAGAACCCCGACGATCCCAATTTCAAAGAGGACCGCCAGGAGGTGCTCGACAAGCTCAACGGGTTGCACATTGCTCGCAACGGTGGGCGATTGGTAAAAAACGCACAGGCACCGCGGCAAACGGCCGTCTAGGCAATGTCTCGAGTGTTTGTCAGGGTAAAGGGTGCATGTATAGACGCGTGAGTGTGTGTGTGTGTTTGGAAAAAATATTCGGCTTCGTCGGTTTCTCAGACACACACACACCCACACGCGCACACACTTTGATTCTGGTCTTGCGGCAAGTGTGTACTTGCACGCCTACAACGAGCGGCTGCAGTGCCGCTAACCGGCTACACAATTGTTCGCTCTGTCAGCGACTCGACAAAGACAAAAAAGGTTGCAAGTCCGACGAGAGAAACCGTCCTGACCAGACGACTCGGTTGCTGCGCCCGCACCGACTGGGCGAGCAGCTGGACGGAAATTGCCACACATATTCGTTGACAAATGGATACCAACAAGTGGGCAAAGTCGAGTATCGATCGTCGATCGGAGAGTTTGTCTAGTGCAGCACGTCCAGCTTCACTCACAAAGGTTTGTTCAAACTCGTCAGTGAGCTGGCCTAGAAGAGTGACAGACAAACGCGCTTCGTCCGTGCTGGACCCCTTCAAGAGCGGGTGGTGCAGCTCGGTCCTCAACGACGCGAGCCTCGCGCGGGCAGCGTCCTTGGCAACCGAAACCACTCGCGCTCGTCTCTTGACGAGCTCTGTAGACAACCGTGCTTGCAGAGCCGCAAACACTATGGTGAATCCCAGCACAAGGCCAATCAACTCGTCCTCGCTCAACTGTTCGTCTCCCGCCGCAGAGAGTAGTTCGCGTGCAATGTTGAAGGAAACGGAGACGCTGAGATCCGACCCTATGGACGAAAGAGCTCCGAATGTGGTCCCTCCCACTCCACCCGTCACGGCAGTGGCGCCATCCATTGTAGGTACACCGCTTTTAGATGAGCGCTTTGTCCAAAGCCTGCCGGTTCAAATGACAAAAAGTCAATGCGAAGCGGCCGGAAATGAGGGAGCCTTGCTACTCAAGGGATTCTTTGCCTACCACAAGCAACCCGAATTGGGACTTCGCCGTCTACTGCTAGCGCCGCCGCCTCCACCAAGTGGCGGTGCTGGGGAGCCACGCAAGCGCAAGGTGGCAGGGGCTTCTGGAACGTCTCTACCACGCGCGCGCACCGATACTCACCCCACGGTTGGTGCTACCTTTGGTTGTCTGCTCGGGAATATCACTGCCTATCTTGAGGGTCGAGGCCTGCCTAGAGAACGAGCCTATGTGCTGCGCAGCATCCGCACACTGCTACTTCCGGCGGCCGAGTCGCTACGGTACATGCGCGGTGCTGATGTGCAGCACCTGGCCCGAGGTATGGCCTCGTGTCGCGTCGTTCAACCAGAGCGGTCGTCCCTTCCCGAGGTGTCGGCTCCGAATTTTCCAACCATTGACTACAAGTACGGCAACAGTTGTACTACCGTCGGTGCCACTGCCACGCTTCTTGTCGTGTTTGGTGTCATGAGCACGATTCCGGACCATAGCGCTCACTTTTGGAAGGAGGGTTCTCTGTGGAAGGCGCTTCGCTGTGCCGAGGAGGCGCTCAACAGTTGGCGTCCCTCAACTGCGTGCATGGACGAGACGCATTGGCAAGCACTCGGCGCTGAGAGGCGCGCGATGCACCGTGCCTGTCTTGCCGCGTATGTGACTTGGAAGCGACTGGCCGAACCAACACCCATGGAAGCGGCGACGGCAGCAGTGGGTACTGCCGAGGGTATGCAACTGATGCTCCAGGCAGCACAGCGTGCCGCGTACCCGAGTGGCGCGATTGTCAACGAGTACACACAAGCCGAGCTATGTAGCCGCATCCAAAACGCGCAAGAAATATGGGAAGTGCCCACTACGACGAGTGTGCAAACCGTCGTTCCTATGGTTGTGCTGCCACTATCCGAAATTCCCGACGCCATGGCGCTTGTGACTGGCGGTGGCCCAAATCGACGACGTATTAGCAGAACAAACACCGACGACGACAGCCAATCGTGTGCCAGCTCGTCGTGGAAGACATTGAGCTCCAACCAGTCGATCTTTTCGCACGTCTCGCAGGATTCCCTCTGTGAGCTGGGCCCTGTGGGCGACCTTGCGCTATGCAATGCCAGCGAGAAGCACTGCCCAACAAAGGAGGGCTTGACGATAACCTCCCGTGTCTAGTATAGTGAGTGTATTGGACGGTGTGGTGGATTCAAAAAATGCGACGTCTTCCCAAGCTAGAGAGCGTCGTCAAAGATCTGTGTCTGGACAAGTTTCCCACAGAAGACACCGAGGCCAAGCGCAAACGCGTCGTTATCTACGACGACAATTCCGACGACGAAGATGGCGAACCGGTCGCGCAGCAGCCGAATATTGCACCTCCCGAGTTGGAGCCATTGCCCGATGACAGCGCGACTGCGCTCTTTGTGGGCGAGCTTCCCGATCCAATGACCTACCCACAGCAAACGAAAACGGGACTCGTTGATGCGAGCGTCCTTCCTGGCGAGGATTTGGTCGCAGCGGCACATTTTCAGAGCGCACTTCGCAAACTCAAGGAGGCCAAGAAGAAGATGGACGAAAACGCCAACGGCGCAGAAGATGCATACAATGAGCAGCTTGCGGCCCTTCCTGGGATTCGAGATGCGGCAAGGGATGCCGAGCTGCAACATGGAAACCAGAATGTCGGAAACCGGCACACTGAAGAGTTCAAAGACATCGTTAGGAAGCGATGGCTGCCCGACATGGAGGCGCTGATTCGAAAGATTGGCAGCGATCCCGGAGGCGTCAACAGCTACGCGGCCCTCATGAGCCAGCTCAAGCCCGGGAAGACGTGGAACAATCTGGTCAAGCAGACGCGTCTGAAGCGGCAGCAACAGCCAAATTACCAGCTCCGGCCACATCAGCTCCCACCGCTCAGCGACCCGCGCACTCTGGGCGTTGCCGTCTACAAGGTGATCGAGCAGGAGGACCTTGAACAGTGGCGCAAGTCGATGCGTCACGCAACCGAAGAGGGAATGCCCGAGTTCAAAAAGCAGGTATGGTGGACACCCGAAGACGAACATTGGGAATTGCGCACCGATGGCAATGGGAGAGAATACGTTGTCGACATTCCCGCGCAAGCCGGACCGACTGGTGGTGTTCCGGGGCAGCCGCGATCGATTTGGGATTGGGACGCTTCGCAGAGCGACCCCAGAAGCGCATTTTACCCGGGAACGGCGTTTCGCTTTGTGGGCGGAGGCTTTGCGGCGCTCAACAACCCTTCAAGCTTCCACAACCAGTTTGTTCGCTCCCTGAGGATGCATGTCCACGGAATGGCAATATTTCGCGACTTGTTTGGCATGGGCCCAGGCGGGAACAACGAGGGCGCCACGCACCTCGAACAGGTCATTGACCGCATGCTGATTCGCCAAACTGACCAGAGCCCAGGCGAAGACTTTTGGCATCGCGACATTGCGCTCGGCACGAACCCAAACGACCGCGTCTTTGGTGGCTGGGTTAATCTCAACAATACTGAGCAGGCCTTTTCGTGCGTTCCCGGGTCCTCGGCGGAGGAGCGGGTGCATACGCCCAATGACCCGTTTGGATTTGCGAAGATCACCGAAGACGACCACTACAAGTGCGTTGCGCGCTCGTACAAGGTGATGATCCCACCAGGGCACATGATCGTGTTCAATGAGGACACAATCCACGAAGTGATGCCATCGCATACCAACGAGCGCATGCTGCGTCTTTTCACGGGCTGGCGCCTCTCGCAGTGGCAAGCCAATGGACCAAGCCCCAAGCCGCTCATTCCAGACCTGCGTCGCCGTCTGCTGCAGCAAGAAGGGATGCCACTAAAGAGTGGGCAGCACAAGCACTACGATTCGGATGACCCGAGCAAGGGAGGCAAGGACTACTACAAACAAAACATGGACCAGGGTCGCAAGTACAACAAGGCCAACAACCCAAAGGGGTTCAAAAACTACCCAGGACCGCCACCTTTCTACCCTTCCAACTACTGGGGAACTCTCGATCCCAACAAGCACGTTGGGCCGCTGTGCGACAATCTCGAGCCGGCGCTCGTGCACAATCGCTTTTTCCCTCCAAACAAGCCAATGGGCACACAGCACAAGTTTGGTGTCATGTGCAACTTGGACTACCACCACATCACCTACGAGTCGCAGTACAGTGCCGACGTTCCCAAGCCCAGCCATGCCGATACCTTGCGCGGTCTTGTGGAAACGCACGAGTGGCTACGAGACTTTGACGACAATAATATCAACATTCCCAATGGAAAGATCTACGCAAAGGACAAGTTGTGGGTGCAGGAGCCGTACACGGAAGAGGAAATCGACATTCTCGAACCGCATACGCTCGCGTGGCTGCGCAAGCGTCTACTTTCGACCAACTGTGCCAACAGGGCATCTCCCTACAACTACGTCGATACTAAGACGCCCCAGGGTGGCAACGGGGTCATGAACGGCATGCTCGATGACACTGCGTACTCTACGGCACGAGCCTGATGCCGTTTGTGGGAACAATTTCGGCGTGTAGGTATGGCGCGGGTGTCGCCCTTGTGGAGTGTGGCTGAGGGCGAGTTTTTATCGCGTCGCTAGACAAAGTGTCATAATTTACCTCTTGCATCAGTATAAAGGAAAAGGGGGTCTACCCGTTTGTGTGCGTGTGCGTGTGCGCGGCGCATGCGCGGCGTCGCATGAAAGGGACACCTCTTGCAGTCGCGGCAGAAGCCTCCTACGAGACTGATAATGACGACGTGGACGAGGAGCCATCGCCCGAGCCAGAGGTGGTGCGCGCAGTAGACTACTTTTACGAAGCCTCCACAAACGAGTCGGTATGGCCGGTGCTACTCTCGCTCCTTGTCGCCGGTTTTGGGGCATTGATTGCGTGGCAAAACGTGTGCCAGGAACGCCAAGTATGTGTGGACCACGGCACATGTTACTCGGTACGAAACGAGTCCTACTCGTGCAGCTTTCGGACATCCATCACGCCGTCGGCGTACCGCATGCTGAATTTTACGTCACAAGACGAGGCCCTCCAAGCCCTTCAGCGCGGCGTTTGTGCACCCGGGTTGCGGCAGTCGCTCGACGAGTATGGCGATCTGCGCTGTGTCCGAAGACGCAACTATCCCGATGCCCTCTCCACAGAAGCCGAGGCCAAGAGTTTCGTGCCTGGCATGGCCGATCACCAAAAGCATTGTGGGCGTTGGATTGACGCCAAGTCGTTGGCGAGCGGCGAGGAGAAATTCGCCTTCTTTGACGTCGACGAGGTCGCACAGGACATTGAAGACGTTTTGCTCGCGGGTGGCAGTGGGAGACTCGCCATTTCCGACGTGACCAAGTTTCGTGCTGCGTGCCGCTCAATGGTGGTGTCGAATGCGGCGGGTGCCGCCGCCACAGTTGCGTACAACTACCTAGTCGAAGGCCTGAGCGCCTTCGACTTGACACAGATTCCCGACGTCTTTCGTGCGGTCGGATTCTTGGGATCGCATTTTTGCGACGCCCCCGCCACCGTCGGCCTCGCGTACGACGCCCAGTCCTTTGCGGTCAAGGTGGGCGTCGGCACCACGCCGAGCGCAGACGCCGTCGCAGAGGCCTTGTATGCAGTGGGCGCTGACCGAACCAAGCGCACGCGTGCCTCCTCCTTTGCCGAGCTCGTCAACGACGTTGGCATCGCCGCACCGGCCGTCAACGACGATGAGACGCGTAAAATCATCGAGGGGTCGTATCGAAACGGTTGGATCGAGTCCCAGGTGACCTCCAGTCTTCGCATCTTTTACGAGCCAGGGAATCCGCCACTCGCACGCTTCTTGCGTGCCACAAAGCTGCAGATGGCCGACGTCACTCCGTATTTGCACGGCCTCGCAGCCTATTGCGCCGTCTCGGGCTCGTCCACGGTCACCGGCGAGTTTGGCGGCATGAACAGTGTCGAGCAGTCGGTCAACACGATCAGCGGGCTTCGTCCAGTACCCTCAGCGCTCGGCCGCTTGCACGGAAAAAGCATCGACATTGACCGCTTCTCGGAGATCACTCCCGAACACTTTTTCAACGCGTCCTCCACAACGTGGTCGGCCCTCGCGTCGCACGGCAAATCCATCACCTCGGCGACGCGACCGTCGGCGAGAGCCGTCTGTCTACGCGCGGCGAGGGTGGCATTTCCAGACGCCTTTGATCATGTCGCCTTCGACACCCTCGTCACGCCAACACTTTACAGTCGGCTAGAAACGATGACGGCGACCATCAAGGACGCAGCGATCACCGTCTTGCAAGAACCACTGATCGGTAGTTTGTATGCGACATCCGCCGGTCGCTCGGCGGCACTTGCACAGTTGCAAGACACGCCATTGCGCATTGCTGGGGCGCCTAGAACCACGTGGGCGGGCGTCGACACGCCATTTGTCCGACCAATACTCACGGCTGACGACGGTGCCATTCTAATATTGATGAAGCAGGCGAGGGCCGTCTACTTTGATCGCCTTTCTCGCGCCGTGCGGCAAACCTCCGTGTGCCAACATCCGCCCCTCTTTGACGCCTTGGAGCGCAACGCCTACCTTCTTCTGAGCACCACCTTTTCTTGCGCCGTGCTGCTGCCAGGACTGCTGGTGCCACCCTTTGCAGACGAACGTTATGACGACGCCTCCTTGTACTCGCGGGTCGGCTACGTCATGGCGCACGAGTTCATGCATGTCACTGCCTTTTCGTCGCGTTGGGACCCTGCCTACACCGACTACTTGCTTTGGCGGTACCAACCACAAACCCACATCGAGGCCATTGCCGATGCGGGGGCACTTGCAGCGCTGATGAAGGTTGGAAAAACCTCGAATGCCACGTTGTGCGCGCACGTCTCTCAATTATGGTGTGCTAGAATTGGGACGCAGGACCGCGTGGCGGGGTCGCATCCGCTCTCGAATGAGCGTGGCGATTACGCGTGTGCGTTTTTGCGTGATCATTTTTAATACTATCACACCGCGTCTCTACTTGTTGACCGGGTTGCAACCTGATCGCTCTGTTCTCACATTCGCAATCCGATAGTCATTTTTGATCCACTCCGGTGCCTGACACGGACGACTACATGCAACCGGTGCGATGTCCCAGCGCAGCATGCACGCCTTGCTCGCCCAGCTGGGCGTATCG
>Ga0233444_10005810_pt1 | contig 11237 bp, 9 predicted proteins | sample SI_124_October20_6_FD_182792 | JGI IMG/M metagenome (GOLD analysis project Ga0233444, IMG submission 182792) | Seawater microbial communities from Saanich Inlet, British Columbia, Canada - SI_124_October2016_10_MG | ecosystem: Environmental > Aquatic > Marine > Inlet | place: Canada: British...
TCGGCCTCGACGCGCGCCTTGAGGCCCGCCTTGGCCTCCGACATGAGCTCGGTGCGCACGTCGTGCCAGCTCGAGTAGTCGGCCGGCGCGATGGACACCGCCGTGCTCGATAGGTCGCGGACCTTGCTGGTAGGGCCAAGGGGACAACCGGTCAGTGTCTGGTGGGCGTGTGGGTGTGAGGATGGCGTGGGCGCACATCTGCGACTCGACCTGGGCCTTGACCTGCGCACGCACAGCACAGTGTGAGCAGCAAGCAGGCGCGGGGCAAGTGAGTTCGATGTGCATGTCTTGGCGCCATTGGGAGGATGGTCTCGCTGCGCACGCCAAAAACGGGAGGCAAGGGTGAGCAAAACGCGCGGCTCGTGGTGGGCATATAGGGCGGTGGTTCGAGTAGCGCCAAGGCGCACTACAGGTTGGACGAGATCTTGACCAATCCCCTGACGAGCGAGCAGGAGTTGAGTGTCAATTGCAAGCAGGTGTAATCTACTGGGTTCTACACGTGGTTCAAGTGCGATTCGTTCTCGGGCATCATGCTGATCTCTGGAACACGCAAGCACGAGGAGGCGTCAGTAGTGGTAGCAAGGATTCGAGCCAGGGCGCGTGGGTTCGTGATTGCAAGGGCTCGCCTCCCATCTGCAATTTTTCGGCATTCTCCGAGATCTGCGCAGGGCCGGTACATGGGTCAGGACGGGGAGATGCACGACGCGGGATCTACGTGTCCGTCGGAGTGCGAGGAGGAGGAGTCGCACCGCGGAGACGAGCGGGTGGTCTGCGCAAGCACGGGAAAAAGGACAGGTGAGGACAAGCGAATCAGCACAGTAAGGGCTGTGGGGTCAGCGCTTACCGGCCGCGACGAGGCAGAAGCGGCGGGCGGCAACCTGCAAGGCAAGGATACAGAGGTCAGATGCCGCACAGGTTCAAGCATACAGTTCAAGCGCCCAGCTCACCTCGTGGATGCCCTTATCCGCGAGGTTCTCGGCGGTGTAACCCTGCAGAAGAACATGTGCGGCATCTATTTGCTGGGTTTTCCATCGGGCAAAGGATACATTGGGCAATCAAGGAATATCACGCAGAGGTGGGGGCACTACAGCTGTCTGAAGACTGCTAAGCACAACACGCCTGTGGAAAATGCGATTGTGAAGTATGGGTGGGCAAACATCAAGAAGCTGGTGGTCTGTGCGTGTGCGGAGGAGCAGCTAAACTACCTGGAGGAGGTGTACATGCAGAAGGCCGGAACTAAGCATCCGCTGGGCTACAATCTTAAGGATGCAGGGAATGCAGGGAGACATCATGTGGCTACTAGGGCTAAGATGAAACAGACGTGGGCCGAAAAGACCGAATGGACTTGCAGGGCGCGTAAGCAGCAAGCTATTGATGGGGGAAGGGCGCGTATTGAGCTAGATAGGGACAAGGTGGTGCGCAACCGCATGACTGCTGCATCTAACAGCGAGGCTGCAAAGGCAAAGCGAAAGGCGACGTGGGATAGGAAACGCGAGGAGAAGCTTGCAAAGATGGATCCAGAGAAAGCAGACAAGGTGCGATGGCAAGCGGTTAGGGACGCAAGGCGGCTGCAAGCAAGCGGGCCGCCGGAAGGCTATTCGGAGTATCAGGCTAAGCGGAGGGAGGAGGTTCGAGAAGCTCGTCGAGCTGAGGGGTGGTTGGGGTAGACGCACCGGGAACTTGCGCGCCTGAGCAGAGGAGCACACATTGGGTGTGAGCACTAGTCACGTGTTGGTGTGTGGTTCTAATGCGCATTGCTCACGAACTCATACGCCAAATCGGTGTTGTCCTCCTGCAGCACGCGCTCGGTGTGGGTGTTGGCGTTGGGAAGGCAGATGGCCGAGTACGACTCTGCAAACACGAAAAGCAAGTCAACGCGTGCAAGGGTGTGGTAGCAAGGTTTGAGTGGCTCGTTCTAACCGCCCGTCTGCGAGTAGGTCGCGTCGTCGACGCCTGTGATCCTCACACCAAGGGCGATCGGGAAAGTGGAGCGCTGCGCGGTCATGGACATCTTGTGGAGGACGACGGACTTGAGGTCGCCTGTGCGCGCGCAGCCGGCTGGGTGAGTGGGGGTGGTCGCGGGTGCGAGGTTTGGAAGGCGGCGGCGCACCCTGGTTCTCGGCCGAGCCGCCGAGGTCGAGGAACTTCTTCTGCGCAGCCGACCGCACAACGGGCGGTCGGCGCGCAGTGTGCGGGCACGGACGGGCACGGGCGGGCACGGGCACGGGCGGCCAGGCGCTCTCTGTCTCTCCTTAAGCTAGTGGCAGTAGCAGTGGTGGGTCTTAAAGGGAGGGTTCGAGTCGGCCGCCGCCGGCGCGCGCGCGCGCGTGCCACCTGCGGGGAAGGGGGTGAGGGGGGGGCGCGGGAGGGCGGGCCCAAGGCACGGCTGGACGGGCGGGCGGGTGTGCCTGCTGGAAGATGGCCTTGGTCGCGTCGGCCGAGGGCGGCGCCCAGGTGGCGCGGTTCGCCTTGAGGCAGAGGTCGGAGAGCGAGGCGCGGATGTTGATCACGACGGTGCGCTTGAGCGGGTGGTCGGGCGAGGTGGTGTTGAAGTCGTTGGCCGCGTGGAGCGCCTGGTCGCCCGGGACCATGGCGCCGGTGTCGGCGACCATGGGCGCGACGCCCGCGGCGGCGGCGAGCGCGTCTTGCGGGATGGTCAGGGCCTGGTGCAGCTGGGCGGACACGTCGCGGGGCTCGGTGCGGACGGACATGGTTGTTGCGGAGAGGTGGTGGTGGTGGTGGCGGTGCGCGAGTTCACTCGGGGCTTGTTAAAGGGGGCCTCGCCGGGGGGATATCGCGGGGGCCCTTAGCGCGCGCGCGGGCGCGCGGCGGCGCGCGCAACGCAGGCGCGCGGAGGGGCGCGCGGAGGGGCGTCGCGGAGGGGCGCATATCGACGCGGCCGGCGTCGCGGCCGGCGTCGCGGCCGCGTCGCGGCCTTCCCCCCCCCAGCGCCTGCGCCAGCCAGACATAATGCGCGCGCCTCGCGCCGTCAAGGAGGGGCGGCGCGCGCACGGCGAGGCCGCGACGAGGCCGCGCGACGATGCCGTCGACGCGCGCCCTGCCCGAGCCGGGCTCGTCGTCCGACGAGGACGAGATGGACATGGCGCGCACGGACGGCCCGGGAGGCGTCGATCAGCTGGTCAAGGACTCGCTCGCGGCCTTGCAGGCCTGGCACGACGCGGCGCGCGCGAGCGACGCCGAGCTCTCCCAGGCGGCGAAGGCGGCGCTCCAAAAGGAGCGGGAGCTCGAGAAAGCGCTGAGCCAGGCGAGCGACAAGGCGTTGGGCGATGAGGCGGCGGACGCCTACCAAAGCGCAAAGTCCGCCGCCAACCGCGCGGCGCAGGGGGTCGAGGCCGCAAGGGCCGAGGCGGCGCGCGCGAAGGCGGCGAGCGACGCCGCGTCCACGTTTCTGAGCCATGCGAGGGTCGCGCTCCAGAGCGCCGCAACGGTGCAGGGCTTGCGCAAATCCGAAACGGTCAACGCGGCCTTCGTCGCGTCCACCGACGCGGAGGACGCGGCGAGTGACGTGAAGGCCGAGTGCGACGACGCCCTCGGCCGCGCCCTCGTCGCCAAAACGGCCGCGGAGGCGAAGCGCGACGCGCTCGCGGCCAAGCTCGCCGCGCTCGCGGCCAAGCGCGACGGGGCCCTTGCCCCGACGGACAGGTCGAAGCTGGCGGCCGCGGCCCAACGGAGGCGCACAGCCAAGGCGCGCAGCAATACGCAATCGACCATCGCGCTCAAGGCGCGCGTGCGCCTGAACCACTACCGCACGCTCGTGGACCGCTGGAAGCAACGCGGCAGCGTCAACGCGACGCCCAACCCTCTCTTCGTCGCCGTCCTAGACGTCTACGCGAGGAGAAAGGAGAACGAGGGCGAATGGATCTCGCTGGCGTCCCCGTGGTTGAGGGCGCGGCACGCGCCGCGGCCGCCGCCGCCGCCACGAGCCGCGCCTCGGGCGGTCAACGATCTCGATTCGAGCGAGGACGAGCGCCCGGGCGGCCCGGGCCGCCCGGCGGCGCGAACCGTGGCGGCCGCGGCGGCCCGGTCGGCGGCCAACGCGAGGGCGGCGGCGAAGCGGGCGAGGGCGAGCGACGATCTCGACTCGAGCGACTCGAGCGACGAGGACGGGAGTTCGAGCGACGAGGACGTGGTCATGGTGGGCGAGCGCTCCTGGGGACAGAGGGACGCCGAGGCGCGGCGCAACGCCGTCGACCTCACCAGCGCGCCCGTCTCGGGCTCGTGCGTCGAGGCGGCGTTTCGCAAAGTCGGGCTCTAGGCGGGCGGGCTCCAGGCGGGCGGGCGACACGGGACGGTGCCAACTCCGCGTGAAACTTGCTGCCACGCGGAGTTGGCGAGTGGCACGGTGGCAGGGTCAGGTGGTAGGGTGAGTTGGCAGGCGGCAGTGCAAGGTGGTAGGGTGAGTTGGCAGGGTGGTGGGGCGACGGGTAAAGGGCTAGGCTGGGTTGGCGCGTGACGCCAACCCGTCCCGTTCCAGACATCGCCAACCGTGTCACAGTCTTCGAGCAAGCCCCGCGAGTAGCGCCAAGTTTAAAAACTCACACCCTTTCAAGCACACAACGTTGCCAACTCGCGACGGGTGAACGACGCGATCCTAATCGCCGACGGCAACCTCGCCAAGCCCGCGCAGGGAGCTCCCCGCACGGGCTTGGCAATCAGTCCTCCGCCTCCAAGTCCACCAGGCCGCACAGCTCCTCCACGCGCCGCAGAGTGTCGTCCGAGAACAGCTGGCTGTAGTCGTGCAGGATCGCGTGCCCCGGGTGCAGCGAGCGCGCGATGCCCGGGTTGCGGCTGCCCTTGTCGGGCATGTCCACGTTGACCGGGTCGTCGTCCACGAAGACGACCTCGTCCCACTCCAGGTCGAGCTGCTCCATCCACTCCTCGATCACCACCCCCTTGTACGCCTTGTCGTCGCTCAGCGGCGGCGTGTCGCCGCCCCAGATGCGCGCGCCGTCCCTGCCCGCCGCGTCGTTCGAGAAGTACTTGAGCAGGTCGACCTTGGGCAGCCCGAGCGCGTACATGATTGCCCTCTTCACACCGAGCGAAAGGATCCGCAGCTCGACGTCGAACTCCTGCAACCGCTCGAAGAGGTCCTTGAGCGCCGCCACCTGCTTCTCGCCGCCGAGGTTGAGCACGTGCTCCGCCTCCGTCTTGAGGCGGAACTCGGCGTACTTGGACGAGGACATCTCCACTCGCGCCATTTTATCGGGGTCGACGTACCCGGCCATGGTGAGCGTGCCGTCGAAGCCGAGGACCAAAAGTTTGACGTCGTTTCCGTCGACCGCCGCGGCCTCGACCTTTGACGCTTCCCCCTCCTTCGAGAAGAGGACGTCTTCTACCAGGCTGAGCGTCGCAGCGTCCTCCTCGCCTTCCTCCTCCTCGCCGCTCTCCTCCTCCTCGCTCTCCTCCTCGTCGGCCGTGCGCGCGCGCACGGCGCGCGCCTGCGCCTCGCGCTCCTCGCGCGCGCGCACGGGCATGGCCGTCGCCGCGGCCATGTGGCGCTCGCGCCCGAGGCGCATCGCCCGGAGGCGCTGCACGGCCGAGCCGCCGGCGCGCCCGGTGCCGGGCTGGTTACGCTGCATGCGGGGGGGGGGGGGGGCGACTGTGCGAAACGAGGCTGCTCAACAGGTGCACGAAGAAAATGGTATATTTTCCCCCCGCAAAAGTTGCAAACCGGCGACTGGGGGAGTTTTGAACACGTGTGGCACGCGCCTACGGCGCGTGCACCGTGCACTGCCAGCCGGCCGAGGCCGCCTTGGCGGCGTAATGCGCCAGGTTCCTGGCGCCCTCCTTGGTGTGGTAGTAGAGGACGTGCACGATGGGCGCGTGCGTCTGCAGCGCCTCGCGCGTCTCGTCGTCCATGTGAAGGTACGCGCGCACGACGGCGGCGACGGCCTTGACGCGCTCCGGCAGCCTGACCACCTTCTCGTCGTACGCGTTCGGGTTGACGCGGATCGTGACGATCGGGATCATCGCGGCGTCGTGCCGCGCGACGGCGCCGCGCGCGGCGCCCTCCTTGGCGAGCTTGTCCTGCAGCGCTTGGAAGGTGTCGTCGATCTTGCCCGACTCGCACGCGGGGTCCCGGTCGCCGTGCGAGTGCTCGTCCACCTCCACGATCACCACGAGCACGGCGCGCCCGCGCTCGTCGCGCAGCACCCACAGGCCGTCGGGGAAGCGGTTGGTTAGCGTGTCACACTCGCGCCGGCGCTTCTTGGTGCTCGACGTGCCGAGGCCGCCGCCCTTGCGCTCGTCGCGCTGGTCGGGAGGGAAGGGCGTGCCGTCGGCGTACCTGATCAGCGGCAGCAGCTGGGCGAAGACGACGTCCTCCCAGCGCTGGCTGGGCGCAAGCGGCGCCTCCGCGCCGTTGGCGGCCGCCTCGGCCTTGAGGTGCGCCTCGCACGCGGTGCACAGCCCGTTGCCGCCGTGCTGCGGCTGCCGCTTTGCGTCGAGGCGCGTGGTCTTGCAGTGCGCGCACCAACCGTTGCCGCGCGCCTCGCCCACCTTGAACCCGCCGCCGTGCAGGTTGCAGTGCTTGCGGTCGCGCGCGGCCAGGGTCGTGCACGGCGCGCCCGACTCGAGAAAGGCGCGGCAGCACGGTAAGAAGGTAAACCCGCTCGGCTTGGACTTGTTGGCCGTGCGCACGAGGCGCGTGGGGCCAAAGGCCTTGGGCTCGCCCCTGACCCCATACATCTTCTCGCCATAGTAGGCCGTCTCCGGCTCGGCGTCGGCCGCGTGCTTGGGCCGGAGCGGCAGCCCACGCGTGTGCTCGAGCTCCTGCGCCATGGCGTGCAGTTTTTTGGCGATGGCCGCCTCCACCTCGGCACGCTTGGCGGCGCACGCGTCGGCGCACGCTTGCTCGTCGGCAAAAAGGCCGACGTACACAAACTTGGTGGTTTTGCCGACGCGCACGCTCCTATCATGAACATTGCCTATCCACTTGCCGCTTTTTGGGAACCAGCGGACGCCCGGGAGGTCCGAGTGTGGCAGGTTGGGCTTGCGCTTGCCAGGCATCGGCTCAGATCCCTTTTGTGCACACACACGCCGACACGCCCGCGCCCACCCACAAGTCGGCCGTTTTCAGCCCGCGAAACACGCCACGCGCCTTTATTTTTTGGCGACGGCCTTGCCGCCGCTCGCCGCCGTGGCGGGCTTGGGGCCGCCGCCGCTCGCCGCCGCGCCGGGCGTCGCGTGCGGCGCGCTGGCCTCGTGCAGCACCTTTTTGGTCTCCGCCTTCGTCTTCCCGACCTGCTCCTCGACCACCTTGGTCTCGGCGGCCGTCTTGAGCGCTTGCGCGCCCTTCAAAGCGATGTCGGCGTCGCCCACCTTGGTCATGGTCTGCGCCTCGAGCAACTTCGAGTCGGTGCCCGCCCGGTCGGCCTCGCGCCGGCGCTTGACCGCGCCGGCGATCTCGCTCGCCGTGCTGCCGAGCGAGTGCAGCGCGCAGGGGAGTGCCGAGTCGATGTCGATTAGGCCCGCCGTGTACAGGGCCTCGACTTCGGCGGTGGACGCGAGGGGGGCGGTCAAGAGTGTCAACTCATCGCCCTCGAGGGCGTCGGTGTAGCACGCGTGCCAGACAGACGTGAGCACCTTGTTGACGGCGATGGCCATCGACGTCACGGTCGTGTTGAGCAGCTGCAGCCTGGCGCAAGGGAGCGGGCGGGCGGGCGGGTGAAGCCGCGACCGAGGTGGCAGGCCCCTGCCGACGCGCGTGTTCGAGTGCTGGGCGCGCACTGGGACATGCTGTTGCTCGAGAATTTCCCCTCGAACTGCGAGCCAACGCGGGGGGAGGGGCGTGAGCAAGCGGGGGCGTGGACGGGGCGTGGACGGGGCGTGGGCGGGGGTTCGATGGCCAAAAGCGCACGATGACGCTGGCGGGCACGCCCATCGCCGCCGCCACGTGGTCGTTGACGACGCGGATCAGGTCCACCAGGTCGGAGCGCGCCTCGGGCGGGCGCACGCCCGGCACCACCTGCTGCCGTTCGGGGCACGCGAAGAGCTGGGGCGGCATCGGCGGCGGCACGTGCGCCGGCGCGCCTCCGCTGCCCGTCGACGTGCCGGCGGCCTGGTTGGTGGTCTGGAGCCGGTTGATCACCTGCATCATTCTTGCCTGCATGGCGAGCCCCTGCGCCTGCGCGGCGTCGTCCTCGGCGGTGGCCGAGGCCTGCACGGCTCTTGACTCCGAGTCGAAGAAGAGGTTTGCAGGGTCCAAGTTCTGGTTGCCCTGCTGCTTCTGGACGGGCTGCGTCACGAGCAGCTGGCGCGCGCGCACGACCTCGGCCTGCAGCGCGAGCTCCTCGAGCGCCGAGATGAAGGAGGCCGACTGGAAGACGGTGGCGATGGGCGAGCAGATGTTGCCGCCCGCGTCGGGCGGCGACTTGAAAAAGACCTCGGACGACCAGTCTTGCTTGTAGACCGAGTCCGAATTTGTCGCGAAGATGCGGTACTGCCGCCGGTAGCCGGTGTCGCCCGTATACACGAACGAGAGGTCGTACTGGCCTATGTCGGGCACGACGGGCACGAGGTTGGCCGCGCTTTGCGCGAGCTTGCCGTTGACGGTGGCGCGGTCTTTGGCCGCGTCCGTCGCGACGGGCCGCTTGGCCTGGCGCGCCTGCGCCGCGTCGGGCGGCGCCTCGCGCTTGTGCCCGTTGCGATAGTACGGCTCGCCGGGGCCCATCTCGCTCTGCGCGGCCATGGCCTTGCCCTTGAGGAAGTTGGCAAAGGGCGGCGGGTTTTCCTCCTCGAGCGAGACGACCACAAATCCAAACGTGAGGAACGAGTCGACGACCGACCTGGCAAAGGGCACCCACACGTCGTGCAGGTGGCGCGCGAAGGTGCTCGTGAGCTCGACCTCGCGCCCGTCGCGGCGCACGACGCAGCCCGACGAGAGCAGCTGGCCCATGAGGATGGACCGCGCGGCCTGGATCGAGGGCGACGAGTTGTACAGGTGGCCGAGCGCGACCATCGCGTCGTTGGCGACGTGGACCTCGCCGGGCGTGCCCGAGTCGATGGCCGAGAGCGGGCTCGTGTGCCTGTTCCGGCCGCGCGCGGTCGGCTCGCGGCGCTTGCCCCGCTTGCGCAGGTCGAGGCCGGTGCTCATGAGGCCTGCCGGCCGCCCCCTACTGTGCGCAGGCCGAGGCGCGTCAAATCTGGGCTAGCGCGACGCCGCGGCGCGCGGGCGCGGGCGCGTCTTGGACCGCGTGCGCGCGCTGGGCGGCGCGTCGGCCGCCGGCGCGCCGCCGGGCGGCGTGTGGCGCGCCGGCGCGTGGCGCGCCGGCGTGTGGCGCCGCGCGGACGCCGCGCCGCCGAGCGCGGCGCCGCCGAGCGCGGCGCGCGCGCGCGCGCCCGCGCGGCGCAGCACCGTCTCCTCCGTCGAGCAGCGCGCGCCCAGCGCGGCGTCGACGCGGCGCCACACGTCCGCGCAGCCCGTTTGCGCGAGCAGCGCGCGGCTCAGCGGCGCGCCGCGCGCGGCCGCCTGCAGCGCGCCCAGCCGGTCGAGCAGCGCGCGCGCCCGGTCCGCGCCGTCGGCCAGCGCGCGGATCGCGGGCGCGCCGCCGGCCTCGTCGGCCGCCCACCGGCGCGCCAGCGCCGGGTCGCGCGCGAGCGCCTCCGCGAGTGCGGCGCGCACGCCGTAGGCCACGTCCGTCACGAAGTTGTGCGCGTGCACCGCCGCGAGGGCCTTCTCGAGGCAGCCGCGCCCGCACGCAAACATGCCGAGGTACTCGGGCGGCAGCGCGTCGGCGTCGGCGTCGGCGTCGGCGCCCGCGTCGGCGCCCGCGTCGGCGGCGATGGCGTCGTCGGCGTCCTCGATCGCCTGCAGCTCCGCCGCGAGCGCGGGGATGGCCACCGGCCACGGCGGGCCGCGCACGGGCGCGCCGAGGGGCGCGCCCACCAGCTCGAAGACGGCGTCGCACCGGTGCTCGGGCGAGCCGCAGGCCTGGCAGCAGCCGGCGACCGCGCGCAGCTGCGCCTTGCCCTGCTCGGAGATGGGCCGCACGCGCACCATGCGCGCGCGCCGGAGCAGCGCGACAAAGGGCGCCGGCCACCGGCCCGAGCAGGCCTGCCCGGCGAGCACGCGCGCGATCCCCTGCACGCGCGCCAACTCCGGCGCGGCGAGCGCTACGTACGCGCGCGATAACGCGACGTTGCGCAAGGAGAGCTCTACGAGCTCGACGACGCGGCGCATCGACGCCACATGGCCCTCACTGTACGCGGCTGTCGCTGGGCCGCGCTCCTGCTCGCCGCCGGCTTCACGGGCCTCGCGCTCCTCGCGCTCCTCATCGCCGCCGCGCACCTCGTCCTCAGCACCCTCGTGGCCGTCACGCTCAGCGGCGCGCGCGCCACCGCCGCCGGCTTCCAGGCCTTCGTCCTCGTCCTCTGAAGCGGGCAGCGCCGCGTGGCGGCGCGGCCTGCGCCGCATCGCGCCGTCCGCCGCGCCGTCCACCGCGTCGTCCATCGCGTCGTCCATCGCGTCGTCCATCGCGCCGTCCATCGCGTCGTCCATCGCGTCGTCCATCGCGCGGGGGGGGGGAGCGCGCCGTCCATCGCGCACAAGCAGCGGGTTTTTTCCCAATTCTTTTAGACGCACCGCGGGCGACACGCACGCGGACCACGCACCGCCACCGGCTGGCGCCAAGTGTGCTCAGAGGCCCGCGGCGGGCGCGAAGAGGGCGGGCGCGGAGGCGCGCGCAGGGGCGCGCGCGGGGGCGCGCGCGGGGGCGCGCGCGGCGCGCGCCTCCGCGGAGCAGGCCGCCGCGTTTATTCGCTCGACTTCGGAGTGAAACACGCCCTGCTCCGTGACGGTGAGCTCGCTCCACCGCTCGTCGATCCAGCTGGACCAGCGCTCGGCCGTCTGCTGCACTGGGAGGAACTGCGCGTCGAACTTCCCGCGCAGCACGCGCTTGAGCAGGTCGCGCACCGAGACCCGGTGCGGCAGGCTCTGCGCCGCTGCGTGCGGCGATGCCAGCGAGCGCGGCTCCGGGGTGGCCGGCTTCGCCTCGAATGGCGCGCCAGCCGCGCGGTGCACGAGTGGCACCGTTGGCGACGAGCCGACGCTGAGGCTGCGAAAGGCGGCACCGCGGTGCATCGCCGGGCCCTCGCGCCTCTGCTCCCCCTCGTCGTCGCTGCTGCTGCTGGGGTCGTCGGGTGGCGCGGCCCGCTTCATCGGCGGCGGGCGGGCGGCGGGCGGGCGGCGGGCGGGCGGCGCGGCGGCGCGCGGCGCG
>Ga0233444_10005822_pt1 | contig 11226 bp, 10 predicted proteins | sample SI_124_October20_6_FD_182792 | JGI IMG/M metagenome (GOLD analysis project Ga0233444, IMG submission 182792) | Seawater microbial communities from Saanich Inlet, British Columbia, Canada - SI_124_October2016_10_MG | ecosystem: Environmental > Aquatic > Marine > Inlet | place: Canada: British...
ATGCAAAATAAAAAAAGAAAAAGTGCAATATATATGGAAGAAAATTGATGTCTTTTTGAGAAATTAAAGGATATAAAAAAACAAGACTTGCAATCATTTTAAAAAAGCTCAGAGCTAAGTAAGTAAACGGAGAAGTTTTTGATTGTTTTTTTAAAATATTATATACGAAGAAAAAAGAAAAAGTTAGTGCCAACAAAAAAGAATTAACAATAAAAATATCTGCTATTTTTATTTCTTGAATAACTAAAAAATTAACGCATAAAAAATCAAATCCTATAAAAAGAAAAAAACATAAAATTAGAACTAAATATTTATTGATCATCTGTTTTTTAAAGTTGTAATAATTTGATAAAAAGCTAAGAAAACTGAAGTTAAAGACAATATTAAGGTCCACCACGGAGTTTGATTTTGAAAGCTTTCATCTAGATAATTCCCAAAATAGGTTCCAATGCCAATAATTATTCCCATTTGAATAGCTAAATTACTATATAATAAAACTTTGTTCTGGTTTTCCATAGGAGATTGTTAAGCAAAAAATAGTTTGTTTTTAAATGCAGGCAAAACTTGCTGTATTTTAGCTAAAGTTATAGATTTTATAAAATGTTAATTTGGAAGAAAAAAAAGAAATAAAAACATCATTATTTAAAAAAACACTAAAGCTCGTAATTATTTGGTTCTTAGTCTTCTCTCCTGCTATAGGGCTTTGGGGGTTAATTAATTTGGCGGATGATGAGACATTGCCTGAGATAACAGAATTGGAAAACCCTAAAACAGATCTCGCTAGTGTAGTTTTAAGCTCTGACTACGTTACGTTAGGAAAGTACTACCACGAAAATCGTACCAATACTCATTTTAACAACTTGCCAAAGTCATTAGTTGACGCGCTTGTCGCTACGGAAGATGAACGGTTTTTTGAACATTCTGGGATAGATGTAAGAGCCTTGCTAAGAGTTTTTAAAGGACTAGTTTCAGGGGACTTAAAAGGTGGTGGGTCTACCATTACACAGCAATTAGCAAAATTACTTTTTCCAAGAAAAAGATTGAATAAATTCGAGTTTGCATTAAGGAAGTTCAAAGAATGGATAATAGCATCTAAACTTGAAAAGAATTATACCAAAGAAGAAATCTTGTCAATGTACCTTAACAAATTTGACTTTTTGAATAATGCAGTTGGAATAAATAGTGCTGCCCAAGTTTATTTCAATAAACTGCCCAAAGAATTGGACTTGCATGAATGTGCGATGTTAATAGGAATGGCAAAAAACCCTTCTTTGTTTAACCCTATTAGAAGACCAGATACTGTTCTAAAAAGAAGAACAGTGGTTTTGTATCAAATGTATAAAAACAACTACATATCTAAAGAAGTTTTTGACTCTACAAAAAAACTAGATCTTGACTTGGATTATAATAAAGTAGATCACCAAACTGGGTTAGCTCCATATTTTAGAGAAATATTAAGGCTAGAATTGGGGGGTATATTATCTGAAAAAGACGAGAACGATGAATATATAATTAAGAAGTCAAACGGCGAAAAATTTGATTTGTATTCTGATGGTCTTAAAATTTACACCTCCATTGATAGCAGAATGCAAAAGCATGCAGAAAAAGCTGTTGAATCTCATTTTAAAAATTATTTGCAAGCTGCCTTCGATAAAAATAATGAAAAAAACAAAAACAAGCCCTTTTCAAATGATATAACTAAATCTCAAGCAGATACTATATTGGCTAGAGCTCTAAAGCAATCCATGCTTTATAAAAAATTAGTAGGGAAAGCCTGTTCTTACTGTGAAAGACCAAAAAGATATATTGTTAAAAAAGTAGAAGGATTTGAATGTTCCTACTGCGGAACCGTTAGTCCTTTTTATACAAAAGATAAAATTGATAAAAAACTTAATGAAAAAAGAACAGTTAAAGTTTTTGACTGGAATTCAGAAAATTTTGAAAAAGACACCCTTTTTTCTACAAAAGACTCTGTTAGATACTACAAAGGTCTATTAAGGTCTGGGCTCATGTCTATGGACCCTCATAATGGAGAAATTAAAGCTTGGGTTGGTGGTCCAAATTTTAAACATTTTAAATACGATATGGTTAAAAAGGGGAAACGACAAGTGGGATCTACCTTTAAACCATTTGTTTATGCTACCGCTTTGGAATCTGGAGTTATAGATCCGTGTTACCAAGTGCCGGATATAGAATATTGTATTGAAGTTCCTTTTAATGAGTTTAGAAAAAAACTATGGTGCCCTACCAACTCAGGGGACAACTTTACTGGAGCCTTGACATCAATATCTTTTGCTCTGGCCAATTCAATGAACAATATTACAGCAAGTATCATCAAAAAAGGGTCTATGATTAACGATGTTTTTAACCGTGTGGCGCAGCTTGGAATTGACACCTCTAAGTTTGACCAAGTCCCCGCAATGGCTTTAGGGGTTTTCGACATCTCAGTTCACGATATTGTTGGTGCAATAGCTCCATTCGCTAACCAAGGGGTATATATGAAGCCTGTTTACCTTCTTAGAATTGAAGATAAATTCGGGAACCTTATTTATGAGCCCAAAATAGAATCCAAACAGGTATGGAACAAGGAAACTGCATATTCTATATTGGAAATGATGAAGTTGGTAACTAGCGGAGTCAGTCACCCTACCCTAAAAAACACTTATGGTAACCCTTTAAGAGGGGGGACAGCAATTCGTATAAGAGCTAAAGAAACAGCAGAAAGACCATATACTGGCATAACCCAGCCAATTGCTGGAAAAACAGGGACTACTCAAAACCAATCTGACGGATGGTTTATGGGCTTAACTCCAGATTTAGTTACTGGTGTCTGGGTCGGGGCTGAAGATAGGTCTGTTAGGTTTAATACTTTAAGTATGGGAATGGGGACCAATACTGCTCTTCCAGTTTTTGCATACTATACTAAGTATATAAATGCAGATGATTCCTTAAACATTTCTAAAGAAGATTTTCAAATGCCTGAAACTATGTTGAAATCGCCCATTGATTGTAATGAAGCTATTAATAACTCTAAATTAAAAGACGAGCTAGAAGATGAATGGTCTAATGAAGATAAATGGTAAATAAATGATTGAAAAAAAAGTTTTAAACGCTGCTGATGGCTGTAAAGACATTTATAATGGAGCAACCATAATGCTGGGAGGCTTTGGGCTTTGCGGAATACCAGAAAACTGCATTCAAGCACTAGTAGATATGAAAATAAATGGATTGACTTGTATTTCTAATAACGCAGGAGTAGATGATTTTGGATTAGGCTATCTATTACAGAATAAGCAAATTAAAAAAATGATTTCTTCTTATGTCGGAGAAAACGAAGAGTTTGAACGACAAATGCTTTCTGGAGAACTCGAAGTTGATCTTATCCCACAGGGTTCATTAGCAGAAAGATGCAGAGCTGCTGGAGCTGGAATACCTGCCTTTTTTACTCCTGCAGGATTTGGCACTGAAATTAGTGCCGGCAAAGAAGTAAGAAATTTTGACGGAAAGCCCCATATCTTAGAAGCTGCTTTAAATGCAGATTTTGCAATTGTAAAAGCATGGAAAGGGGATACAGCCGGAAATTTAATTTATAAAGGAACTGCAAGAAACTTTAACCCTCTTATGGCTATGGCAGGAAAAATTACTATCGCAGAAGTAGAAGAATTAGTTTCTCCAGGTGAACTTGACCCAAATCAAATTCATACACCAGGAATATTTGTTCAGAGAATTTTTAAAGGTTCAAATTACGAGAAGAGAATAGAGCAAAGAACCATAAATGAAAACAAATAATATGGGAATAGATAAAATTGGGATTGCAAAAAGAATTGCTCAAGAACTAAGGAGTGGTTGGTATGTAAATCTTGGGATTGGTATTCCAACATTGGTTGCTAATTATATTCCTGATGGAATAAATGTTGAGTTCCAATCAGAAAATGGAATTCTTGGAATGGGCCCATTCCCAAGGGAAGAAAATGTAGACGCTGACTTAATTAATGCTGGGAAACAAACCATTACAGCCCTACCAGGAGCAGTTTACTTCGACTCGTCAATGAGCTTTGCAATGATAAGAGGTAAACATGTTCAACTTACCGTTTTGGGAGCTATGGAGGTTTCAGAAAATGGAGATATTGCCAATTGGAAAATTCCTGGTAAAATGGTGAAAGGAATGGGGGGTGCTATGGACTTAGTGGCTAGCGCAGGAAATATTATTGTTGCCATGATGCACACCAATAAAAAAGGAGAAAGTAAATTGTTAGAAAACTGCAGCCTGCCTCTAACGGGTGTCAATTGCGTTAAAAAAATAGTAACCAATCTTGCAGTATTAAATATTTTGCCTGATGGGGGCTTTGAACTTTTAGAAAGGGCGCCTGGTGTAACGGTTGAAGAAATAAAATCTGCTACTAGTGGAAAGCTTATTGTAAATAGTAGAGAAATTCCAGAAATGCAATTATGATCTTAAATCTCTAATTTATTGAAAAAGATCTCTTTGGTTCGACTTGCTTTAATTTCCGTATTATTAATTCAAATAGTAGTTATTTTTAATATCCGACCTTGGAAAAATGCAGAAAAACAAAATGCATTAATTAATTGGGATGTCACTTCTTATTATTCCTACTTGCCAGCATTTTTTGTGCACCAAGATTTAGAATTTAACTTTTTAAAAAACTCAACTATTAATTATGCCGAGAAGCACCAGTTTTGGCCTGAAACAGCACCCAACGGAAACAAGGTTATTAAAACCACTATGGGAATGTCAATCTTATATCTTCCTTTTTTTTTAGTTGCTCATGCTTTTGCAATTCTAAGTCCTGAATTAAATGCAAACGGATTCTCTAAAGTTTATGAAATTGGATTAACATTCTCCTCTGTTTTTTATCTAATAATTGGCATGTGCTTTTTAAGTAAAATATTATTGAGACTATATGATAAAAAAATTGTTTCCATCTTATTGCTTTTAGTTTTTTTAGGAAGTAATCTGTTTTTTTACTCTTCTAGTGAACCTTGTATGTCTCATGCCTATACGTTTTCTCTAGCATCCATTCTAATGTACCTGACAACCAAAGTTTTTGAGAAATTTGATCTTAAGACAGCAGTACTTTTTGGACTAATCTTAGGATTGTTATTTCTTATTAGACCAACCAATATTCTATTCGGGTTAGTCTGTTTTCTTTTCAATGTCTTTAGCTGGAAGTCATTTAAAAAAAGATTATTGTGGTCTTTAGAAAACACAAAACTTTTAATAATTATAATTTTGGTAGCTCTTTCTATAAGCTCCATTCAATTTATTTACTGGAAATGGGCTACCGGAGATTGGATATTCAATTCCTATATCGGTGAAAGGTTTTACTTTGATAGGCCAAGGATATTAAATTTTCTTTTTAGCTACCGAAAAGGATGGTTGGTTTACAGCCCTATTTTCATTCTATCTTTTTTAGGGCTTTATAAAATGTACAAAAATAAAAACGAATGGGGATTACCAATTGTAATTACTTTAATTGCCACTATTTATCTGTTTTCCTCTTGGTGGTGTTGGTGGTTCGGAGGAGGATTTGGTATGAGACCTATGATTGATTATTATCCACTATTGATAATTCCAATTGGGGAGCTTTTAAAACAGAAACTAACCCTTTTAAAAAATGGAGTTTTAACTTTTATTTTATTATGTATTTCTTTTAATTTATTTCAAACAATTCAAAGAAGAAATTTAGTTATTCACTGGGACAGCATGAGTAAAGAATCGTATTGGGCCTTTTTTACGAAAATTAAAATGGAGAAGGGAGAAGACTGGGAAAGACAAAAAAATCTCTTAATAAAACCTAATTATGACAAAGCTAGGAAGGGAGAAAGCGAATATGATTTTAAAATTTTACAATAAGTTTAACCTATTTGTTAACTCGTCTTTGTAAGACTTTCCAATATGGATTTCTTTATCATTGATTATTATATAATTGTCTTCTATCGATTTTATTTGATCTAACCTTACTATAAACGACCTTTGTACTCTAAGGAAGTCTTTGTTTGGAAGCTTTGCCTGAAGTTCTTTCATTGTTGTTAGCACCGTATGCTTTTCCTCCTGAGTATGTACTCTCACATAATTACCAAGTGCTTCTACCCATAGAATATCTTTAAACTTTAATTGAACAAGTTTTGAATCTGTTTTAATGAATACATGTTCTGAATCGTCATTCTCAACCAGCTTTGCCCCCAATCCAAAAAGCTTATTATTTATTTTTTTTACGGTTTTAATAAATCTCGGCCACTCTACTGGCTTTTTTAAAAAGTCTGTAACATTGTATTCATAAGACTCAAGTGCAAATTCATCATGAGAAGTTATCATTACTACTAAAGGTGGATTTTCTAGATTTTTCAATAACTCAATTCCTCCCATTTTAGGCATTTCTACATCAAGAAATAAAACATCTATATGGTTGTTATTAATAAAAGTATAAGCATCTAATGCGTTTTGAAAGGTTCCCACACAAGAGAACTCTTCTAATTGGTCAATCATGTCCTCTATAACAGAGATGCAAAGTTCGTCATCGTCTACAATAATAGCCTTTATCATAACTGTAATTTTTCTTTAGTATTAGAAAGAAATAAAGTTTTAATTAGCTTTAAATCCTCCCTTAAATCTACTAATTTTTTTAACTCCATAGCTGCAATACATTCTTCAATATCGTTGAATTCCATAGTTGCAGAAGAGCCTTTCATTTTATGTAATTTACTTTTAACAAGAGATGAATTTTCTGAGCTAATAGATTGATTTAGTTCCTTAAAGTCTTTTCTAAATGTTCTAATGAATATTTCTAGGTATTTTGCTTTATTATTTGTGCTTATTGATTTACCTAAATCAATGTTTTTTATCGTCTCTGATATTTTTTTGTAAAGCATCTCTATCTGAAAAGGTTTAGAAATACAATCGTTCATTCCATTTTGATAACATCGCTCTAAGACGTCTTCTACCAGATGAGCTGTCATTGCAATAATGGGAATATTATTAATTTTGATGTTCTCTGATTTCCTTATTTCAGAACTTGTTTCAAAACCATTTTTTAAGGGCATTTCTATATCCATTAAAATGATGTCGTAGTGGTTGGCAGCTACTTTTTCCATCACTTCCTCTCCATTTATAACCCAGTCTACAGTAACGTTATTTCCAGTATTTTGTATTAAATCTTTAAATAATTGACCGTTAAGCTGGTCATCCTCAGCCATTAATATTTTAAGTTCTTTAATTGGAGAAACCAAATCTTTATTTTCTAAAACTCTTTTCTTTGCTTTTTCATATGGTATTTTAAATATGAAATCTGTTCCTAATTCACTAGATTCCACTTTAATTTCTCCCCCCATTAACTCGATTAAAAGATCACAAATTGCCAAACCTAATCCAGTGCCGCCATATTGTCTAGAGGTATTTGTTTTTTCTTGAGCATAAGGCTGAAAAATAAGCTTAAGTTTATCTTGTTCAATTCCTTTTCCATTGTCACTAACCTGAACTTCAATGGTTTTATTTTTTATGTTTCTAAGCTGTACACTAGCGACACCTCCAGGTGCGTATTTTATGGCGTTGTCTAAAAGATTAACAATAATTTGCTGAAAACGAAAAGCGTCTCCTAAAATATTCTCAGGAATTTTATTTCCAACAATCAATTCAACCTTCACGTTGTTGTCCAAGGCTTTACTATTTAAAATAGAAATAGCATTTTCAATTACTTTTACAGGGCTAAATGGAACTGTCTCTAAAAATATTTTACGCTTTTCAAGCTTTGCCAAGTCTAGAATGTCGTTTACTAAAAATAGAATGTTACTTGCGCTGCTTTTCAAGGCATTTAAATGGCCTTTTTGAGAAGGGTTTAATTCTGTTCTGTCCAATATTTCAGAAGCTGAAATAACTGCAGAGAGAGGGGTTCTAATTTCGTGTGTAGTATATGCTAAAAAATCATCTTTTTCTTTCTTTAACTCTTCTTTCTGTGTGTTTGCTAAAAGAAGATTGTTGGCAAGTTCTGACTTGGTTTTAAATGCAAAATAAATATAAATGGCAATTCCTAAAATAAAAAGTGCAATACCAAAACCAATAAATGTTAAGTAGCCTTGAAACTTTAACTCATTTTTCGTTTTAACTCTTTCAACATCTATCTTTTTCTCTTTCTCCGCTAATAAAATTCTTTCGTTGAGCTCTCTATCTCCCTCAGCCATTTTAATCTTATTTATATATTTTAAATATGGGTTTGCCCAATCGTATCTTTCAATAGATTCAAAAAAATCAGAAAGTTTATAACAGCTATAAATCAGACCTTTTCCAAAATTATGAGTGATAGATTTTTCATAAATAGATTCGTTTAGCTGAACTATCATTTGAAGATTGTTATTTCGCTCAAAAATTTCTGCTTTTTTAATAAGCATTTCAATAGATTGTGTGTGGGATTTACCTATTTCATAGAGCTTTTCTGCACTATCTAAGTATTGAACAGCTAAATCAAAAAGCTGATTGTCTACAGCTCTTTTATGACTTATAAAATAGGCAAAGGCTTTTAACTCTGATTCGTAGATGTTGTTGACCAAATTATTAAGACTATCGTCATTTTTAATTAAAATATTTGGATTAAGGTCTATTTGTGCTAAATATCCTAAATACATTAAAGCATAGGCATTTATATCTTTTGCATCCAAAAACACATTTTTAAAAAGTTGATTTGATCTTTCTATATTTCCATTTTTTCTGTAAACTTCTCCAATTAATATATTGTTAAAAATTAGCTTATTCTTTTTATCATTTTCTAAATAAATATCTCTTGCTGCAAATAAGTTTTCTAAAGCAGAGTCGCTCTTATTTAAATAAGAATAATTATAAATAATCCCTTTTTGGATATAGCATTTTGCTTTTAAAAAATTATTGTCTGTATTGGCTATTGCTTGGGAGATATAAACCAAAGCCTTGGTGGGATTTTCGTTGATAAAAGCCTTTGATAAGGTTAAATTATTGTCTTGAATGGTGTCTATCCAATCTGCATAATATAAGACTTCTTCTTTGTCAATTGCTAAAACAAAGGATGGTACAGCAATTAATAATATGGAAATAACTAAACTTTTCAATAACTTAAAGATAAGTACAAAATGAATTGCTCCCCAAAAATTATTTTCTTACAAAACTGGAACAGTGATTTTTATAAGTATTTTACTCTCTAGTCTAGTTTTCTGTTTTTTAATCTCATAATCATTGGAATAAATAACACATCTACCTTCAAAGATATTATCCTTATAGGTGAACCTGATTTCTTCATTTTTGGAAAGCTCCTTAATAGTCAATTTGCCAACTAATACAAATTCACTTTCTTCCATTTTAAGACTTTCACTTTTAAAAATTAAATGCGGATACTTCTCTGTGTGGAAGTAGTCAGGAGCGTTTAAATGTTTGTCTCTTGTTTTGTTGGAGGTGTTGATAGATGAAATGTTAACCTTTGTTTCAAAATAAGATTCTGATAAGTTATTTATATCAAAATGAATAGTGCCAGAAACTCCTTTTATAGTTCCGATAGCTTCTTCACTTAAATAATTAAACTCCACAATAGACTCTGAAGAGTTTATTTTAAAATCTTGGGAATATCCAAAAGATATTATTGTAACGTATAAAGTTGATAGTATTAATTTTTTCATAGTCTTAAGTGTTAAATTTTCTCGCAATAGTGAAGCCGAATCTAAATTCTCCTTCGCTCCATTTGCTTTTTGTGTAAGGTAAAAATTGCCCTTCCCCAATCCCTCTAGAATTGACAAAATTCAATAGAAAAACATGTCCAAAAGTATTTATCTCAATTCCTAGGCCAAATGGATTTACGTAACTGTTTTTTCTAAATTCAGTGGTGTTAAAATTAGCATAGTATTCTAAGATTAGACTGACTTTTTTAAACAAGTGTATGCGAGCCACCGATGAAACATGTGGCAAGAAATTATTGTCTTGGAAGTTAACCAAGTTTCTATAGATAAATCCTGGACTTATTTGAAGCGTTATTTTTTTAGAAGGCTTAAATCCAAACAATACTTCATTATGGTAGGTAAATCTGTGGGTTAATTTTGTAAAATTAGTTAATTCAATAGAATTATTGGAGCTGGGCATAGAGGTGAAAAAAAGCTGGGAGGAAGCTGTGATTTTAATACTTCTTTCTTTGTTTTTATAAATTCCAAGTTTTAAAAATCCATCCCATACTTCTAAAAAAGGTCCAGCGCCTTTAGAGCGACCTCCTCCAATCGTGAAATTTTCTGTCATTCCATATTCTAAACCAATTCTTATATCAGAAGAATTATCCAGTCCAAATAGTGTTCTGTAAGACTGGGAAGTTGCTATTTCACCAAATCGATGAGTAATCCTTAGTTCAAGAACTTTTTTTTCTAGTAATTTAACTGTATGCCCATTAATGGCTCGTGTATCTAAAAATAGCGGTTTATTTTGATTTTTTTTATCAAAATCCCATTCTTCTTGAGAAAATAGAGATCCAAAAGATATGAATGGACATAGTAAGATTATTCTAAATAATACTTTCATATTTGCTTATAAAGTTAATTTTTTTAACTTTTAAAACTTAAGTCATGAAATTAAATATAATGTATGGTTGTTTATTTTGCCTTTTTGTTGAGGGATTATTCTCTTGCAGCAAAGATAAAACTACTGAGCCTCTGGCTTGTGAAGCTAATGCATTATTTGAGACTGAAATCAAAGCCATTTTTTTAAATAATTGTACTAGCTGCCACAACAGCAATATAAATTATGCTGGAGTTGTTTTAGAAGATTATGAAAGCATAGTTGAAAATATTGATCATTCAATGTCTGAAATAAATGCAGGGACAATGCCATACGATGAAGATTTCACGCCTGCGATAAACTCTAGTTTGATAGATGTACTAAATGATACTCTAATTGATAAAATTGAATGTTGGATATTGAACGGAATGCAAAACAATTAGTTTTAAATGAAGAATTTAAGTGATATAGATAAGGACAGAATAATAGAAATGGCTTGGGAAGATAGAACTCCATTTGAAGCAATTTTTTTTCAATTTCATATTTCAGAGAAACAAGTAATCATGCTAATGAAGCAGGAGATGACTCTTAAAAACTGGAAGAAATGGCGAGAAAGAGTACAGGGAAGAAAAACCAAACACCTTAACTTAAGAGATAAAAACGGATTTCGATTTAAATCCTCTAGGCAAAAACAAATTTCTGGCAATAGAATT
>Ga0233444_10005824_pt1 | contig 11224 bp, 8 predicted proteins | sample SI_124_October20_6_FD_182792 | JGI IMG/M metagenome (GOLD analysis project Ga0233444, IMG submission 182792) | Seawater microbial communities from Saanich Inlet, British Columbia, Canada - SI_124_October2016_10_MG | ecosystem: Environmental > Aquatic > Marine > Inlet | place: Canada: British...
GCGCTTTTTTGACCGCCCGCGACCTCAGACCAGCCTCTACCGGATTGAAATGGCGGCTCACGAACCCAAGCAAATCGGTAAACCGCTTCATCATGAACTCTGAACTCACGTGATCAGCCCCTCGCACCAAGCGATACTCGTGCTTCACGCCATGGTCAAACAAAACCCGGTGCAAAAACTCCCCGCCGCGATACAGCCTTAAATCGTCCAGGTCACCGACTTCAAAATAAATGTTCAAATCATCCAACGCGCGCGGATCGGCGTTTGCGATCGCGGTTGGATGATTCGCCGCCCAATATCCGGGGTCGACCGGATCGCCAAATATCGTCGGGTAAACACCCTCTCGGTAGAAGGTGTCCAGTGGGGTTACATCGGCCCAGTGCAAAGCGGCCTCAATAGCAGGTTCGAGCACGGCAACAGCACCAAATTTTTCGGGATACTTGAAGGCCATGCGAAGGCCCCCCATCCCCCCCATCGAGACGCCGATAACCACAATATTGTGACGATCGACTATGCCGTACCGACGCATGAGCGCCGGGAGATACGCTTCGACAATCACCGTTTCCCAAAGCGCGGTGCCATCTTTGGTATTCATGTAAAAGGAGCGCGCAGCGGACGGGGTCGACCAGATCGCAGCAGGAAAGTCCCCTTCGGTCATTGCTTTCGAAATGGTCGGCAGCAAGCTTTCCAGATGGTCTTGAGATCCGCCACCGCCATGCAGATTGATGATCAGTGGCACTGATTGTCCAGGCTGATAGCCAGGCGGCTCCCAGACTGCATATTCCAGCACACCGCTGGGGAGCTTATTGGTTACAAGGCTTGTGCTAATCAGTTTTCCGTCGCCAGTCGCCAGTACCGTTTGACTGCCCGCCAATAGCAGCCCCATCAGCAACCCTCGCACCATCAATCGTCTCAATGCAAAATCTCTCCATTCGATCTTCGCAAAACAAGTCTAAATAAGACCCAAAATACTCAACCAGCGACAATGTATTAAACCGAAATCCGCCTTTTCTAAATCAAAGAGACGATCCGCCTGGCTTGCTCGAGCATTTGCAACGCTTAATCGTTGAAGCCGACAAAGGTTGCGGCTTCATCCACGCTCTTGCGCTCTGAGATGACCGCGTTCGCGGGGAAATCCTCATCCGGCCAGCCTAATGCAACCGCCTTCATGATCACCTGATCTTCTGCAATTTGGGCATGCTCGCGCACAACAGGCGACTGCATAATGCCCTGACTGTTAATGACCGCGCCCAGCCCTCGAGACCATGCTGCATTTACCAATGCAGTGGTGACGGCACCACAATCAAAGGCGGTGTCATCGCTGCTCGCCAACACGCGATCATAGGTAATAATCACGCAAACCGGCGCATCAAACTGACGGAAACCCCGCAGCACCCAATCCTGGCGTCCGGCTTTATCTTCCCGCTCGATGCCCATGGCCGAAAATAGCTGCTTGGCAACCCCAACTTGACGATCACGGTGCTGGCCCGCAAACGCCTCGCCAATGCGAAATTCACGCGAGTGGGGCACGCCCGCCAAATTGCGCTCGGTGTTACCCGCACGAATACGATCTAAAACATCACCCGAGACCACCGTAAAGTTCCACGGCTGGGTGTTCATCGAAGACGGCGAACGCATCGCCAGGCCGAGCACTTCTTTAATCAGTGCCTTGGGCACTGGGTCGGATTTATAGCCACGAATACTGCGGCGTCCGAGCAGGACATCATCAAATTGCATTTCCTATCTCCCTGAATGAATCGAGGAACAGTTTACAGGAATAACCCGCCCGCAAAAGCAATTGCAAGATTGGTGGGCCTCCCGAATGCCACGCACCAAATTTTATCAAAGCAGCGCTGCGCCTTTACCAACCCAGAGCGCTCGCGTCGTGTGAGATTGGCATGGCCTGGTTGGGCATCGCGCGTGAGGGGACGTTTTACCCCCCACCACCATTCAGCGCGTCAACAATAGCTCACTCGCAAAATTCATTCTGAACAGGATGCAGTAAGCCGTGTCCACCCCGCGCTTTTCAGCGCCCTCGAGCGCCATTGATGGCTCGAATCGTATACCTAGGGAAACCACTCTGCCCCTTGAGCAAGCCGGGTATAGAGTGCGACGAAGCCCGCAGAACTTTGCGCTCTCGCTGGTGCACGGCATCCAGATTCGAGATGGCAAGATGAGCGGTGGCGCGAATCCTGGCGGTGATGGAATGGCTATGGAATGACTATGGCGGTCGAACCCTGACGACCAATTCTAGAAGCACGGCAACACTGCATCGATTGAATCGGCAGCGGACGACCCGATAAATCAATCACAAGCAGGCACGCACTGATGTTAATAATCAGGTTCGTGAATCCATTACCGGCAGCAGATTCTAGTTCGGAGTGCAATCCTGGCAGCGCGCCTACTCAGGCTGACGCTTTTACAGTTGCTTCAAGAGAGATGGGCTATCCGCGCCCGCAAATCGCTTAATATCGATACCGCGTCAGCGCCAACACCTAAATGGCCGTGCTCAGCGAAGGTGCGTAATTCTGCATCGTGCAAAATAGCCGCCGTATGGTGCGCTTGGGCGATCGGCACAATCCAATCTTGCTCACCATGGATCACGATCACCGGGCAAACGACCTTATCAATATCAAAACTAGACCAACCGTGCTTGGGCCCATCGGCAATCCGGTCATCTGCATACCCTAAGACCCCCTGTGCAAAACGCTCATTGGTTGGATCCTCATCTGCATTAGCCGGGTCCATCACAACCGCCATATCCGCTGGACTCAGCGCAGGTGGCGCGTCTGGATCCGGCACCATTGCTTTATTCCCCCGTTCACCAAATTGTTCGATCGCAACCGCGATGGCCGCTTCACGATCCGGCGCGTTCCAAATTGCTTGCGCCCCAACCATCCTTGCGGCATCTACCTCATTCGCCCACGCAATATCCGTCATGCCACAGCAAACTAAAACGCCCAGCACCCTGCTTGGCGCAACCGCGGCTGTCGCAAGGGCGTAACTACCGCCGGTAGAAACACCCACCATTAAAAATTGATCCAGCGTCAGATGGTCTGCCACAGCTAGCGCATCTTGCGTCCAATCATAGATACTTCTGCCTGGCAGCGGTGTTGACTTGCCGTAACCGGGACGGTCAATGCCGATCAGCCTAAAACCGGCTGCCGCCGCTTGCTTGCTGATACGCCTTGGCCCTAATCGAGAGCCCGGTCCACCGTGACACCACAACACCGCCAGGCCTGACGCAGGGCCATAATCGGCAAAACAAATGGTTCGATTGTCTGCAGCCTGAATTTGATGATCTATCACGACGAATTCCTCTTAGTGGTCACCTTTTATTGGTTGCATTCCAGTCAAAACACCACCAAAACCTGTCCCTGTATTCAAACGGGACGATCCCTACGCCTGCGGTTGTTCTCGAATTAGAAATCTGACGCGATCAGCGCCAAGTCAGACAGAAGGTCAATACCGGTGACCGTTAGTAGCAGCTTCATAATCAGTTTAGTTCGCGCATCAAGCAATTCGTAAGCTTTTTTAAGCCTTAACAGCTCTTCCTTGGCCACCTCCCCGCCTTCTTCTAGCACCGCGGCACCTTGATAAAGGCCCGCCGCGACCGTAATCCCCGCCGAACCTAGGCCTAAATGTTTAAGCAGCGTTCGCCTTCCTCTGTTCATGACCTTCCTCCTTTCGGGAAAACAAGATGACCAACGCTAATTCGCGTTTTCTCAGTGTTGCTATTCAGCCCTAACAAACAGGCTCGCACGCCGACAAGATTTAATAACCTAACCCATCTTAGCGTACAGCAGTGAGCACACGTGCTGCAAACGTCCAAACCCTCGTCATCGTGCCTTCCAAAAAGAGCCCTAATCTAAAGCGCCAAAACGACCTTAAGTCCGACATTCCGACCTGGTAACGGCGCCTGCTCTTTCACAAAGGAGGTGTGCCGGCGTGAAATGTCGTCCAGGATGTTGCGCGCGAAAAGCGTAGTCTCCAACGTGGTGGGACCCAAATCGAAAGACGTCCGCAAACTAAACTTCAGAGCGTTGTAGCCGTCGGTCGGCAACTCGTTTTGCGCAATGCGTTGCTGATGACCCACGTTTTGATAACTTAGGGTCGCATCGAATTTCGCAAAGTCGCCATTGATTTCAACTAGATTACGGCTGGGCATGATTCGAGGAACCGAGCCGCCGTTATCAAAATTCGCAATTGTCTGATCTCGCGCGAGCTTGACTCGGATCGTGCCCGACTCGAGCGCCACGGCAAAGCCTAATTCAATCTCGTAACCTCGAAAACGGGCATCGGCCTGGACGTAATTGCCCAGAATCAAGCCGCCATGATCGTCGTCATGCTCGGCGTCGTGTTCTGCCTCAGACTCGTCCAGCAGATAAATATAATCATCGATCTGGTTGTTGAAGAGACTGACTTTTGAAAACACGGACCCTCGTTCGTAGGCCACACTGAGCTCCACATTGCGGGCGTGCTCGGACCGCAGAGAAACATCCCCAACCTCGAAGCGTTGCGCCGCTAAATGCGGACCATTAATAAACAGCTCAACGGCCGAAGGGGTCCGTTCAACCTGCGCCAAGCCCAATGAAAGTTCAAGGTGTTCTGACAAAGGCTTGCTCAGCGTCGCGGCAAAACTAGCCGTTGAGAAATCGAGCTTATACTGCTGCGTCTCAGCCGCCTCATCGTGTTCGCCTTCATCCTCGTGACCCGCTTCATCCTCGTGATCTTCGTCGTGGTCTTCGTCGTGGTCTTCGTCATGGTCATCATGTTCTGTTAACGATCCGCGTCGCTTAACCTGATCGAATCGCGCACCGAAATCGACATGCAGGCCCGACGCTAAATCACGGCTAAAGTAATAACCCGCCGTCATCTCGTCAGATTTATTTGGATTCAAGAATGCCTCTTCTCCAATAATCGCGATTTCTTCACTCGCGAAATTCAGGACAACGCGGTGAGACGCGCTTTCACGATCGAAATTCAGATTCAGTCCAAACTCTTGGGACTGATTCGTGAACTGCGTAGGGCCTTCCTCATGACCATGCTCGTCATGGTCTTCCTCAGCCTCCTCTTCCTCATGACCAGCCTCACTGTGTTGCTCGATCAAGCTGTAATCCGAGTCCCTCAGGTGATAGGAAACACTTCGAAGCAACGCTCCGTCTAGATCGGCGCGCCCTTCAAGGGTCCAAACTTTTGAGTCTGTCGCAGAAAATATCCTTTCTTCTTCGCCGTGCTCGTCACCATGCTCGTCGCCGTGGTCATCGCCGTCCTCATCGTCGTGGTCATCATCGTGGTCATCGCCATGCTCATCGCCATGCTCATCGCCGTGCTCATCGGCATGAACTGGAATACCGTAAACCGTTTGCTGACGCGCAAACGAGGCGCCAACATAGCCCCACTGCCCTACTTTCGAGATACCGAACTTGTGGGTTTCACGCTGCGTATCCGAATTCAGTAAACGTTTGATGGCTTCTTCATCATGATCCGCCTCGTCTTCATCGTGTTCCCCGTCATGGTCTTCGTCATGGTCTTCGTCATGATCTTCGTCGTGCGTGAGGGCGCCCTTCGGCACTTTGTAATCATTAAGATTGCTGTAACTGCCTGCGTAGCTGAGATTGAGCCCACCCATATTATCGCCAAAGGACAGCGAGCCCGCCTCGCCATCATTAACGGATTGTCCTTGCCCGGAAATCCGCAGTCTCCTCGCCTCAATATCCTTTCGCGCAATAGATTGATCAACGATGTTCACAATGCCGCCAATGGTGCCATTGGCAAATAAAAGGGATGCGGGCCCCCGAATGACCTCAATTTGCTGGGCATCGGTAAGGTCCACTTCGTTAATATGATCGCCACCAAGGATCGAGACATCCCGAGCGATTAAACCGTTTTGCATGACCCGAACGCGACTACCACTTAAACCTCGGATCACAGGTTGTCCAACACCGCTCCCATAGTCTGCGGTGGTCACCCCGACCAACGAATCAAGCGACTCCCCTAGGCTTAAAACCGGCATTTTGGCCAGCGCATCTTGATCAACGACATGCAGCGGCGTGGTATTGCTGTCCACGTTTCGGTGTAATAACGAGGCTCGAACAATCACCTCTTCTAGTTCTGGCGCTGCCTTTGAAGAAAGCCCTTCCGATTCTGCGGCCAAGATTGATAACGGCGCCAAGGCCATCACTGCGGCTAGGGCGGTAATCCCTGGCAAACCAACTGTTTTTACGCTCTGCAACAACTTCATTTGAAATTCCCTTTTTGAATCCAATCTCTGAGCGGCTGTTTGGTTCAGTCGCGCAACACTTTTGAAACATCGCTCGATGCGGGCTGTGTTGTTGGGCTCTCTTATCTAAAAGACACAACAAACAATGCCAAGCGCCTATCAACAAAGCGCCGCATCAAACTCAAAAAAGACTAGATTCTAGGGGGTGCTCTCGCACGAGGTTGCTCTGGTCGACGCGAAACCGGGTTGTCGGTCTCACAAATGGCGACCACTGAGGTATTGGCCAGATCGGCGCGATAGGCATTGGAACTGACATCCGCACTGGTGTCAGAAGTTTGAGAACAGACCAGACATTCTTGACCCGCGGCATCACCATGAAGGTGCGCGGCTTCAACAACACTGACATTCGCCAACAGCAGGATCAGGCCCGCAATGACAAAAAGGTTGTGGAGGTTCTTTCTCATTGGGCGAACGGTATCGGATCGCCCGATAAGTTGTCAACCTTTACGCAAGCGGCGCACCCTTAAGCTTGACTGACTCAGCAGCCGCTCCACCGCACAGCCAACCTTCTCAAGCAGGCTTAGTTGGATCTACCCGCTCGCGCTTGCTCGGCTGCTTTAACATCAGCCGCTTGATGTGACCGTCAAGACCCGTCTGTTTAGACGTGAACAGCCTGTTTGCGACCCGCGCCATAACGCTTGCCTTCAATTCTAGTAGCCGATGCCGCACTGCGCTTCGCTGGGTCATGCATCTGCCGCATACAGGCTGGACTCAAAGTCAGCCGGCTTGTGTGTTTTTATAATTCGGCCGGGATAACCCTTAAAATGCGGAATGCCCTGCTCATGGTCCAAAAATTCATCATCATCCGAACACAAGACGGCATCACTGGAGAGAAACGCGCCCGCTAACGCGACTTTGCCGCGCAATTCCGGATACCACCAGCCATGGGGCACGCGCAAATGGCCCTGCTTCATACTGGCCTGAACGGCGAGTTTTGCTGTCACCTCACCATAGGCTGTCTGTATCTTGACCCAATCCCCGTCGATGAGTCCTTCTTTTTCGGCGTCAGCAGGATGGATAAAAATACTGGGAAGCGGGCAGCGCTGCCGCAACTCAGCAATGTTGCGTTGCCCGGTTTGGAAAAACGGATCTTCCCGAACCCCTGAGAAAACAGCATAAGGGTACGCCTCCGATAATGCGGGCCCTTCGCGGTAATATGGTAATGGATCGAAACCCAGGTCACCCAAAATCGAAGAGGATAACTCCACTTTGCCGGAGGGCGTTGCAAAGCCGGTTTTGCGATACTTCCGAAATTCCGGGGTCTGCAGTTCCATATAACCGGATTGTTCAAAATCGGTGAAGGTACGACCCGACCGAGACAACCGATAATCCAGCAATGCTTCCAACGTGCCCCACGGAAAGTGCTCGCCAAAGCCGAAGGCCTTGGCCAAGTCTCGCCAGAATTCAAAGGTGCTGCTGGCACCCTCAGGCGGTTCAACAACTTTTTGCGACAATGAAAGCCGCGTTGTCCAGCTCCAACTGTCGGCAATATGATTGCGTTCGGTAAAGACATCCCCCGGCAACACATAATCGGCCAACATCGCAGTGGGGGTCATGAATATTTCATGCGCAACGATTAGGTCCTGATTCATCATCGCTTTTAAAATTTGATGTTGGTTTGGGTAACTCATAAGGGCATTGTTACCCAGCACAAAAAAGGCCTTAACCGGGTAGGGATCACTGGTTGCCATGGCTCGAAAAACGTTCGACGGGTTTGCCATATGACAGCCCATCACAATATCGGCGTAGGGATAGCCCCAAACTTTTTCAGTTTGCGCTTTGAGCATCTCTGCAACCCGATAGGTATAGGCCGGGTGATCATCAAACCCCAGTTGTTTCGCCTTCTGCCCGTCTGGCAGCACTTCATGCAGGGCCAATTCCGACTCAGGGATGTAACTCTGATTGAAACCGCCGAGGGTCTCCCCGCCCACAATATCAAGATTGCCGGTGACAGCCCGCAAGATCGAGTGCAATCGAATCGCGGACGTTGAGGATATTTGCATATCGGTGATGGGTGTCCAGGGAATAATGGCCCCGTCGGCGGTGGCATACATCCTGGCCGCCTCGGCGATCAGCGCGCGATCAACGCCGGTGATGGCCTCGACGCGCTCCAAGGGATACTCATCTACCCTCGCTTTGAGTTCCTCAAACCCAACACACCAATCTCGTACAAAATCTTCATCATAGAGCTGCTCATCGAAAATGACTTTTAACCACCCGAGGCACATGGCGGCATCGGTACCCGCCCGCACCCTTAAATGCAGATCGCTTTGTTCGGCTTGATCGGACACTCGCGGATCTAAAACAATAATTTTTGCGCCCCGTTTCCTGGCAGCGTTCAATTGGTTGTAGATGGGCGTCCAGGAATGCTTCCGAGGATTGTGGCCAAACAAGACAATGCAATTGGCATTCCCAAAATCCCCCATCGGGAACCAACCATACGTCAACTTATTGACCGCCGCCGTGTTGCCGGCGCAGAGGGAAACGCCGCTGATCCAGTTCGGCGAACCCAATAGGTTCATAAACCGACGATCCATTGCATGGGTTGTCTGGGTATTCCAGCCGGAGGTCGAAACGGCAAAGCTTTCTGGGCCATATTCATCAACAACGGTCTTAAGCCGCTCGGCAATTTCCGTCATGGCCTGCTCATAGGAAATTTCTTCCCACTTGTCCTCACCCCGCGCGCCCACGCGCTTCAATGGGGTGCGAATCCGATCCGAGTGATTGTGGATACTCGGCGCCGCAACGCCCTTAAAACAAATATTGCTCGCAAGCATCGGGTTATCGTGGGCGATGACCCGCTTGACCTTGCCCCCTTCGGCTTCAGACCGAAGCTGACAGCCGATATCACAAATGGTGCACACCGAGTATTTGGTTTCCTGACTCATTGACGCGACTCCCGTTGAGAACTGCCCTAAATTAATGCACCACGCGTTGTCTTGATTTGAGGGTCGCGCCCGAACGCAAACCTCACTGACATCGACTCATAGCGCTAAACGACGCGCTGCACCTTCTTACACAGCGGCCCCGTTTGACCCAGATCAGCCGCACCTAACCATCTCATAAAAAACGCCTTTTGGCATCGACTTGTTCGCAACCCGCACCCTGCTTTCGGGTAAGGCACAACCTATCGGCTACTTTTTGCTGCCAAGGCAGTGTTCCCAGCAAGCCCGTTCTTGATACGGCTTTTTGCTTTTTGTCACGTGTGACCTTACCGACACCGCCGGTTTACCGCTCAGAACACGCTTGCAGCGTCTTTCCGAGACGACCCCGCTATCGGTTCGACCCGATTGGGTTGGCGGTAAGCCAAACGCCAATCTCACGCAACATCTCGGGACGCACCGCGTCCGGGATATTGTGGCCCATGCCATCATAAATAATCAGCTTAGAGCCCGGGATGACCTCCGCGGTGTGCACGCCATGCTCAAAGGTCAACAGTCGGTCATCTCGGCCATGGATGACAAGGGTTGGCGCCTTAATGCTCGATACCGATTCAGACCGATCGCCCGCGCGCAAGATCGCCATCACTTGCCTGGGAATGGCCTCGCTGTGAAACCCCATTCGGGTCATAAACTCGGTGCGCTGCTGCACCGCTTGCTTGTTGTCGGCTATATCTCGAATGGCAGCCGCCGACTCCCGACCCGGTTCTGGCAGATGGTCACCCCAGGTGGATGACATGATCGACACCAATGTTTGGGTTCGCCCCGGATAATTTGCCGCGACCACTTGCGCGATCATACCCCCCATGGAGGCGCCGATCAGATGCCCCTTTTGAACCCCAACCGCATCCATCACCCGCACGACGTCATCCGCCATATCTTCTAACCGATAGGTTGTCGAAACCGGCAAGCCGACGCGATATTTCAGCAACTGCCACCACAGCACAGGATTATCTGTCTCGGCATACCGAATTGATCCCCCAGTGTCACGATTGTCGATCAACAACACTTGAAACCCCGATGCGATGACACCGCGCACAAACGCATCACCCCACACGGTATGCGAGGCCCCGAGCCCCATAACCAAAACCGCGGTCTCGGCGTCCATTGGGCCAATGCGTCGATAGGCAATTTCAACCCCATTGGCGTCGACAATCTCAATGGGGTGCTGATCGAGATAATCTCGCGTATATTCTGGCCATCCACTGGACGAATATAAAACGAGTAGCACCAAGGCCAGTGGGCCACGAAGGCTCGCATACAATTTTTTATTCAAAACAGTCTCCTCAACGACTTCGCTCCGAGCCAAAACCTTATCTTGCCCACATCGGGTCATCCCCTATCGGCTTCAACGCCTGACTGACCAAAGCCTTGCGCCCCTTTCAAGCACCAAACCGCCCACAACCGGGCCCGCTTTAGCCCTGGGGATCAAGCGCCGGCGGAAACCAATCGCACGTTACGACCGACGCATTGCCTTCATAAACCCTCAGGCCTAAAAGATACGAGCCGCTCGGCGCCGGCAGCCAGTTTGCAGGGCTCTCGGGTCGCGCGGCACTGATCTCGATGGTTAAGCTGCCGTCGGCTGCGTACACCAAACCTGGGGTTCGGTCGCTCATCGACCACCGATCGATTTCATTCTCGACCAAATACAGATCGGTGCCATAGGCCGTCAGAGACCAAAAGCCGCGACACGGCGGGAACTGACCGCCCTCAAATTTTAAGCAAAGTCGCTGATCCCCGTTAAGCGCGCCTCCGGCCGCATCACATTCTGCGATATAGGAGCGATTTTCAATGGCTTGATGCCCGCCCAAACCAAATTTTGCACCAGCCGCCCGCCTGAAAATATCGCCCTCGAACCCTGTTGCATGCCGACCCGTACGCCAGCCGTTCTGCCGCGCCGTGTCTGCACCGGAGAGACCTCGTAACCGGCGCTCGCCTTCTTCAACCCCGGCACCACGGTCCTCGATGGAGATCGACGTTGGATCCTCGATGATCGCGCGCG
>Ga0233444_10005827_pt1 | contig 11219 bp, 13 predicted proteins | sample SI_124_October20_6_FD_182792 | JGI IMG/M metagenome (GOLD analysis project Ga0233444, IMG submission 182792) | Seawater microbial communities from Saanich Inlet, British Columbia, Canada - SI_124_October2016_10_MG | ecosystem: Environmental > Aquatic > Marine > Inlet | place: Canada: British...
ACTCGTCGCCGTCATCGGTTTCGACCTCGATATCAGTAGTTAATGAGATGTCATCACTTGCCGGATCGTAGGAATCTTCATTCCATGGTGTTTCTGTAAGATCCACTCCTGCTGAATCTGCCAAATCGTCGACAGTATCGAGGACTCCTGTGAAAGACGGGATAGTATAATTAGGCTCTCCAAGAGGATCGTATCCTCCTGCAGACTCAGGTGTTGGTAAATCTTCATCAAACTCAATCTTAGATTGTGAGGCTAATCGCTTTTTCTCTCCGTCCATGGCCTCATTGATTTTCTCTAATCCCAAATCAATAGTAAAAGCATTAGAATAATCGATTTCTGTCTCGCCACGACCATAGGTGTTAGTCTTATTTTGACGATCAGACTTTTTAATCTGGTCCATAGTCATGCCGCTTTCAGCAGCCAGTCTTTCCAAACCAGTAATATAAGCCTCAGAAGGGCCCTCGTCAATCAATACTTTAGGTTTGGGTTCATCACTAATAACTGATAACCAATCTACACCATCTCGGAACGGATCGGTGTCGTGAGGAATCTGACCTTTTTGATGTTTGGGTGGGGTAGGTGCAACAGGTTGTGGTTCTGGAACTTCATCCTCCATAGTTTCTCCAATAAACAAGCCATCCATATCTGCAGTTTGGGCCTCTTTGATCTGATTAAGGAAATCCAAATCCGTTTGAGAAAGTTCCTTTTGACGTCCTGCAAAGTAATCCATAGATTCTTTAACAACGGGGGTGATGTCTGTCAAAAACTCAATAAGGCCTGAAGCGGCCTGAGCCGTCGGGGATTCTGATACCGCTCCTCCGACACCATACTTGTCAAGGAAATTAAGCAAAGGCACAATTACTTTTTCGGACATATCGGGATCGACATTTAGTCGACGGGCCAAAGCCGCTGCATCATTACTACCTGCTAACATCTCCATCAATGATTTTTGTTTAGCCTTTTTACCACCTGTGGCAGCAGTGCGCTTAGTATCCCTTTCTTGGGACAAAAGTCTTTCGACCTCATCGAAATCAGCGGGTTTAATAAGATTATCAAAGTCGGACATGGTATGACCTTTGTTTACTCTTCTATTTATACCTTTCGTGACCCAAGGAAAATATCGTATCCCAATCTAAGGGCATCTACCCATGCTTCATTCATAGAACCTTGTTCATCTCGATCCATTTCGATCATTCCTGCGGCAGTTCTAAGGCTCTGGGCTAAAAGACTTTGAACAAATTGCTCATCAGAACCTGAATTATCGGCTGATTTTTGGATAAAGTCGGATAAAAGAGTAGTAATTTTACGAAGTTCTCTTTCACGGTTGCTGGTTTTAGCCGTCAAAACTTCATGGAAAAAATCTGATTCGACACAAAGACGAAGTTTCTCGTGTAATTGCATTTCTGATTTATCGATCGTAGCCAGCATATCATTAAAAGAATTAAAATAATTTTTTATTGAGTCGGGATCATCGACACCGATTTGTTCCATAAACTCTTCGAACTGACTTCTAACGGCAGTATCACGTTCTTTTTCCAGCAAACGTGTATACGATGCCAGCATTGACTTAAAGTCTTCAGATTTAAAATTAGGTTCCACTTAATCACCTCAGTATTGAGGGCGTGTGCGGTTTTGATAACCACTGAGTAGATTCATGTCAAAGAACTCATTTTGATTCATTTGCTTGACGTTTTTATTAGCCTTCTCAGCAGATTCCGCTGCCTTCTTAGATGTTTCTTCAGTGCGCTTAATAGCCACTTCTGCTTCTGCCAACATCTTTTTGACAGATTCCATTTCAGATCCTAAACCATCAATTTTGGATCGATAGTAAAACGCCGTTCCCAAAACACCGCCAAGACCTCCAAGAGCAACACCCAGCAAACCTGCTTGGGTTGGACTAATGCCAAAGGCTGCAGAAGCAATAGGCATTTTAGCAGTAGTTGGTCCTGTGAAAGCATTTTCAGCAGCCATTTCACTACCCATCATACGACGACGCATTTCACGATTAACTGAGGCTAAGTCTTTACGGAACTTTTTGAACTCTTCTTCGGTGTTGATATTAGCCGATTCCATAGAAGACATAAGATCCATAAGATCATCATTACCCATATCCTTAAGAGACAAATTACGCTTAACAGAAACTGATTCTTCAGCACTAAACAAAAGTTCTTCGGGCTCATAGGAAGAAACTGTTTCGACGATCGGTTCTTCGATAACACAATCAGTGATTTTCTTGAATCCTCGAATACCCGGTCCACGCTGACAAAGAAGGTATTTGCCGGGGCCTGTTGACTCAGCCAGCATAACAAAAGTCGGGATCGATATTTCAACCTCTGAGGTTAGAATATCGCTGGTGCCAGAGTTTTTTACTCCAGATTGATACCGGCGAATAAAATAAGGCATACTATAAGATGTTCGGTCCAACTATTTATATCTATCGGATAAGGGAATCGGATATATCCCAATCAAGACCAAAGGTTAGCCAAGATTTCGTAACAACTATCAATCGTCTCAGTTTGCGGATTATCAATCTCAGGTATCAATTCCTGCATGGCCGCAATAGTTTTGAAAAGTTGTCTCCATTTAAGTTGACTAATTTTAACATAGATATCCCGATCCTCGGCTCGCTGAATATAATTTTTATTTTCAAAGTATTTTACTAAGGCTAACAAATCTAATCGCCATCTAATACCACCACGTCGATCTTTAGATTGAGCGTGTTTAAACATAGGTCGATTACGAAGAACTCCAATGACTTCACGAGAGGTGTAGCGTCGAGGCTTATTAGCCACCATAATTTCAGAAATCTGAGTGGAATGGCCATAGCCCTCGTTATCCAAAAGGTATTCGACGATATCAAAAACCAAGGATTCGGTTAGGGGTAATGGCTTGGATGATCCCAAAAGGATCACTCCTCTTCATCAACAGGTTCCGGGAGGTCTAAAGCAACACGAACCATACGGGCTTTTTCAAACTCATAGGCTTGTTTGGCTTCAGTTATATCCATACCCTCGGCCTTGCGATCCATAATAAATTGTTTTTTCTGTTTTTCGAATTGCATCATATCGATGATAGCCTGATTAGCATCAGATAACATAGTTTCATCAACAGGAGGGCCATTAAACAAGACCTCTATTTCAACCATAACGTCGTTAAGATCAACAGCGGCTTCGACATACTCTTCCATCTCTTCGTCGAGTTGCTTTCCAGTGGCAGTATTCATTCGTGAGGCTACATCTTCGGCTTGTTCTCTGGTAACTAAAAATCCAACTCTATCCCAGTAACGCAATTCTTCAGGCATAATATAGGTGTGGTGGAATACCTATTTATATCTTTTTGTTAACAGACATAATAGGACGGCCTTTTTTAACAGCCTCAACCAAATCATTAGCATCCGATATTCGCTCACCCATGACAAAGAAATCTTGAGTTTCTAATAAAGCCGTAAAGAGTAATCGGGCAGTATGCTCCCAAGCACTTTCTTTATTCGAGGCCATAACATTTCCACTCTCCTGAAGTAGCACCATTTTTGGATTTAAAAATCCTGCCAATTCTAAAACCATGAGAACTTCGTTCTCGATCGGCTTTTAAACGACCTTGACATTCTAAGGAATACGGCGGATCGAGAAAAACATTTCTCCAATGGATAACAAAACTATGATCATAATCTAAAGGAACTAAATCAAGGTTTTCTGATAACTCGGCTATCATAATGTGCATCCCAGTTTGAGAGGACGATAATCTGTGCCAAACCTTACCGATTCCAAAAGTATCTTGTAAGGCTTGCAAAGCAACTTGGGCTAAATTATCAGTGGGTAAAATATCATCCCAATCAAAATTAAGATGAGCCATAGTAGTTACTGAGGTAACCATCTATTTATACTTAGCGTCGAAGGAAGAAGACACCAAGAAGAGCAACTAAAGCCACTCCTGCACCGATAGCCACCTTGTTTTCTTCTACAAAGGAAACTTCATCTGGATCGCATTCGCCTGTGTCAGCATTGAGAGTGTAGCCCATTTTACAGCCACAAGTATCAGTAGAAGCATCATATTCTGCATTTGGATCAGCACACTCGCCAAGTTTTTCATCGAACTTAGTAGTAGCGTCAGATTCTTCAGAGAACTCTCCGTAGTGCTCCAGTAGTTTGTAGGTATCGCCAGATCCTTCGATAGCCACGAGGTCGTGCTTAAAATTGCCTTCAACACCATGCTTGTAAACTGCCAGAGTAGGGGTAGCACCCTCAGTGACATCAAGTTCAGTGTAAAGTTTGTGTTGCTCACCAAGAGCACGTTCATACCCAGTAATCAATTCTGCATTGGCTGGGATACTTGATTCGAAATCTGACTCAGCGTTGAACTTACCGAATGAGTTGTTGACGTAGAACGACATAAGGTAAAGTTATCTGCTCGACTATTTATACTTTACTCTTCCAAAGCCCACTGGATCGGTTTGATATCAAGATGATCTACCGAATATCTTTCCCCTTGAGGTTCGGGAGTTTCGGGTGCCACAGAAGGGGTGTTAGCAGGACGAGAAGTTTTAAAGCGATCTAAAACAGCCATGCGATCAGCATTTTGATGTTTCCAAACAATTAAATCAGTAAGTTGATTATTTCGCCAAAGCACCCAACGAACAAAATAAAGTAACAACAAGCCTTGAATGACTAAATAAGTTACCAATAGCATTTACTCACCCATGTTGATTTTGTCGGGGCCGCAGATTAGTTCGGCAAAATCTTTGAGATGGGAGTCTTTAGCCACCCCTTTGGGCTCATAAGGCAAACGAACGGCCCCAATAATCTTTAAGTCGTGTTCCGCACAAACTTTTTGATAATGTTTAATCCATGGTTGTTGATTACGGAACTCATGATAAACCATAGTAACGGCGGGGTTTGTGCCCGAGATAGACCATGTTTCTTCTCCCATATCTGGGATCATATGGTTTAATACCAGCGTTTGAGCCGAGAGACCAATAGATTTGAGATAATTTACGGTGCGATAAAACTCCATGAATCCTGCTTCCGTAGGAATCGAAACCAAAACGATTTGGGTTTTTGACGGATCAGAAAGATAAGATTTCAATTCATCGATCTCATCACAAAACTCAGCCAGACAAAGTTCCAACTCGTCGGCCTTTTTGGATTTAAATAACAATAGTTTTCCGAGCAGTTTGCTTTTTAGTCGGCGCAATTGCAGAATAAATTGTTTAACGTGGCTCGGAGAGGCCAAGGCTTTGAGGGTATGGCCTGTGGGTGCCGTATCGAAAACCACTAAATCATATTCCTCTGATCGGAATTGTTGTCCCATGACTTCACAAGCACCCCATTCATCAATACCGGGAATAGCATTGTTAATCGACATCACCGAGGATAGCCCTTCATTTTCAGGATCTAACAGACTGGGAAACATCTTGCCGAAAGTAGCCGCAAAAGCCGTTTGCATTCGAGTGCGTCGTTCTTCAGTAACTGAAACTGCATTGATATTCATAGCGTAGAGATTGGGACTAATTTCTCGGGGCGTTTCTCCGACTTTGGTGCCCACAGTATCATCAGTGCTATGGGCAGGATCTGAAGAAACCAACAAGGTTTTTTGACCTTGATTAGCATGATAAAGGGCTGTGGCAGCGGCAGAAGTAGACTTACCGACACCACCCTTTCCTGTGAACAGGATCAATTTAGTCATAGTCAGGCCTTATCGGTCTTCCTATTTATATGTATTGGGCGGCGAAAGAAGTCTGCCAACGATCGATAGCATCTTCAGTTTCTTCAAATGAAACTACGTTATCCATGAATACTAAGGAACACTTAACCCAATAAGTTTCTTGGGTATCGTTAGCAGTGTAATCTCCTGTGAGGGCTGTCCAAAGCGAGTTGCACTCGACAGAAACAGTGAGTTCACCCTGATCTTCCGATCCGATTAAACAAGTTTCCATGTCGATGACCATGCCATCACCCATTAACTCTCCACGATATAATTCCTTGTTACCTAATTTAATATTAACAGTAGCATAATCTTCATCGCTAAAGGTGCTAATAGGGTGAATAATAATCTGTTCCAAACAATTATCATTTGAAAGTTCAATGGTGGCAACAACAGTCGAAGTTTTATTCATCGGTATTTCAAACTCTTTACGGAAACGCATGTGTCTCAAGTAAGATTTAACTTCCCAACTATTTAAGTATTTTCCCTCTCTGCATCATAATAAGCATTCAGTTGCCTGATTGCGGTAATCAAACATCAGATTCTCGACGTTTTTCCTCGACTGATCGAATATCTCCAGATAAGGTGTTACCCATCATATCGGCATCTGTGGGATTAGAATCTGGATTAGGTGGTAGCCGATCTAACTCAGGTAATAAATCTGCGATAGACTTGTCATCCAAGATATAATCATCAACTTTGGGATCGGATCCAGTATCTCGCTGAATTGGTTTTCGGTTTTTAAGCATCTCTTGATATTGTTGTCTTTGTAGGTCCATCCACGATTCTATCTCTTCTAAAGTTACTTCTTGATCAGCATTAGCATTCAAAATAGTGGTTTTATACCATAACACGTTTTCAGGAGTGACTCCTAAACCTAAGTTAGAGAGTTCAACAGCAATCATGGAATCTAAACCATCATACAACATATAATTAAGGAATACTTTAACTGTTCGGCCCGTCGTTCCTGTAATTTTATAAGCCTTGTCAGTTCTCTCGTTACTAACACCGTGAATAGGCTCATAGTTTCCTGCAAAGGCAACACCATCTAAAGCATTAGTTTTTTGATTTAAGGCTAAAAGTAAGGCCTCGCCTCGGTCGGCAGGTATTTTTTCAATAGAAGCAGTTTGATCTAAAATCTCACTAAAATCAGTGGTAGCGGCCAATACGGTAAACTTTTCCGTAATGTCGGTTAGAGAAATTAACCATTGATCACGATCGTTATCATAGTCAGCACTCATAAAGAATCTTTCCGAACCGATGGTAATGGGTTTATCCGGGTTGAGAGAATTATCTAAAAGTTCTCCAATATCTAAGAAACATCCTGCAAAATCATCACCACCTAAAGGACCCACTGTCGCTGCCATCACAGTAGCGTCAGGATCGGGCGCGGTGCTCCAAGGGAACCGTATCAGGCCATCTCCCGGCATCGGTTCAGTGCAATAAGGATAGTTTTCTTGAATGTTCCAAAGAGATAATGGATCGCTAATCAATAAATTGCCCTCATATAACGTAGGATCTACGGCCTGTCCTGATGTTGTGTCAAAATACTGAGAATCTGTTTCAGCATAAACCCCCTTATTATCAGAAGTTACCTTAAACTCTATACCTTTTAAACCCGTGGGTGTTGGCTCAAAGGCTTGAGTGGTTAAGTCAGATTTAATGTATTCCAGTTCATCATTTAACTGATCAGCCAACTCCTGAAGGCTGAAATATAATCCTGATGGTGGTGCTCTGGTAGCCCCGGGATAAAGTAGTCCAAATCCATACCCATTGATCATAAGTCGATCAGATGAGGCTCCCGTAGTGGTCCTCCACTCCCAGCCAGCGGCGGGTGCTGCGACGGGGTATTGCATACTATCATTAGGAATGTGCACAAACTTGGTGGAGTAGGTTTGTTGAAATAATTGGGTATTGGTGGGAACGTAAAAATAATCTATTTCTTGAGGTGCATAACCTCCGCCAGATGGCATAGATTTAGATACTTTTAAAACATGAAATCCTTGAAGGGGTTCAATAAAGGGTGTGGGAGGTGTTCGAATGTTAATAACTGGACGATAATTTGTGTCTATCGATCCAGTATCATAAGCAACAGCCCAAGTGCCTTGTGGTGTTCTTCGGGTAGTATTACCACCCAAAATAATCGATCTTCCTGTGGAAACACCAATACTGTTGTAAGGATTTATTTCTTTATTACTATAAGTTTTTATATTTAGGGTATAACTGGGAAATGATAATTCGTAGTCTGTAAATGGGTCTGGTTGTGATCCTACGTTATGCCATGTAGTTCCAAGTTCTATTCCTGTGGCTGTTTCCCAGACACCTCCTTTAGAAGCATAAGGGCCAACTACTTTAGTATCTTGAACATACTGAAAATACGATCCTTGTGCAAACAAGGCTAAATCGGGTTGAAAAACCATAATCTCTGCTCGTGGTTCTGGATCGGTAATTTGAACACATAACATCACAGGATAAGAGTTGACAACGCTTGTGTTTATGGCCAAACAGGGTGCAATAAGTTCTACAGAAGCATTGTCTAAACTTGAATTGACAGTTCCTGTGGCTGTCACATCCTCAATACAAAAATTACGTTTGGTAAAAGCAAAAAAGACACCAATATCATAGATGTTTTGATTAGCAGCGGGACTACCAAAGGCGAGTCCATTTTGTCCATAAAGTAGGAAGGGCTCATAATCTAAAACCCCTGCTGTTGATTTGGCTTGTCCTGTTATCGGTCTATTACGAGCATCACGATCCTGAACTAAACACTCTCCTCCAATAACCAAAGTTCCTATCATATCCACGGGACCGTTATTGGAACCAACAGTAAATGATCCTTCATTTACAGGAGTGGTTCGAAAAATTGTTTTTAATTTTCTGGGAATAAGTCCATGTCTCCAAATGTGAGCATCAGATATCATAGACGGTGTATTAGGCTGCTGCTGGCGGATATTTTCAGGGTGGAATGGGTTTTCATCTGGAACTGCTTCTCGATAAATCTGAAATCCGGGAATGGCCATTGTAAACTCAATAGGTTTTATAATAGGTGCCATAGAAACGGTGGGTGTGGGACAATAGGGTTGGCCATTATTACGACCATACGGATTAAAAACAAAAACTTGTGAATCAGGTAATTCGTTATAACCTAATTGATGTCCTCGATAAGTATACTGTTCTAAAGGAGCCACACCAACATCATACCAATAAAAATAATTAAATGCCCAGTCAATAGGGCTAACTCCACCATTGGGTCCGCCCGCAGAGGTGGTATTAAAATCAAACAGTTGTAAATGTAAGGTTCTTCCCAACTGATCTTGTGAATTAGGCAATAGATTTTGATTTAATTCTGCAAGATATACATTTGCTGAAAGATCAAAATATAGGGGAACTGTGTTGAGTTGAATCGGTTGTCCTGATTTCGGATCGATATATGGATTAACACGTCCCGTAGAAGTCCAAGTATCATCGGGGGTGTCGATCGTGGATGGTAGGGGGCCAACCATAAAACTAAAAATCTGTGGGTAATAATCTTGGTTTTCAAAAACCGAATATTGGTAAGGGGTATAAGCGAGTTCATCAAAGGGTGGTGGCTGAGTAAGGTAATTATATCCTGAGATGTCTGCGCCTTTGACACCTGTATATCCAACAGCAGTGACGAATAGTGTCGGATCAGATTTAGTTCCACCATTATCTGCTGTTGACTCGTAGAGATTAGGTGTTCGATAATCAACAACCATGGAATACAAACCACCCTCCGATGTAACTGAGGGGTCAATAAACTGAAGAGTGGGTCCCAACTCTAAGGCTGAACGAGTGCAAACTAAATGCCATGCTTCTAATTTATCGATCCAGTCAAAACTGACGGCTGCAAAAAATCCATCTCGCCATCTTCCACGAGGGGTGATGGAACGAGGTTGATAAGTTGGGAACTCGGGAGACACTACGCCAGTATAGGGATCAGCGGCCACACCACTACCAGCCCTTTCATCAGCATCAAACTCGAAAAACTCTGCAATATAAGAACCACAGATTAAAACGGTATTGTTGGCTACTTGAATGTCATTAACGATCCATGAGTCAAATCTGGGTTGAATGCCATCCCACCTTCCTATCGTATAGGGATCTTGCTTATGATATCCCGCAGCAACGATAGCGTCAAAAATGCCGGGTGGCAGATCTTCTACACTAAGGTCAAAAGAAATACCCATGAAAAATCATAGGTGATTCTTCTATTTATATCTATGGATTGACAACCGCTGGTGAAAAGGAAGAACAAGTGCCAGTAAAGGCATCAGGAATATCGAGAATACGATTGTAAGCAATATAACGGATATCCCACCAACGGCCGGGTGGGATTTCGATCGGAATCTTAGTTCGATAAGCAGGCTGATACGATCGAGAAATTGGATACGGTGCTCCAATGCCTGAAATACCGTCATAATCTCTACCATCTAAGGTTTGATAGTAAGCCGTATCATCCAGAATGACATTGACGAAACCACGAGGCCCCCAATTTTGCCCCTTTAATTCATCTCTTTGAAAACCGCCGGGGGTTGATCCGATATAATCGAGAACAATATATTCATCGGCCTCGGTGTAAAGTGATTTGGTTAAAACCCCGAAACCATCGTTGATGTCAGCACCAACTAAGACCGATTGACGACGCTCTGATAATTCACCAAGTCGTTTAGCAGGTAGATTACCTAAATCTACGAAATCGAACTCGTAACCTTGACGACGAATTGCCATGAAGAACCATAGGTCATTCTTCTATTTATAACTTCCCTATATCTTGATTAAGGTGATTAAAAGATCTCGAATGTCTTGGCGTTTTGGATTAGGTGGATTTTCTTCAAACCAAACTGCTCTAAATGTTGGTGAGACTCCTGTGGATTCTATATATCGAGCGAGCCACGATTCAAAAGTTTTTCGCATAAGAAGTGGGTATTGAAGAATGATAAACTTAGTATCGGGGTCAACATTTAAGTCATTTTTTACCTCGCCGTCTTCAGTGTAAAGCGCAATTCGACGTGGTCTGCCAGCCCCTGCACCCTGTTGATTTTCGGCTTCCTCTTCATCTTCATCTAAGTCTAATTCTGCTAAATATAATAAAAAGTCAGAAAGGGATTCCCATTTTTTTACTTCTGTGACTCCGTTATCTAAGGCGTAATCAAGACCCCAAACAGCATTAGCAGATTCATCAGTGGTGATGGAAATATAAGCCACAGGGTTTTTAATCCAGTTAATGATATCTGACAAAGAATCACCTATCATCGAGATGGCCAAGCCGACGCAGGGCCCGCTTAGTTCTAATCTGATTTTGGGTAGTGCGTTGCTTTTGGCCATAAAGCGTGGCGTTGATTTTCTCTCTGCGCCTTTCTAATTCTAATTCGGCTTGTAGGGCGGGAAGATCCATATGGTGATTAACTTGATTGATCCACGAAGGTTGTTGATTTTGTGGGTGCAACGGAGTAGTGTCTGCGGGCAAAGGTAGCAACCGAGTATCGGGCTTATCTAAA
>Ga0233444_10005828_pt1 | contig 11219 bp, 10 predicted proteins | sample SI_124_October20_6_FD_182792 | JGI IMG/M metagenome (GOLD analysis project Ga0233444, IMG submission 182792) | Seawater microbial communities from Saanich Inlet, British Columbia, Canada - SI_124_October2016_10_MG | ecosystem: Environmental > Aquatic > Marine > Inlet | place: Canada: British...
CGGGCCTCCCGCGGCAGCCGTGCAGCACCACGGCGTACACCACGGAGCAGGCGCGCTGCAAGCTGATCCAGACGCCCGAGCTGGAGGCGTTTCGCGAAAAGAACAGCAAGCGCTCGGCCACGCCCGATCCGGCGTACCGCGACCCCCAGAACCCGCAGACCATTCTGGTGTACGACGCTTGGAAGCAGCAGTCGGTTGTGACCGTGCTCAGGAAGCGAGGCGACATCAGGAACCTTTTGAAGGGCGAGGAGGCCGAGCTTAAGTGCCAGGCCAAGATTGACGGCTTTGAGCAGCGCGACGAGCACGCCGCGCCGCCGCGCGAGTTTGCACTCACCCTGATGATCCCCGACATCTCCGCGTGCCCCAACAAGCAGATCCTGCTCGACGCCATGGCGCTACTCGCCCGCGACGGCGGAACGGCCCGCGCCGCGAACACCGCGCGCCTGACGGTGCTCTACAACGAAGACGCCGTGGAGTACAATCGGGCGCACGGAGGCAGGCCGCTCGGCACGGATGCTTACCTTGTCCTCGTGCACGTGAACGAGGTGGGCGCGCTCAGCATGGCCAAGACGACGCTGCTGTACAAGGACAAGGGACGGAAGGTGTGGAGGGTCTTGGTGACGGCCGTATCGCAGCTCTTCAAGGAGATTCTGAAGTTGCCCCCGGAGTGCCTGATGCCGTCGCGGGACGTCGGCTCCGAGGACGTTTCCAACGCGTTTGCGGCCGGGGAGCTGGCGGCCAACAAGGAGTTTTGGCAGTTGCTCAACACGCACCAACCGCCGCCCAAGCTCAACTACGCGCTCACGCAGTCGCAAGACAACGGTGAGCGCATCTTTGTCAAGATGGTGCCGCACTACGCGTGTGCGACCAAAGAGGGCCTCACTCACAAGGACGTCTCGTTCGGCACGCTCTTTTACAAGGACGGCATGTACGAGGAGACGAAGGCGTTTGTGGCCAAGGTGCGAGAGGAGCAGCGAGCCGTGGAGACCGAGAAGAACAACGGCACGTTTCCGCCGGAGGACTGGCCGTTTGGCCTGCGCCCGAACGACCAGAGCCAGCAGGAGCAGGCTTTGGGGCTGCACGTGGCCTGGGTGAAGTGCGACCTCGTGAGCTTCCGGGGGCAGCTGAGCTGCTTCGGGCTGGAAGGGGCTCCGGGGGAGCGCGTCTGCGTGAACGACGAGTCTCAACTGCCGCGCCTGAACTACTATTTGCAACCGCTCGACGCCCAGATGTGCCGGCACTACTTCGTGCTGCCCTGCAACCAGGAATGCGTGGACGTGCTCGACGACCGGCTGGTCCTCGCGCAGTGGACGGTCACCGAGCGGGACTTTGAGGCGCACTATGCTCAGTGCACGGCCGATCCGCCGGTTCCGGACAACAAGGACCTGCCGCCCAAGTCGCCGAGGCACGGCTTCCAGCTGTCTCGCTTCGCGCAACCCCCCTCGGACGAGGACGCCGCGCTCTCCAAGATGATCGGCATCCCCATCTCCAGCGCCTTCCGCGTGGGCGACGTGTACGACGAGGTTGAGAAGAGTGGGCAGACACTGCCCGAGTTCTCCTCCTTCCTCCTGTGCTCCAGCGCGCGCTGGAGCCCTTCCGCGTCCATGTGCAGCGTCTTGCGGGGGTGGGTGCAAATCGAGAAAGCGCACAAGACCGAGCTGGAGGCCAGGAACGCGCGCATTCGCGAACTGGAGAGCGAGGCGTCGTCGGCACCGCCCGTCGCGCCTCCGGCGGTCGATGTCGGGCCCTTTGAGTACGGCATCATCATCAGCGTGCTTCGGGGCGTCCGGCGAAAGAAGAGCAACATGGGGTGCATGATCCGGGTTCCCGTGGAAAAGGGGCGCGTCCTTGGCATCTCGAACGCCCTCGCAAAGGCCCTGAATTGCGAGCCGTGGAGCAAGACGGACGAGGACGTCAAGTGGGGCATGGCAAACTGCGGGGACATGACGCAGCTCGAGTCCATCGTCGCCATCGTCAACCGATTGGCGACCCTGCCCGTTGTCGTCGTCGTGGTCGCCGAGGGGCACAAGGGCAAGTTCTTGCGCATCCAACCGCAGGGGCGGGACGCCGCTGCCAAGCAGGAGTTCCTCTCGATCCCCGACGTCCTGCGCCTCAGGGCAACGGGCAAGGCGGCCTTTTTGCAGTACACCGAGGCGGAGATGAAGCTGTTCGCGCTTGTGATCGACACGGAGCAGAATCCCTGAACGGGCAGCGCGCGCGCGCGCGCGTGTGTGTGTGTGTTTGTCGTGTGGATTGTATTGTGGGGTTGTTTGCGACGCTGACAATTCACAGCTTTGTCACCGCTCAGAACCGCCCAAAAATGACCGTTACAAATCAGCTGCCGGGACACAAGGTTCAGGCGCTCCCCTTTGGCGACGTGACGCCGCACTTTGCGGCCAATCGCGGATGCGGCTACCGCAAGATGGATGTTCGCGATCACCTGTACAAGTCTTTGGTGATTCCGGATCCCGTCGCGGGGTTCATGTCTGGCCACTGGAACTGCCTGCAGCACAGCCTGCTCTTCTCGACCGCGGAAGACCAGAAGGCGTCGGGTGAGTTGTACGGCGGCACCCACTACGGCGACGGCCTGCGTGCTGACCTCGACACCGGCAAGGTGACCTTCCTGTGGGGCGGCAACTCGACGATGTTCACCAAGGGCAGCTACGACTGCTTCCTCGACGACCAAAGCTACCCCGTGTACCTGTTCGCCCGCGTGCGCACCCCGGAGCCGTTCATCTTCTTTGGCAAGCTGCGTTTGATTTCGTGGGCGCGGCGGCAGGACGCAAAGGGCAACGACTACCCGCTGGCGATGTTCGAAGTCGTGGACGCGCCCGCCAACGTGGCCGCCACGTTTCCGCAGCTGATTGCGTGATTTAGGCACCGCGTGAGTTGGCACGTTTGTGTTAAGAATTTCGACTTACCAATTCACGCAAGAAGGCCCCCTGGCGCGACGCGTCGCGCAGGAGCGTGCGCGCCGGCATTGCGTCCCCCTTGCTCATTTCGGAGATGGACGCAAGCGCGCGCTGTATGCTGCAAATGCCGCGGTGGCTGCTGCTCTGCAGCCGCTTCGCGGCGGGCGTCGAGTTGGCCGAGCGCAGCGCTGGCAAGTGCGCCGCCAGCTCCTCGAGCACCGGGACGACGCACGTGCCGTCGTCCAGGTACAGGCCGCGCTTGAGCGAGTACAGAATGCCGGAAGCAAAGGGCTGGAACGAGTCGCCGCCCTTCTTGGCCGACAAAAAGTGCTTGGTGAGGCAGCACGCGCGCCACAAGCTCACGATGAGCTTGCTCAGCTCGTTGCGGATCTGTCCGGAGAAGACCGCGGTGGTGCGATTCCTCTTGCAGGCGGCCCGTTCCGCCGCTTTGTTGAGGCGGCGCGCCGCCTCGGCGCGCTGCTCGCGCACGAAGGCGTTGGCGTGAATGATCACGTTGCCCAGCACGTCGAGATTGAGCGCGCTCTCGCCCTTGGCGCACCGCGCAACGTACTTGCGGATTGCCATTGCCTTGACGTACTCGAGGTTTTGCAGCCGCGGGTCGGGTGCGGGCTCCTCGGACGCGCGTTTGAGGTTGGCGATGAACAGGTGGTCGATGACCCAGATGGCGTCGCTCGCCAGCTTCTTGATGGCGTCGCGCGTCCAGTTGTCCTTGCGCGAGCTGCGCGACTTCTTGGTCGGCGCGTTCTCGTCCGGGCGCTCGTCGACGCACAGCGCTCCACGCTTGACCGCCGCAGAGGCGGAGGGAGCGGCCGTTACCGCCGGCGCGATCTCGGCATCGGATATGGTGTGGGCGTTGCGGTACGCCGCCACGCTCGCCGCCCACATGTCGCGCCGCTTCACCCACCCGCCGATTGGCGTGCCGGCCGAGTCGTCCGGGTTGGCGCTGCCCGTCGATCGGCCGGTCCAGGACGGGTCCGCGTCGCCCGTGTGCTCAATGGCCACCACGCGCCCGGAGATGCCGCATATGTACTGGTTCTCGTGGCTCAGGCGCACGTGCGGGCACTGCATGCCAAAGCACACGTGCACGTCCCCGTGCGGATCAAAGCTGAACGTGGGTCGACCCGTGCGCACCTTGTGCTCGGCGTTCACGAAAAGCGTCTGCTCGTCGGCGTCGTCGTCCATCTCGGCCGTGCCTTCCTCGAGTCGTTTCTGCACGCGCGCCTCGTCGGCAAGCGCAAAAAGCGCGTCGACCTCCATGGCGCAGCCGCGCCCTGCAACCCAATCAAGGGCTGCAACCTTCCACCAGGTTAGCGAGCGGAGGCGCACGCATCGGACGCGCCGCCGTGGGGAGCCAACAGCGCAGCTGCTCAAATTTCACAAGCCACACACTATATTTCTCTTGTTAAAAGGTGCCCCGTGTGGGGGAACGATGAACGGGACAAAACGGAAGGGCCCGCGCAACCGCTGGCGGTCGGTTGTGGGGTTTGCAAGGCGCGTGCGTAGACTTGGGTAGTGGAGAGATTTACATGACGGCACCACGGAGGATGGAGCCGATGTCGGCCTCGCCGCTGACCTGGCCGAGGTGGGCGTGGTTGGTGCCGCTGGGGCCCATGCGCAGGCTGCCGCTGCTGCGGTTGAGCAGCGACTGGAGCAGGTCCTGCTGCTGGATCGGGTTGCCCGACGCGCCTGCGGCCTTGGAGGCCTCGGCCTTGACGACCTCGAGCGAGGGGGCCGCCACCGCGCCCGCCGCGGCGTGCGGCTCCTCCACCTTCTCGCGCGAGGTGAGCTTGGAAAAGTTGAACTTCTCGTTCATCAGGCCGCCCTTGATCAGCTCCGCCTGCAGCGTCTCGAGGCCCTTTTGGCGCTCGTCGCACAGGGTCATCGCCTCGGCGTAGTCCTTCTGCAGCTTAACGTTCTGCGCCGTCAGGTCCTCGTTGGCCTTCATGGTCTCCGCGAGCGTCGTGGCCGCAGCCGCGCCCTGCGAGGCCTGCTCCCTCAGGCGCTTGATGCCCTTGGACGCCACATACGAGACGGCGGCGAGCGCGCCCTGCGAGGCGATGTCGGCCTTCTCGTGGTACGTGGCGGCCCACGCGCCGAGCGGCGCCACGTCGTCCTTGGAGAGGCCCGGGTGGTGCGCGTCGATCTCCTCGTTGACAAACTCCGACATGAAAAACTTGGCGTCCTCCTGCCACGCCGAGATTCTGGAGCGCTCCTTGGCCTCGTACAGGCCCATGCGCGCGTTGGCGCGCGCCTCGCCCTCCGTCTTCTCGGCGAGCTCGCGCTTCAGGCGCTCCACCAGGTCGTCGCGGTTTTGCTCTGCGGTGGCATTGGTGGACGCGATCTCGGCCTCTGACATTCTTGGGTGCGGTGCGGGTGTCCGGTTTACTACATTGGGGTGCAAGGGGGTCATATGATTTTAGCGCTTGAGCGGCACTTTCGCGCACCTGCCTTCGATTTTGAAAAGCATTCGACCGCGCGGCAGGGCACGCCGTTCATCGAGTCGATCCACGTGCCCGGTCGCTTGCCCTCCTCGCAGATCGAGAGCTCGTCCTGGCCTCGAAACGCCACGTTGCCGTCCTCGCCCAGGATCATCGACGTGCCGAGCGAGAGCCCGCGCATCTCCCCCTTCTTGACCAGCGCAATCGCCTGCGGGTCCTCCACGTTGGCCGCGATCCGGAGAGAGCCATCGTTGCCCCTCCAGCTCGCGAGCACCGTGCCCACGCGATCGCCGTGGTCGTGCTCGCACAGAAGCGGCTTCCCCGCCAGGTTGGTGCCGTCGATCTCGGCCTGCGTCAGGTCGGCGCGGTTGGCGCGCCGGCCGTTCCGCGGCGGTGGGGGGTGCGCGACTCCACGAATCGACAGTGGCTTGCTCATGATACACCAACGTTTACTATAATCACTCGCACGCCACCTAAATCTCGACTTTCTAGCGCGCAACGGCGCCCATCTCACGGCCCCGACTGGAAGCCGTGGTTGGGGTCGGTGAGGTCAACGGCCCCATCCGCGCCCTCTTCGCCGTAGTCGCCGTCGGCGCCGCCACTGGTTGCGACCCGATCGCTGTCGGGAGTCTCCTCGTCCACGAACTCGACGCCGCTGTAGTCCACCTCGGGCGCGTTGGTGATTTGCAGGTTGGTGAGCACGTCGATGGCCGTGCCCGCAAACTTGCACCCGAGGCCCGTCTGCCCCGCGTAAACGCCGCGCACGAGCGAGATCACCGGCACCACCGCGGCCCTGGACACGAGGTCGTCGACGGCGCCCACCTTGGGCCGCGTGCACTTGTTGCCCTCGAGCAGGTGCATCAGCTGGATCTTGGGGGCCGGGCGGTCGGGCTCGGTCTCAATGTGCATGCGCAGAAGGGCCGGGTAGCCCTTCTCCACGTTGGCCGGCGAGAGCTTCGTGTTGTACTTGTCGGCAAAGTTCTCCTCGCTCAGGCCACCCTTCTTCTTCTTGGCGTCGGCGGGGAAGAGGTCGTTGCGCAGGGGCTGCAGCTTCTTGACCACGAGCGCCTCGAAGGCCACCCACTTGTCGTACTGCTCGGGCGTCAGCTCGACGGCCATGCTGGACGCGGTGCCGAGCTGCGCGCCGTCGGCCGTCTTGGCCGGGCCCGCCGCAAAGGGCGCGCGGCAGTAGTTGGGAAGCTCGGCGAGCGAGATCTCGAGGCGCGCGCCGCCGTCGTACGTGCAGCGCACAAACTTGTCGCCCTGCTTGCCCGTCTCCACCTTGGTGCCAAACTCGAGCTTGGTAAAGTCCAGCTTCAGGAGGGGCACGGGGGCGCGCTTGCCCAGCTTGGGCGCGGGGGGCTCGTTGCCGTTGGTGCCGTTGGTGTCGCCAGCGCGCTTGAGTCCCTTGCCAAAGGTTGCCATGTTGTCGTGGTCGAGGTCGAACGGCAGGTTGGGCCAGCGCGGTTGTGACGATTCTAGCACGGGGCACAAGTTGCAGACTTGTAGTTTGTGAACAATCTCGCGCCGACACACCTGCGCGATTTTGTCGACGTCGTAAAAAGTTGTCGCGACGATCATCTGCAACTTGTGTCGCGTTGTGTCGCTCGGGCCGTCCGCTCAGAATGGCCACGCTGAGCGAGCTGGACCCGATCCCGGTGCCCGCGGCCTCGCCCATACAAGAGGATGGCATGGTCTGCGTGGCGCGATCGAATCCCAGGGCCAAATACATCGTCCCGTTTGCCGGCGAGCTCTACACCGTTCCGATTGAAAACGTTTGGCTCTTGCCCAAATTCGTCAACCGCGTCGCCGTCACCGCGCGCTCCGTCGTCGATCTCTTGGAGCGCAGCCAGGCGTTCTTGTGGAGACGCAGGCTGCAGTGGGGGAAGATCGCCGTCTTGCGCGGCATCGAGGGCTTGCAGCTGTACACCACGTTCAGGGTGGAGGGCGTCGAGTGCGAGGAGCGCATCCTGCACCGGGTTCCGAGCGACCTGGTCGAGGAGATCTTCGCCAGCATGGCCATCCCCCACAAGACGGGGGAGTTTATCGACGGCAGGTGGCAGTCGGGGCCGGCCGATTGCACAAACCACCAGCGCAACGCGCGACGCGCCGACATATACTTGTGGACCAAGGCGGCCCAGATGCCCGATCACGACGGGCTGAGTCCCGTGCGGAACGGCTGGCCCATTGCGCGCGGGGCCGACCGCGTCCAGTCGTGCAGCTACGAGGTCATCGGGACGCAGCAGCACGAAAGGCGGGCGCGGTTGGTTCCGCCAAGTCTGCCGCCGTCGCAGGGCCAAGGCAACCCGGGCGCGGGTCGCGGACGCGACGCGCTGCGCGAGGTTGAGGCCGAGCTGTTCGATGTCAGGGAGCACATGTCCGAGAACGCCTACCTCCGGATCTCCAACGCGCTCAAGCGCACGTTTGATCAGATGTAAGGGCCACGGGAACGATTGTGGGAGGGTGCTGGGGGGGCGGAGGTTATACGCGTGCGTGTCGCAGTCTGCAACTTGTAGCGCATGTTGTAACGACTTGCGCTAAGGCAACGAGTTTTCATTCGCGCTCTGTTGGCACCTGCTCATGTCCATGCCCATGCCCATGTCCGCCAAGCGCCACCCCGACGACCTGGCCGAGCCCATGCTCCAGGAGAACGCGTCGCGCTTCGTGATCTTCCCGATCAAGCACAAGGAGCTGTGGCTCATGTTCAAGAAGGCGCAGGCGAGCTTCTGGACGGCGGAGGAGATCGACCTCGCAAACGACCTGCGCGACTGGGAGGCGCTCAAACCGGACGAGCAGCACTTTATCAAGCACGTGCTCGCATTCTTCGCCGCCTCGGACGGCATCGTCAACGAGAACCTGGTCGAGCGCTTCTGCTCCGAGGTGCAGTACCCCGAGGCGCGCTTCTTCTACGGCTTCCAGATCATGATCGAGAACGTCCACTCGGAAACGTACTCGCTGCTGATCGACACGTACGTCAGAGACAAGGCGGAGAAGATGCGCCTCTTCAACGCGTTGGAAACGGTGCCCTGCGTGCGCAAGAAGGCGGACTGGGCGCTCCGCTGGATCGAGGACTCGTCGCGCTTCGCCGAGCGCCTCGTGGCCTTTGCGGTTGTCGAGGGCATCTTCTTCAGCGGAAGCTTCTGCGCCATCTTCTGGCTCAAGAAGCGCGGGCTCATGCCCGGGCTCACGTTTAGCAACGAGCTCATCTCGCGCGACGAGGGCATGCACTGCGACTTTGCGTGCCTGCTCTACTCGATGCTCGAGAAGAAGCTCACCGACGCCGAGCTGCACGCCATCGTGGGCGAGGCCGTTGAGTACGAGAAGGAGTTCGTGTGCGAGGCGCTGTCGGTTGCGCTCATCGGCATGAACGCCGATTTGATGTCGCAGTACATTGAGTTTTGCGCCGACCGGCTTCTGGTGGCGCTGGGCGCACCGAAGCTGTTCGACGCGCGCAACCCGTTTGACTGGATGGAGCTCATCTCGCTCCAGGGCAAGACCAATTTCTTCGAGAAGCGCGTGGCCGAGTACCAGAAGGCCAACGTCATGTCCAGCGTGAGCAATAGCTCCGACTCCGTCGTGACCAACACGTTTACGCTGGAGGCGGACTTTTAGGAGCGTGCGTGCAGAGCCGTGTTTGATATTCCGCGCGATGCGCGTGTTTAAGTGTGACCCCTTAAAAAGGAAGCGGTCCGCCATGCTCCCCTGCCTCGACCGCCTCTCGCTGGGCGACGCCACCGCCGGCTTCTACGAGCTCACCGCCGCCGAGCAGCAGCGGGTGACCAACGAAGGCCTAGCCGACCCGATCACGTTTGACAACCCGACGCACGTCATGACCTTCCGGGTCCAGATGGACGTGCCCAACCCCGACGGCACGCCGCGGTACGCCTACTACTCGCCCGCGTCGCTCTGGGGGTGGGTGAGGCAGTCAAGCAGCAACGGCAAGCTGCCGCACAACCCGAGCCAAAAGATCCTGAACGAGGACTGGTACCGGCTGCGCATCAACTACGACCCGCGCGGAACCGTGCCGGGCTGGGTGAACCAGCTCGAGCGCGAGCACGTGTTCCTGGCGCGCATGGCGCAGGCCGAGCAGCGCGTGCGGGACCGGCTCGCGCGCGAGGCGGAGGAGCGCCGCCGGCGCGAGGAGCAGGAGCGCCGGGAGCGCGAGGCGGAGGAGCGCCGGGCGAACGAGCTGCCCGCGCTCCTCCAATCGGACACGCCCGAGGCGGAGCTTGACCGCGAGCACTTTGCGATCGTGCGCTGGCGCTTTTGGATGGCCGGCCACTGGAGCAACCCGGAAAATGTGCACAAGAAGCTCAAGGAGTGGTTTGGGACGTTTATCTTCTGGTTGCAGACGGAAAACACGGCGCCTGGCGATTTAAGTGACCTGGATGACATCAACGGCCACACGGTTCCGTACGGCGCATCGTGGCCGGGGCTCGCCGTCCGGCTGCGCAGCGGCGTGCGCAGCGCCGATGGCCGCCGCGACTTCACGGAGATGCTCTTTGCGGCGCGCATGCCCCGAGCCTTCGCGGTGTGGTTTGTCGAGTGGGCCACCTCGATCATTGACCGCTTCGGCTACGACGACTTCCTCCGGCGCGCGCACCGGCACTACGGGCTCTTTGGTGGCGCCAAGTACGGGTGCACCTTTGACCACCCGCACGTCGTGGAGCTGGGGACGCCGGTCGAGGACCCCGAGTGGTGCGAGATGCCGGCGATGACCGACGAGGAGTACCGTGCCTCCCAGGTCAGTTTCATCCGACAGCCGGTGCCCTACAACGGCGGCGCCTTTGACTCCGAAGCTGCCGAGAATGTCAACGAGCCGTTCCCACCGGAGCCCGAGGTGCGCCTGTAGTGGCGGTTCTGGCTCAAGGATGGCGCGAAGAAGCCCACCGTGAACCAGATGAGGAAGCGGTTTGTGGCGCACGTCATGAAGGCGCCGCCCGAGGGCATGGGCGCGACCTCGCGCGACCCTTGGAAAGACCTTGAGGTCTCATCGGACATGTGGCCGCTGGTGGTTACCGATGTACCCGACGGGCCAGGCGGCCGCGACACCATCCGGATCTGGGTCTACAGGTTTGATCTGAAGCTCAAGAAGAAGGACGCCGACGCCTTCGTCGCCCACTTCCGGGCGCGCAGCACGTTTTACGGCAAGGCGAGCTACCTGTACCGGCGCATCTTTGAGATCGACTCGTCGGTCAAGACCGCGGACGGCGCGTGGGAGTACCCGGTGGAGCAGTGGGACGACATCGCCTACGCCGGTGGATCAAACGCGCGGCGACGGACCGTGGGGCTGCGCATAAGCCAGCGAGAGTACGATGCGTGGAACACGCAGGCGGAGCTTCATTGGGAGCTCTTTGGCTCGGACAGCGAGGGGGAGGAGTAAGCGTGTGAGAAATTTAAATAACCACCACTTGCCACGCGTCCTAGTAAAACAAGCGCGATGCTGCCCAACCTTGACCGGCTCGCGCTCGTGCCCACGGGCGGCATGCTTGGCAACGCGCAGTGGCCCGAGGACGAGGTCTGCTCCATATGCACCTACCCGCTGGCGCGCCCGTCGGAGGACGAGCGGTACGCGTGGCCCTTTGCCGGCAACGGTGGCGGCTTCACGGCCGTGGCGTGCGTCCAGGGGCACGCCTTCCACAAGGGCTGCCTCCGGTCCATGCAGCGCTTCCGCGACACCAAGTGCCCCGACTGCCGCAAGCCCATGTTCCAGGAGGTGCTCAAGGACGCGACGCGCCCTTCCCCGGAAGAGCTTGAGCGCCAGCGGCGGCAGGAGGAGGAGCGCGCGCGCGCGCGCGAAGAGCGCGAGCGCGAGGCCGAGGAGCGGCGGCGAATCAACGACGCTTAC
>Ga0233444_10005831_pt1 | contig 11217 bp, 10 predicted proteins | sample SI_124_October20_6_FD_182792 | JGI IMG/M metagenome (GOLD analysis project Ga0233444, IMG submission 182792) | Seawater microbial communities from Saanich Inlet, British Columbia, Canada - SI_124_October2016_10_MG | ecosystem: Environmental > Aquatic > Marine > Inlet | place: Canada: British...
TAAAACTTTTAGGATATGATTTTATCACATCTTCAGATTCAGAAGTCCTATTAAAAGCCTATGACTACTGGGGAGTTAAGTGTATAGAAAAGTTTAACGGAATGTGGTCATTTGTTTTGTGGGATGGAAATAAAAAAGAGATTGTTATTTCAAATGACAGATTCGGAATAAAACCATTATATCAATATTCCACTCATAATATTAAAATCTATTTTTCAGAAATTAAACAAATTAAATCTTTTAAAAAAGAACATATTACTTTAAATCAAAAAAATTGTGATTTATTTATAAATACTGGTTTTCAGCCATATGAAACAGAAACATATTTTAATGAAATTAATAGATTTGAAAAGGGACAATATGAAATACTGAATTGTAAAAATGGAGAATCAATTTCCGAAAAGTATTATCAGTTGCATTCAAGAGAACCCAATAGCACTAATTTTAATGATAGACTTGAAGAATTTAATATTTTATTTGAGGATGCGGTCTCCATTAGGACAAGATCTGATGTAGAAATAGGAATAGCAATTTCAGGTGGGATAGATTCATCTCTGGTTTTAGAGAAAATCTCAAATTTAAATTCATTCAAAGCTAATAACTTACAGTCATTCTCTGCAATTTTTCCAAATACCGATGAAGACGAATCATTTTTTATAAAGAATTTATTAGAACAGTTTAAATTAAAATCAAACTTTATAAATCCTATTAATTTTTTAGATGCGCAGTCTTTTAAGAATCATATAAAAGCAATAGAGTTTCCTCCAACTTCTATGGCTTATTTTTCTCAATTTATTTTAAACAAATCTATTAATAAAAGAAATGTCACAGTAAATTTGGGTGGTCAGGGAGCTGACGAAATTTTTGGAGGTTATCATAAGCATATATATATCTATTTGCGCTCATTAATTATTAGAGGTAAAATCACAAAATATCTTTCAGAAGCTAAATCATTTTCAAAACTTAAAAACATTAATTCGATTAAATTTCATAAAATAATATTAAATGATATTTACACTTTATATGCTTTTAAATTAGGACTTAAGAAAATTGATAATCAACTTTTAAATTATGTTTTTAAAATTGATAAACTTTCAGATTATTTGCTTTCAGATTTCAATACTCTAACACTTCCTGTTTACTTGAAAGCTGATGATGGTAACTCAATGGCTTTCGGAGTTGAAACTAGACTACCATTTATGGATTATAGAATTGTGAATTTTGGATTTTGTTTACCAGAAAATTTTAAAATTTACAATGGTTGGAATAAATATTTACTTAGAAGTGCTTTTACAAAAATTAACAGTGAAATTAAGTGGAGAAAGGATAAAAAGGGATTTACATCACCTTTCAAAGAAATGTCCTCAAAGATTTTTAATAAAGTTGATATTTCAGATAAAGAATTTAGAAAATATTCTTTAAATGTTTTTAAAGATATTTTTACTTCCTAATTTTAATTGTTTAATATTTATCGGATAATTATGAATATAAAAAAAAGCATTTATTATAGATTAAAGTCATTTTTAAGAAATGTTGAATTAAAAGATATAGCTTTAAGAAATAATATTGATTTAATTAATATTAAAGATTCTTCATTTGTAGATATAGAATCAATGGAAACTATTTCTAATTATCTTACAAACACTAATATTTTAATTGACATTGGTGCATATAAGGGTTTATTTAGTAAAACAGCAAATTCCTTCTTTCCATTTGAAAAAACAATATGTTTTGAACCCAACAAATTATTAATTGATATCATAAAAAATAATAATAGTAACTCTAATATAATTGTAGAGAATATTGCTTTATCAGATAAGGAGGGGACTGCAACTTTTCATCTTCACCAAGATTACTCTATGAATAGTATTGTAGAATCTAATATCGAAGTTTTAAAAGCTGAATTTCCTTGGGATAATCCAGATTTACTTGATAAAAATTTGGTTCCTACTAAAACTTTAGATAATTACTTGAAAAATTTGGATATAGAAAACGATTCACTTTTTATTAAGATCGATACCCAAGGTAATGAACTTAATATCCTTAAACATAGTATTCAAACTTTAAAATTGACTAAAGTTTTACTTATTGAGTTTATGTTTTTAAATCCTTATAAAAATGATTTTTCTTTTTTTGATTTAATTTCCTTTCTTAATAAACATAATTTTATATGTAAGGGAGCTTTAAATATATTTAAACGACCTTCAAAAAAGATTAGTGGTGTAGATTTTTTGTTTGTGAAAAAAAATATACTTTAATTAAATATCATTATATTAATCAATTAGTGAAAGTCTCTGTAATAATTCCATTCTATAATGTGCAAGAATATATTTTAGATTGCCTAAATAGTGTTGAGAATCAAAAATATAGAGAAATTGAAGTAATATGTGTTAATGATGGTAGTACTGATGAATCTCAAAAGATTCTTGAAGAATTTATTTTATCATCTAACCTAGAAATAAAATTGATTAACCAAGATAACCTAGGTGCTCCAAGTGCAAGAAATACTGCATTGAAATATTGTAAAGGAGATTATATTCAATTTTTAGATGCTGATGATATTTTATTACCAATGAAAATTGACAATCAAATAAAATTGGTACAACAAAATAATTTTCCAGATTTAATCGTAGGTAGTTATAAGTCTATTGATTTAGAAAGTAATTTAATTTCAAAAACCACTTATAATCCGTCTTTTACTTATAATTTGTGGGAGAATTTAATTTATACAAATTTAGGTAATACTTGTTCAAATTTATTTAAGTCTAATATATTTAAAAATAAAATTAAATGGGACGAATCTTTAAAAAGTTCTCAGGAATATAATTTGATGTTTACATTATTGCAAAAAAGAATTTCTATAATCTTTGATTCTCAAATAAATACGTTTATTAGAATAAGACCACATGGCTCTATTTCAAAATCAAATATTGTTGAAAAATGGGAAAGGTATGTAGAGTTAAGAGTAAGAATAATAAATTATCTAAGCTCTAATAAACCAGAGACTGTAAATGATAAGATAATGCAAGCTTTTTTTTCTTCAATTAGAATGCTGTACCCATATAATCCTAAACTTGCTAAATCATATTTTAAAGAATTTTTTTCACATAATTTTTCTCCAAAAATTTCATCTTATAATAGTAGATTTTATGTTTTTGTATTTAAAATATTTGGCTTTTCTAGTACAGAAAAAATTAAGTTATTTGCAAAAAAACTAAATTTTAAATAAAGTGATATTCTTTAGTTTTGATGAAAAATGTGACTGGACTGTTAATAATTACTTCTCTTGTCTTGTCTTTAAAAAATCAGATTTATTTATTTCACGAGAAATCCTTGCAACTAATTTTAATTTTTTAACTAAGTTAAAAAATTGTAAGGTTATTTATTATGGCAGAGAGGTCACCAATTCTGAACAAGAAGAATATGGAGAATGTCATTGCAAAGGATTTGAAAATAAAATTTTTGAAATATGGGATTATAAAATAGGATTTACACCCTGTTTGTATGATATAAATCCTAATAAATTTTTTTAGATATTATTATTTAATTTTGATAGCATACTTAACATTAGGAGATAAATACTCTGGAATATTTTCTGGACAAGTTGTGGATGTTTGTAATTTACTTTCTGAGAAAACTGGAGCAAGGGTTAAATTGATTTCTTTCGTATCTATTCGTGGCTATTGGAAAGAAAAAAGAAAAATTAAACATGTATATCACAACTCTATTGTATTACCATTATTTCCCAAATTAAGAAATTGGAGATATAATATTATTTTACTTTTATTTGTTTCGATATATAAAAGATTTGATACTATTATTTGTAGAAACAGTATACCTTCATATCTTGGGTTAATTCTAAAAGAGAACGCGATTGTCAAGAAAATAATACTTGATGGTAGAGGAGCTGAGTATGAGCAGTACGTTGAATACGATATGCTTTCTGATAAAATTCTGGAAAATAAATTGAAACAAATTGAAAGTTATGTGGTAAATAATGTTGATTACCGAATAGCTGTTTCTGAAAAGTTAGTTGATTATTGGAGAAATACTTTTGGATACTCTAAATCTGATCATATCGTAATTCCTTGCACTTTAAATCGCTGTCACGAAAATCTTGGGAAAAGTAAATTAAATAGAAAGGATTATGGATTTAAAGATAATGACATTGTTCTGGTCTATTGTGGATCTGTTTCTGGATGGCAATCTTTTGATAAAATGTTTAATTTTATAAGGTTTCAAATGAATCAAAATAAGGACGTAAAATTGTTGTTATTGACAAAAGAAGTCGATGAGGTTAAGACTTTGATGAAGGAATATCCGAATAGAATCGTTTGTAAATGGTCTTCAAATCATGACGTGATTCAGTTGATAAACTTGGGAGATTATGGTTTGATAGTTCGAGAATCTACAATAACTAATAAAGTCGCTTCACCTGTGAAATTTGCAGAATATCTGTTTGCAGGTTTAAGGATTATTATGAGTGAAAAAATTGGTGATTACAATTTATTTTTAAAAGAAAATAATTGTGGAATTGTAGATACTGAAGTTGATAGTTCTTTGCATCAAATAAGTACTCAAGAAAAAAATATAAATAGAAAAATTGCATTAGAAAATTTTTCTAAGAATCACAATATTATCGATAGTAAATATGAACAATTGATAAATAGAATTATTTAGTATGCTAAGTGAAGAATCAATATGGATTAGAAATATAATTAAAGAAAATTTCTCAGATGATGATTTCCCATTATTGAATATAGGTAGTTCCTCTGAAGAGTTTAGAAAAAAAACTCAGCCAGATATTTATAAAAATATATTTGCTCCTTTGATTGATGCTAAAAAGAAAGTGTTTCATGCTGATATTAAAAATGAAATTGGTGTTGATTTAGTTGGAGATTTAAATGAAGAATTTTTTAGGACTCATCTTAAAACATTATCGATTCAAAGTGTGCTTTGTTCAAATTTGTTAGAGCATTTGTTAGAACCTCAAATAATTTGTAAATCAATTCTTGATATTTTGCCTAAAGGAGGTAAACTTATTGTCACTTTGCCTTTTCAATTTCCTTATCATAAGGATCCGATCGATACAATGCTAAGGCCATCGATTGAAGAATTGCAATTAATGTTTCCTGGAACTAAATGTATTGATTCTGAATTGGTTGAGTCTACCAAAACTTATTTAGATTCACTAAAAGGAAATAAGAGATATTATATTATTATGTTAGTGAGGTGGTTAATGCCATTTTATAAATATTCAGAATGGAAATTCATGATAAAAGATTATTTTAACAGAAAAAAGAAATATTCTGCAACTTGTATTTTTTTGCAGAAACTATAATTAAAGAAAACCTTTTGGATAACGGAGGCTATTAGTTTTATATTTGCTAATAAGATTAAATTTTGAATAATATTTACTTTTTTAAAGTAAATAAATTATAAACATCGCACAAAAATTTCTTTACCAAAAAAGTAATTAAAAAAAGTGAAAATTTTATTATTATCCGATGGTATTTATCCTTATGTTATTGGAGGAATGCAGAAGCATTCATCATCGATAGGCGTCGAATTGGTTAAGCTAGGCCATTCTGTAGATTTATATCATTTTGTTCTAAAAGGAAACTCTATTCCAACTACTGATGAAGTGAATAGATTTCATTTTAATTCAACAAAGGGTTTTAATAAAACATATTGTTTATATTTTCCAACTTCAATACGTTTCCCCGGTCATTATTTATGGAATTCATATAGATACTCTAAATCTGTATTTGAAATCATTAAAAACAATAATGCTTCTTATGATTTAATATATTCTAAGGGATTTAGCTCATGGAGATTATTACAGAAACAAAAAGAATTGAGGATTAAACCTAAAATTGGAGTAAAGTTTCATGGATATGAGATGTATCAATTTTCTCCAAATCTAAAAATCAAGATGCAGCATTTTATGTTAAGACCCTTCGTAAAGAAGCTTAATAATAAGGCTGATTATGTTTTTTCATATGGTGGTAAAATCACCAATATTATTAAAGATTTAGGAGTTCCAAATAATAAAATAATTGAAATTCCATCAGCGATTAATAAAAGTTGGTTGTATGATAAAAAATTAAATATTTCTAAGAGTATTAAATTTTTATTTGTTGGTAGATTTGAGAGAAGAAAAGGAATAGAAGAAATTAACAAGGCAATATTAAATTTACCCATTAATAATGTAGATATTGAATTTCATTTCGTAGGATCAATTCCAGCCAAAAATCAAATAAAAAGGAATGATTTCAAAATCATTTATTATGGAGAAATTATTGACGAAGAATCAAAGAAGAAAATATACGATAAATGTGATATTTTAATGTGCCCTAGTTATTCTGAAGGGATGCCAAATGTTATTTTAGAAGCTATGTCTAGAGGTCTTGCTATCATGGCAACTGATGTTGGTGCTGTAAGATTATTAGTTTCCGAAGACAATGGAATATTATTGAATAATTCTAATGAAATTTTAATTCGAAAAGCCATTAGTAAAATTATTTTAATGGATAAAAAATTGATTTTAAATATGAAAGAAAATTCAATCAAAATAATAAAGGAAAATTTTTTGTGGCAGAATATTATTTATAAATTTTTAGATATTTTTGGTGAATAGCTTTGAATCAATCCTTTACATATAAAAATTTAAATTTTTGGATAATTTTCGTAATTCTTTTTTCTAGTGGTTTTATTTTTTTTAAAATTCCATTCGAATTTTATTTTCACTACATATTTTTATTTTCATTAACTCCATTTTTTTTAATAAAATTTGGATTACCAAAATATATTTTACAATTATTTATAATACCATTTGTTATTGGGTTAGGTCATATTGCATTAAAAAATAATTTAACGTTTACTTTTTTAAAAATTTTTGGAGGACTTCTTATTTCTTTAATTTTTTTTGAAAGCTTATTGAAAAATTATAATTATAATATTTTATATGTCTTTGAACTATATTGTAAAGCTTGTTGGATTTTAGTCTTAATTGCAATATTTCAAATACTTTCCTATCTGATTGGTTTTGAATACGGTTACAACTATTCTTGGTTGTTAAATAAATGGGGTTTCGTTGATGGTGGATTAATTGGCTTTAGAGTAAACTCAATATTATCAGAACCAACTTATTTAGCTACTTCTTTATCACCTGTTGTATTTGTTTCAATACGTAATCTAATTAATAATGATTCATTTATTTTTTCAAAGTTCAAGTCTTTAATTATAGTTATAATTTCTATTTTAACAACTTCCTCAATAGGTTATTTAGGTATTATTATTTCTCTTCTCTTTTCTTTAAAATTATTTAGACTCCGATACATAATTTTTGCTATTTTAATTTCAACTAGTGGTTTTATAATCTCATATAAAAATGTTTCAGATTTTAGTAGTAGAGTAAATTCTGCTAGAGGATTATGGATTGAAGAGGATTTTAAAATTGAAAATACCAATAACTCAAGTTTTGTGTTATATAATAATTTACATATTGCTAAGGAAAATTTAATGAAACATCCTCTTTTTGGAACTGGATTAGGTTCTCATGAAACAGCTTTTAAAAAGTTTACTCTAACTAAATCTTTAATTCAGTATGATTTTGAATTTAATGTTAAAGACGGAAATTCTTTGTTTGTCAGATTGTGTACCGAAACAGGACTGATTGGACTAATATTTATTTTAATAATAATTTACAATGGCTTTATATATAAAAGCCATATCCAATACGATACAGATTATCATATGATAATCAGCCAAGCAATCTTTGTATTTATATTACTTGTTTTAATTAGACAAGGAAACTACATGTTAAATGGTCTACCTTTAATGTTTCTTTTATACCATTATAACAAAACAAGTTATAACGACAAAGTAAACTCTTCATTTAATAATAAAAATTAATTCAACATTTTTAAGAAACTGAATATTTATTCAAAATAATAATCAATAGATTAGTTAAAATAATAATGATTATAAGATTCTGTAAAAGACATTTGTTTTCTGAAAAAAATCTTATTTATGATTTTTGTCAAAGTTAAATGGTTTGCAATTTTTTTTATCTTGAAATTAGCTGTTCATTAGAAAATCAACTTGTTTTCTTTTTCTTCTCCATCTTAAATTATCTATTTTACCTAACGCAAAAAGAAATTGATATTTTGTCCAATGTGCTTCTACATTAATTCTTTTAATAGATAGCTTGTTTTTATTTAAATTATATCCTGAAATTGTTGTAAAATGAAATTCATATATTTTTTTTATTTTTCTTGCAGCATCTTCATTTAAACTTTTTAAACTATTATTTATAGAACAAAAACTGTTTACTTCTACACTCAATTGTTCTTCAATGATTTTTTTTGAATCAATTATTTCTTTATGATTATCTATATTTAAATTATTTTTATCCATTCTATGAGATAAAGTATGAGAACCTACAGCATTTTTTTTGTCAACCAATGTTTTCAAATCAATCCAATTTAAAGCATCAAAATCTTCTATTTTGTTTTCAATTTCATCGTTTACAATTGGTCTAATATGTTTAGTGTAGTAAATTTTATTATCCGATGAATTAATATAATTAGGGATAACAAAAAGTAGAGCCTTAATTTTATTTTTTTCTAAAATACTTATTGCATTCAAGATATTTTTTGTGCAATCATCAAATGTTATTAATAGTTTTGGTTTTTTAGTTTTCCAATTAGTATCAAAAAAACGGTTTAAATCATTAGGGTTTATTACTAAGAATTCTCTTTTTAAATAATTAATTTGAAATTCAAAATTATTTAAAAACTTTGAAGGTACTCCATGATAATTAAGAACTATTAAGTTATCATTATTATAATGACTTCCGAACAAATTGTATTCAATAAAACCAAGGAATATTTTTATAAAATCCATTTTGGTATGAATTTTTTTTGAGAATTTCACCATGTGTCTATATCAGCTCTAAATATTAAAATATCTTTTAAGTCTATGTTTTTATAACTTTTATAGATAAAAAAAATTTTTTTCTTTAATAATTTAAATTTATTAATGCGTAATATAGAATTAAATAATTTGTTGTTTTCAGATATAGCAAAGCTTATTATGTTTATGGATTTACTTGCTTTTATTTTTTTGATAAGGTCATTAAATGCACGTTTTAAAATTTCCTCATCAAATTTATTAAATTGAATATTTCCAATTATAAGTTCTGATATAATTTTATTTCTTATTGATAACTTACAACAAAATTCAACGATAATTTCTTTTTCTTTGAATACGTGATATTTACTTTCATTACTTAATAGGCTTCTATAAAGTTCAAAGGAAGGTGTATTATTTATTGTGAAAAGACCATTGTTTTTTAAATTAAAACAAGACTTTGTATTATTCAATGAAATTTTTTTCTTTTTTATAAAAATCGTAGGATTTAAAGAAATTAATCTTGCATACCATTTTAAATTAAAACTATTTGTCCAATTTTTTCTTTTAAAACTTCCTATTGATTCTCTTACAGGGAATCCAATTAAGAAATCAATATCTTTTTTTATAATAATTTCTTCAATTTTATTTAACAATAATCCAAATATTCCTTTACCTCTAAATTTTTTACTAACAATTGAATTTCCTGATTGGTAAGAATTATAGTTTTTGCTATTGCACTTATAAGGCCAGTAAAAATATGATTGAAATCCAATTATTTTATCATCTATAATAGCAACAACTCTAATACATTTATCTCTTTGAAATTCATCTTCATAAAGTTTTTCAAATTTATTGTTGTAATAATCAAAGTTCAAATTATATTCTTCACTAAATAATTTGATTATATCTTTTTTCATCCATTGTTCGAATTCAATGATTTTTATATTATTCAAGTCTAAAAAATTATTTTAGTTTTAATGTAATGAAAATTCTTATCCTATATTATGAGTTGGCCTATTATAATTTGCCGTGTTTTAAAGAGTTGTCTAAAAATAATGAAATTTTTTTAGTTAAATATGAAGTTAATACAGAAGAAGCTCCTTTTAAATTTAATTTTGATTTTCCTATAAAATTATACGATGCAAATTTATTATCCTACAAGGATTTATTATGTATTTACAGCGAAATTTGCCCTGACATTATATTTTGTGCTGGTTGGGTTAATAAGGATTACCTAAGGCTTTGTTCTGAAAATACAAATCAAATTAATATACTAGGATTCGACACCACTTGGGAGAATAATATATCACAATATTTAAAGGCTTTTTTATATAAACTTAAGTATAGAAATGTTTTTAATTATGCATTTGTTCCTGGAATAAAACAGTTTGAGTTAGCTCAAAAAATGGGATTTAGAAAGAATAAGATTAAATTAGGAGCATACTCATGTGATTTTAATTATTTTAAAAAGTTGGGCGACAACTACAACAAATTAAAAAAAAATAATAACCCAAAAAGATTTCTGTTTGTTGGTAGATACATTAAAAGAAAAGGCATCCTTGACTTGTGGAATAGTTTTGTGCAACTAAATAATGAGGTTTCTAATAATTGGGAATTATGGTGTGTTGGTACTGGGCCATTATATGAAAATAGAATTGTTCATCCAAAGATTAAACATTTTGGATTTCTTCAACCTTCAGAAATTAAACTCTTAATAAAAGATACATCAGTTTTTATTTTACCAAGTCATTTTGAACCTTGGGGAGTAGTTGTTCATGAGTTTGCTTCAGCTGGCTTTCCATTAATTCTATCAGATAAAATATCTTCTTCGACATCTTTTCTTGACAATAACGTAAATGGATTTATGTTTCAGTCAAAAAGTATTCCTAGTTTAAAAAATGCTTTAAAAAAAATGATTCGAATTAATGATGATAATCTTTACAAAATGGGGCAAATAAGTGTTAAATTAGCTTCTACAATTACGCCAGAAAAATGGGCAAAACAAATATTAGATGACTAAAATACTTATTACCGGTGGAGCAGGAAATGTTGGTGGAGCACTAGCAAGAAAATTAGTGGAAAACCCTAATTATTTCGTTGTTATTGTAGACGATTTATCCACTGGTTCCACTTCAAAATTACCCTCTAAAGAATTTTCCAATTGGAGCTTTGTTAACTGTGACGTTAATAATTATACAAGTATTTCAGAAATAATGTTAACCAATCATTTTGATTATGTTTTTCATTATGCTGCTGTAGTAGGAGTTCAAAGGACTCAAGAAAATCCAATTATGGTTT
>Ga0233444_10005835_pt1 | contig 11212 bp, 7 predicted proteins | sample SI_124_October20_6_FD_182792 | JGI IMG/M metagenome (GOLD analysis project Ga0233444, IMG submission 182792) | Seawater microbial communities from Saanich Inlet, British Columbia, Canada - SI_124_October2016_10_MG | ecosystem: Environmental > Aquatic > Marine > Inlet | place: Canada: British...
ATGGTGAAGGAGCGGCAGGAAGAGCTCGAGAATCAGCAGACTTTCTTGCTATGCTAGGCAATGCAACACTAGGCGAAGAGTTTACAAAAATGTTAACAGATACATTCACTGGCACCTTTTCAGACATTCAGTATGATACTTCAGCGATTAATAATATTCAAAATGAACAACTTGCTGAAATGCTACAACGACTTGATCCAGGAGTCTTTAAAGGCTTTATGGACCTTCTATCTGATGGTGCACAAGGAAAAATTAGAGGACCAGAAGAAAATGCTACAAGATTTAGAGAGTTACTATCAGCTATAAAAGACTCTCCTGTATTGATTGGACTAGACGGCACAAGTGTAGCAGTGAATAAATTAATAGCCAGCGTTAATCTTTTACCAGAAGAATACTTCTCAGGAACTGAGGAAGAAATGAAAGCAAAGATAGAATCAGCAAGCTCGGCAATTGACGGTGCAGATGATTCAATTGAAATAATTGGTGGACTAAGTAAAGCATTCTTAAAAGCTCAACATACTTTTACTCCAGGATTTGAAACAATGGGAACAGTAATGGGAGTATTGGAAAGTTCAGTAGGAACATTTGCTGACTTCTGGAGAGATATATTTGGATTAGATCGCACAGCAGAAACTAGTATGGAACTGGCAATGGAAGCTGATAAAAACTTTCTTGCGGAAGGTGAAAGGTTCTATATAGATCATAATTATTCCGTTGGTGGAACCGGACCTATCAAATACTCAACAGTTCCAGGATACGATGATGAAAGCACAGCAAACGCTGAACAAAATTATCGAGAAACCGCAGTAAAAGAAATGATGAGTATTAGAACTCTTATAAAAACCTCACAAGATGAAATGTATAAGTTAAGTTCGGATATAAGAAAAACAGGATATAAACAACTTGTTGACGAAGTAGCTAACATTGAAGCTATGATTAAAACAGCAGCAACCAGAGGTGATGATATTACTTCGCTTAATTTAATGCTAGTTAACGCAACTAAGAAACTTGCAGAGGCTGAAGCTATTGCACAACCATTGATAGATCAACGAGATATGCTTATAGAAAGAAATGAACATTTAGTAGATTATCAAAGACAATTACGAAATATGATTGGTTCAAGGGCTAAGCCAGTAGCAAGAAATAGACTATCTGAGTATGAGCAAGGGTCTTCATTGCAAGGTATAGTTATAGCACAATTAAAAGCACAAGGAATTACTGACCCTGTAGCACAAGCAAACATATTAGGAATGATACAAGGCGAATCAGCATTTAAAGTAATAGCAGAACAATCATATGCAAATACATCTAATAGTAGAATTAGAGCAAAGATGGGTAGACGTGTTGCTGGATTAAATGAGGATCAACTAAATGATTTGAAAAAAGATCCTAAGGCATTTTTTGATTATGTGTATGGCGACATAGGCGGATATCAATACAGAGGCAGAGGCTTTATACAATTAACAGGTGTAGAAAATTATAAACTTGTTGGAGAAATGATTGGCCAAGATTTAGTGGGTAATCCAGATCTAATGTTAGATCCAAATATTTCAGCGGCGGCAAGTGCTGCCTACTTTAATTTGCCTTGGTGGAAAAAATACAAGTCAAATTTAGGAAACATGGATACTGTGTATAGAGTTGTATATGGTCAATATGCAAGTCAATCAGGAAGAACAGCTGATTTAAATACAAGAACAGGTTACGCAAGTCAATTTTTAAATGCAATGAACACAGGACAGATAACTGAAGCAAAACAAGTAACACCGGAAATACAAGCATTACAAACGCAAATTATAGATATACTAAAAATAGTAGATCAGGACGTTCCTTTAACAGAAGGCCAAGAAACTGAATTGGCAACACTTGAAGCACAACTGGCCGATGAAATGCAAAAGTTAAAAATAGAAATGAGCGGAGAACAATAAAATGGCAGACAAAATGGTAACATTAAACTTAGGTGGAATGGAAGTTCAAGTGCCACAGTGGGCAAGCGAAGAAACAATGAATAGAGTTGTTTCATATATGTCTGCTCAGAATAAAACAGACAAAGATCTAAATAAAATGATGAGCAAGGTAGGCGGCAACCTCAATGATCTTCAAAAAGAAATTTCTGGATTGTTAGTAGCAACACAAAGAGATAATGCACAAGATCAACAACAAGAAAAAGCGTCCGAAAGATTTTCTAATCAATTAGTTAAAAATTCAGAAGGTCTAATGAAAACTGCTGGCTTCTTTGGTAATACAGAAAAACCACTAAGTGCAATAGTAAAGGCCGGCGGTTCTATTGTTAAAGGATCAAAAGATTCCACTGGTGGATTAAAAATGTTTGACGGGTTTATGAAATCAAGTAATTTATGGGCAAACGCATTAGGAACAGCAGGTAATGTAGCAGTTGATGCCATGTTAGCATATGCAGGTTGGAATGCTGGAAAAATAGAACAATTTGCACAAGCTCAAACAAAAATAATTGATGCAGGTGTTGTATATGGCGGCGGCGCAGCTGCATTTGATGAATTACGAAAAAATACATTATCAACTGGCGTATCATATACATCATTAATTGATAATGTTCATAACTTTGGCGAAGGTATGTTAGGACTAGGTGGAACAATGAGCCAGGGCGTAACACAATTTACAAAATTCTACCAAGCGTTAGATGAGACAGCAGAAAACTTTGGAGACCTGGGAATGTCTAGTAAAGACATGATGTCACAATACGGCGAGTTTATACATTATGCACGTAGAACAGGAATGATAAATGCAGAGTTGAATAATAGTGCTGAAGATGTTAATAGGTCATTTATTGATTTACAAATAGAAGCAGGCACAGTTGCTAGTTTAACATCGTTGACTAGAGGAGAAGCAATGCGTAGGCAACTTGGCGCTTTTGATGAATTTGGTGAAGCAGCGGCAATGACATTAGAAGAACAAGGCCTGGCAGGTAAAGCAGATACTCTAAGAGCCATAACTAAAAACTTAGGACTATTAGCACCAGACGATCAACATATGCAAGTATTATTGGATGCATTCCAACAAGAAGCATTTGAAAAATCACAAAATGGTGATATGAGTCAATTTGATATAAGTGGCAGAATGCAGGACATGATGAAAGGTTCTGAGGCTGCAATGGCAAATGTTTATCCTAATTTTGTTGAAGGTATAGAATCAATGATGCGAACAGGTGAAGCATCAAATGATGATATCCGTCAATTTATATTTAATGCTCTTAACACTGCAGATACAAAAAGGTATTCAACATTTAATGCGGCAGCAGATACTATATCTGGACAAACTAACCAATTAGCAGCAAATGCCATTGTATTAAACCGTAAATTTGGTAATTTAGGAAAACCAGGAGAATTTGCAAAAGAAAAAGAAAACTTAAAGAAAAACTTAAAGTCAGCAGGTAAAGTTACAATGGAAATGAACCATATGACTAGGCGTTTCTTGGAAGTGCAAGAAACACTTACTATGGACATGGAAACAGTGGCTACTATGTTTAATGGTGTATATGATTTGTTTGGTAAAGCAAGTAATAAAATGACATCACTTGCAGGGCTATTTAAAAGCGAACAAGAAACAAATGACTTTGGTGGGAAAATTGGCGGTAACATGCAAGATGCCACGATTGCAGTAACAGGTGGCGTAGCATATCGTCCTCAATATGAATCAGCTGTAGACGAGGATAGCGATACTGCAAAAATTAAAGCGGCAAAACAAGCCAACAGATCAGTTGGATTTATTACAGAAGAAGATGTCGAAGGATTAACACAAATTGAAAATGTTGAAAATTCATTAATACAGTTAAATTCACTTGCACCAGAAATGCGTAGACGTATGTTAAATGCAATGAAAGAGTTTGATGAAAAGTATAAAGGCACAGACACAAAGATGACAGTAACATCTGGTAGCACTTTAAAGCAAACAGGAGATAAAGACACATGGTCTAACAACTCAATGGGTGCCAGTGTTCTTATACTACAAGGTGATCAGATTGTAACTAATGATGATAGCGGAACATATTCTAAAGAATTAGCATCCATACTTAATAATAATAACTTAATAAACGATACAAGTGCAGGAGTTGGACAAATAGTTCCACAAGAAGCTAAAAGTCAAACTATTAACAATTTTAAATCAGGTGACACTGGCGGACATCTAACAATACAAACAAGAAAACATGGTGGACCTGTATCAGCAGGTATGCCTTATATTGTTGGTGATCAATTAGGATTAAACACTGCAGAAATGTTTGTTCCAGAAACAAATGGAACAATTCTTAGTAATACAGAAATAATGCAAGCACTAATGCCCGAAATGGCACGATCAATGGAAATGATACCTGGTCATTCACCAGTTCAAAGCAAGATATTAGAACTGATACAAAATAACTTGACAAATCCAGAGATATCGCGTAAAATAAACAATAGTCAAGAATTAACAGATATCATTAATAGTAAAAGACATACTATTGAGGCATTAATTCAACTTAGAACAATAGTTAAAAGACTCAATAAAAAATATAATTTAAATATTGACATCGATATGATGAACTCTAGATAAATACACTTATAATAAAGGTACCTAATAATATGAGTTGGAAAAAACATTTTACAAAATACGATCCTGGTAACACCGGATCTTTTGGACAAAAAACAAATAGATGGGCCAGTTGGTTACCAGAAGTATACAGCGGACAACCAAATCGTGTTGAACGTTACACTCAATATGATATTATGGACCAAGATAGTGAGATAAACTCTGCATTAGATACTATTGCTGAATTTTCTACACAATCAGATCCAGACACAAAGTTACCGTTTAAAATTCATTATAAAGAAGAAGCAACAGAATCAGAAGTAAATGCTTTAGAAACAGCACTTAAACAGTGGATTAATATAAATGACTTTGACAGACGAGTGCATGGATTATTTAGAGCAACACTCAAATATGGTGATCAATTTTTTATTAGAGATCCAGAAACATATAAATTATTTTGGGTTAACGTGCAAGATGTTTCTAAAGTTATTATTAACGAAAGCTCAGGTAAAGATATTGAACAATATCTAATTAAAAACATCAGTCTAAACTTACACGATATGGTTGTAGTAGACACAAAACAAACATCTGATGTTTCGCAAAGCTCTACAGTATTAACAAGCAACAAATCAAATGCAGGCGTTATACAAACAGGTGCACCAGGTGGTGGAACAACTGAGTATGCCGTTGGTGCTTCAAACGTATTGCATATTGCATTAAGTGATGGATTAACAAATGCATGGCCATTTGGTAACAGTATCCTTGATAGTGTATTTAAAGTATACAAACAAAAAGAATTATTAGAAGATAGTATTATTATCTATCGTGTTCAAAGAGCTCCAGAACGTAGAGTATTTTATGTAGACGTTGGTAACTTACCACCGCATAAAGCTATGAGTTTTGTTGAGCGAACAAAGAACGAAGTTCACCAAACACGTATTCCAAATATGAGTGGTGGTGGAACAAAAGTTATGGATGCAGCGTATAACCCGCTGTCAATCATGGAAGATTACTTCTTTGCCCAAACAGCAGAGGGACGTGGATCTAAAGTTGAAGTTTTACCAGGTGGTGAAAACTTAGGCGAAATTGATGACCTAAAATATTTCAATAACAAACTTATGCGTGGACTACGTATACCAAGTAGTTACTTACCAACAGGAGCTGAAGACGGATCAGCATCATACACAGACGGACGAGTTGGCACAGCAATGATACAAGAATTTAGGTTCAGCAAATACTGTGAAAGACTACAAGATACAATACTTCCACCACTAGACAAAGAATTTAAAATGTTCTTAAAGAACAGAGGAATTGAAGTTTCGAGTAGTTTATTTGAATTAAACTTTATTGAACCACAGAGCTTTAGTCAGTATAGAGAACTAGAATTAGATACAGCACGTTCTAGCTTATTTGCACAAATTGAAGCAACACCATACCTATCTAAGAGATTTATACTAAGTAAGTATCTTGGATTAACTGAAGATGAACTTATCAATAACGAGCGTATGTGGAAAGAAGAAAATTCTCAAAACTCGTTTGCTAACGATTCACAAACAGATTTAGGTGGTATGGGTATTAGAAACACAGACCTAGACACATTTGAACCAACAGATGTAGACGCAGAAAACGAAGCAGGAGACGGCGACTTTGATGCAGGCGACGATACATCACCAATTAATGATGTAGGTGGAGAAGGAGATACAGATGAGATTTAGTGACATGGCGCAAAACGCCGAAGATGATAACTACAACAAATGGGAACTAGATGATACTAGACGCCCTAAGTTAACATTACGTCATTTGCATAAGCTACGTAACATGAAAGAGCTTGCAAAGGCAGAACATGCAGAACGTGTAGAAGATTATAAAGATATCTATGGATCTGCAGGTAACGACGGCGAATAATCGCCTAAAAAGGTAAATATAATACGGACCGCGCCAAAAGTGCGGTTTTTTATGTATTATGTATTGGTTTACACCAAGACTTCTTAAATATATATGTTACAACCTGACTTGTTAAAGGAGAACAAACAATGAGTACTCGAGATCGTTATACAAAGATAATCGAGAGCTTAGTGAACGGAGACGAAGCATCAGCTTCAGATCTATTACATGAGGCTTTCGTTGAAAAAGCACGTGAAATCTGGAATGATATCGTCGAAGCAGATGAAATCGTTGAAGATGGCGTAGCAGAAGAAGAAATTGAAGAAGCTATCCGCGGCGAAGAAGCTGATAATTTCCTAGATGACATCGAAACAGATGAAGAAGAAATTGAAGCCGAAGAAGCTTTTGGTGAAGACGAGGAGCCAGAAATGGACGACTTGGAAGCAGCTGATGAGCTAGGCGGAGACGAAATGGACTTTGACGGTGACGGCGAAGAAGACGCACACGAAGAAGAACATGGAGACATTGAAGACAAATTAGTTAGTGTAGAAGATGCACTAGAAGATCTAAAAGCAGAATTTGCCAAAATTATGGGCGACGATGAAGTAGAAGGCGACATGGATATGGAACCTGAAATGGAAGAAGCGTTTGTTGAAGCAAAAGAAGAAGAAGCTGAAGAAGTTACTGAAGAAGCAGAATCAGACGATGATGCAGAGGAACTTGAAGAAGCAGCTGATCTACAAAAAGTCGGTAAAGACGGCGCAATGCACCCAGTAGACATGCCAGCAGGCGATGATGGTAAAGCATCACCAACAGCAGGTAAAAATGACATGGGCGGCGAAGCAGTTGACATGACTAAAGACAGCAAAGGTTCAGACAAAGGTTTATCTGACAAAACAGCAAAAGATATGGGCGTTACACACCCAGGCGATGGTGCTAAACTATCACCTGAGACACGCGGCCATGGCGCTGAGAAAAAAGGTAAAACTGCGTAATGTTTACACTTAAAGAACACCTTACATTTGACCAAGCTAAAATCGTAACCGAGGCCGTGGATAACGGCAAAGGCGGTAAGAGCTTGTATATGGAAGGTATCTTTGTACAAGGTGCAAAACAAAACCAGAACCAAAGAATTTATCCCGTCAGTGAAATTACCAAGGCTGTTAATTCAGTTCAAGGTAAAATTGACGAGGGTTTTACAGTATTAGGCGAAGCTGACCACCCAGATGACTTACAAGTTAATTTGGACCGAGTGTCACATATGATTGAACGTATGTGGATGCAAGGTAGCGATGGTTATGGAAGACTAAAATTGTTGCCAACTCCAATGGGAAATATTTGTATTACCCTATTGGATAATGGCGTTAAACTTGGTGTATCATCACGCGGTAGTGGTGAAGTTGATAACAGTGGAAATGTAAGTGGCTTTGAAATCCAAACGGTTGACATAGTTGCAAACCCATCGGCTCCCGATGCGTATCCAGATCCACTTTATGAACAAATTATGAATGGCAAAAGAGGTAATATTTTACTAGACGTTGCCGCCGCTAAAACACAAGATGATGCAGCACAAAAATACCTCCAGGAAGAGGTATTGAAGTTCATTGAATCACTAGATATTAGGAGAAAGTAATGGCTCATGCAATAGAACAACTCCTAAGTTCAGAAGTCCTATCAGAAGAAGTGCGTTCAACACTTTCCGAAGCATGGAATGAGAAACTAGCAGAAACTCGTGAAGAGATCACAACTGAATTACGCGAAGAATTCGCTAATCGTTATGAAACAGATAAAGAGCAGATGGTGTCCGCACTTGATAGCATGTTATCTGAAACAATTACAGGCGAATTAGAAGAATTCAAAGCAGATAAACAAAAAGCAGTTGAGGCTCAAGTAGAGTATAAGCGTAAGATTTCAGAACATGCTGAACTACTTGATGGTTTTGTAATGGAAACTCTTAAAAAAGAGGTTACAGAACTACGCGAAGACAGAAAACTACAAGAAGGTAACTTCGAGCAGTTGGAAGACTTCGTTATGGAACAACTTACTTCAGAACTTAACGAATTCCACCAGGACAAGAAAGACCTTATTGAACAAAAGGTAAAACTTGTCTCCGAAGGTAAAGATATGATTGCTAAAGCAAAAGCAGACTTTATTGAAAAATCTTCAGGCAAACTAGCTTCAATTGTAGAATCTACAATTAAAACGGAACTAGGTATGCTTAAAGAGGATATAAAATCCGCTAAAGAAAACATGTTCGGTCGCAAAATTTTCGAAACATTTGCAGCTGAATTCATGGGTTCACACCTTGCAGAAGGCACACATATTTCTAAACTTTCAACAGAACTTTTAGACGTGAAGACTCAATTAGAGGAATCACAAAAAGAGATCACTGACAGAGAGGCTAAAATTGAAGAAGCAACTAAAGAAGTTGCAGCAATCAACGAAAGCCGAGCACGTGAAACAGCTATGGCTGAATTATTAGCACCTTTGTCACAAGACAAACGTAAGTTGATGTCAAACTTACTTGAATCAGTTAATACAACAAAATTGAAGGCAGCATTTAATAAATACTTGCCAACAGTATTAAATGAAACGGTAAAGAAAACAGAAGCAAACAAAACACAGCTAAATGAGACTCAGAAGACTGAGATCACAGGTAATAAAGCGGCAACTACGCAGGAAACTAGCAGCGAAGCTGAAATTATAAACCTTAAAAAATTAGCAGGTATCATTACAAATTAAGGAGTATACCATGTCAAACTTATTTGAAAATTGGGACGTAACTAAAGGCGCCCTAACTGACGGTTTAGACGGCAATAAAAAAGTGGTAATGGAATCAGTTCTTGAGAATACTAAGAGCTATCTTTCAGAATCAGCAGCTGCCGGATCAACTATGTCAGGTAACATCGCAACATTAAACAAAGTAATTCTACCAGTAATCAGACGTGTAATGCCGACGGTTATTGCGAACGAATTAGTTGGTGTTCAACCAATGACTGGTCCAGTAGGCCAGATCCACACTTTACGTATCCGTTATTCACAAGCAGCAGCAGGCGTTGCCGCTGGTGATGAAGCATTGAGCCCATTTGCAATTGCAAAAGGTTACTCAGGCGATGCGGCTACAGGTGGTCCATCTTCAACAAGCTCATTAGAAGCTGAAGCAGGACGCAAAATGTCAATTCAAGTGTTGAAACAAACAGTTGAAGCTAAAACACGTAAATTATCAGCACGTTGGACTTTTGAAGCGGCGCAAGACGCTAATTCAATGCACGGTCTAGACGTAGAAGCAGAAATCATGCAAGCACTTGCACAAGAAATTACTGCTGAGATTGACCAAGAAGTTCTAACTTCATTACGCACATTGGCAGGCACAGCTACTGACTCATATGATCAAGCAGCAGTTTCAGGTCAAGCTACTTTCGTAGGTGACCAACATGCCGCACTAGCAGTTCTTATTAACAGAGCAGCTAACTTGATCGCAGCACGTACAAGACGTGGCGCAGGTAACTACGTAGTTGTTTCACCAACTATGTTAACTGTTCTACAGTCAGCGACAACTTCGGCGTTCGCAAGAACAACAGAAGGTCCATTTGAAGCACCAACTAACACTAAATTTGTTGGAACTTTAAATAACACTGTTCGCGTATTTGTTGATCAATATGCCTCAGACGCAACACCAGTTCTAGTTGGCTATAAAGGCGAAGGCGAAATTGACGCAGCAGCGTTCTATTGCCCATATATTCCTTTAATGTCATCAGGCACAGTATTAGACCCAGCAACTTTCGAGCCAACAGTGTCATTCATGACACGTTATGGTTATGTAGAGCTTAACAACCAAGCTTCATCTCTTGGTAACGCAGCTGACTACTTAGCGAAAATTGACGTTAATGCAGGTAACCTATCATTTAAGTAATTTTTACTTAAAGAAGATATTATTGAGCAGGTCCCTTAAAGGGGCCTGTTCTTTTGATGGATAAAAAAGTCAACATTTCGGTTGACAAGATTCACATATACACGTATAATTAGAAGTTATATTTGGTTATTAATTTAATCAATAGATAGAAGCTGACTACGAAGTTAGTATTTTAAAGGGAAAAATTATGAAGACAACAGTAAGCATTTTGGCTATTCTGTTTGCAACATCAGTTGCAGCACAAGCCGACACAACAGCACACACTCATCCAGCACCGACATCACCAGTAAGTGCTTCAATTGAGTTTGACGTAACAAAAAACACAGCAGACAAGTATGTTGGTAAAACAACACTTGGCTTCGAGCTTGAAGGAACAGGACCAGCATTTGGCGGTATTGAACTTAAAGCAATTGATGGAACAATTTCTATAGGAGATTGGAACATTGGCACAGCGGTTGCTGGAGCAACAGTATCATTAGGTAAGCAAGGCGACTTGTTTCCATCAGCAGGATTAGAAACAGTAGGTTCAACTACTCTTGCTAACCCAACTGTTAACGAATCAGTAATAGTTACAATGGGCAACTTATCAGCAATGGCTGGTTTTGACGGCTTAAAAACTGACGTAACTGATCTTGACAACGTACAGCTTGCATATGACATTGAACTTGGAGCAATTGCTTCAACTGTAGCAGTAGATTATAACACTGACACAGAAGCTAAAGCATATGCACTTAGCTCAGAGTTGGATCTTACAACAGAATTGTCAATTGGTGGCACAGGTACATATGCAGCAGATACATTAGCATATGAAGTAAATGCAACAACAGGTGGATTAACAGTATTCATGGACGGCGACGAAAATAATACAGTGCAACA
>Ga0233444_10005837_pt1 | contig 11211 bp, 9 predicted proteins | sample SI_124_October20_6_FD_182792 | JGI IMG/M metagenome (GOLD analysis project Ga0233444, IMG submission 182792) | Seawater microbial communities from Saanich Inlet, British Columbia, Canada - SI_124_October2016_10_MG | ecosystem: Environmental > Aquatic > Marine > Inlet | place: Canada: British...
CATGCATCGCACTATCTCCAAATAATGATCTTTTCCAACCACCAAAACTATGAAAAGCCATTGGAACTGGGATAGGCACATTTATACCAACCATTCCAACTTGAATTTTGCTAGCAAAAGTTCTTCCCGCATCACCATCTCTGGTATAAATACTCACACCGTTTCCATATTCATGATCATTAATTAATTTTGTAGCCTCCTCAAAAGTTTTTACTCTTATGACTGATAAAACTGGCCCAAATATCTCTTCTTTATAAATTCTCATATCTTTTTTTACATGATCAAATAAACAGCCGCCAATATAGAAGCCATTTTCATATCCTTGTAATTTCAAATTTCTACCATCAACAACTAGTTTAGCACCTTCTTTCACTCCTAGATCAACATAACCTTTAACTTTTTCTAAGTGTTCTTTTGTAACTAATGGTCCCATTTCAGAACTTTTATCCATACCTGGCCCAACTTTTAGAGCTTCTGCTTTTTTTGATAGTCTTGATACTAGTTCGTCGCCTATTTCACCAACAGCCACAGCAACTGATTGAGCCATACACCTTTCTCCTGCTGAACCATATGCTGCTCCCATTAAACCGTTTACAGCTCCATCTAAATCACAATCTGGCATTACTACTAAATGATTTTTTGCTCCGCCTAATGCTTGAACTCTTTTTTCATTTTTAGCTGAATTTTCGTAGATATACTTTGCTATTGGTGTTGATCCCACAAAGCTCACTGCTTTAATATCTTTATTTGTTAAAATGGCATCTACTGCCTCTTTATCTCCATTTACAACATTAAAAACTCCATCAGGAAGGCCTGCTTCTTTTAACAATTCAGCAAGTCTAATTGGACACGATGGATCTTTCTCTGATGGTTTTAAAATAAAAGTATTTCCACAGGCAATCGCTATAGGGAACATCCACATCGGTACCATAGCTGGAAAATTAAATGGTGTAATTCCAGCCACAACTCCTAATGGTTGCCGCATTGACCAACTATCCACATTGGTTCCCACATTTTCTGAAAATTCACCTTTAAGCAAATTGGGAATTCCACAAGCAAACTCAACGACCTCTAGTCCTCTTGTTAAAGAACCTTTTGCATCCTCATAAACTTTTCCATGTTCTGTAACAATTAATTTTGTAAGTTCATCTGAATTTTTTTCGATTAATTCTTTAAACTTAAACATTATTCTAGCCCGTTGAAGTGCTGGTTTTAATGACCATTCTTCAAAAGCTTTTTGTGCAACATTTATAGCTTGGTCCAAATCAGCTTTAGATGCTAATCTAACTTCTTTTTCTTGTTCTCCAGTAGCTGGATTAAAAACTTTACTTTTCTTGTCCGAGGCACCTGAAATTATTTTTCCTCCTACAAAATGTTCAATTAGTTTCATGAATACGATCTTTTAGATGAAAAAATCTTATTAGTCTATTGTTTAAATGTTCGCGGTAGCTAACATTTTTTTTATTTCTGCAATAGCTTTTGCTGGATTTAAACCTTTAGGACACGCACTAGTACAGTTTAAAATTGTATGACATCGATACAACTTAAGTTCATCAGCAACTTTTTTTAATCTCGATTTTCTTTCATCATCTCTGCTATCTACGATCCACCTGTAAGCCTGTAATAAAACAGCCGGTCCTAAATATTTATCACCATTCCACCAATAACTTGGGCAAGATGTTGAGCAGCATGCGCACATAATGCATTCATATGCACCATCTAATTTTTTTCTATCTTCTTTTGATTGAAAGATTTCTTTTGTTTCTGATTTTGAATTGGACTTTAACCAAGGTTCAATTGATTGATACTGTTTATAAAGGCCATCCAAATCTCCTATTAAATCTTTTTTAACTTTTAAATGCGGAAGTGGGTAAATATCTATGTCACCTTCAATTTCCGCATATGGTGTAGTGCAGGCCAAACCATTTTTTCCTCCCATATTCATCGCACAAGAGCCACAAACTCCATGTGCACAAGATCTTCTGTAAGAAACTGTTGGGTCAATTTCATTTTTTATCTTGTTTAAAACATCTAAAACTTTCGATGGGCAGTTATCCATATCAACTTCGTATGTATCAATTCTAGGATTTTCCCCTGAGGAAGGGTCCCACCTATAAACATTAACTTTTCTAATATTTTTTGAACCAGTTTTATCTTTGAAATATTTACCTTTCTTAACTTGAGAGTTTTCTGGTAAATTAATTTGAACCATTAATAAACTCTCTCTTGGGGAGGAAAATATTGTACTTCGTTAGTCAATGTAGATTTATGAACTTCTCTATAACTTATTTTGGTTTCTTTACCATCACACCACGCAAGAGTGTGCTGCATAAATTTTTCATCGTCTCTTTTAGGGAAATCTTCTCTCGCATGTGCCCCTCTACTTTCTTTTCTGTGGTATGCAGAATCTACTGTCACTACAGCTTGTCTAATTAAATTATCAAACTCTAATGTTTCAACTAAATCAGTATTAAATATCAATGACTTATCTTTTACTGATATTGAGTCCAGACCGTCATAAGTTTTTCTTATTTCCTCAACACCTTCTTTTAGAGTTTTTTCAGTTCTAAAAACTGCACATTTAGATTGCATTGTTTTTTGCATGGATAATCTCAATTCAGCTGTACCTGTATCACCCTCAGCATTTCTAATTTTATCAAATCTATCTATACATTTTTGTGTTTCTGTATCGCTGATTTCTTCATGAGGTGTTCCAGGTTTGACTAGTTCTGCAGCTCTTTTAGCTGCCGCTCTTCCAAAAACTACTAGGTCAATTAAAGAGTTTGATCCTAATCTGTTGGCTCCATGAACTGAAACGCATGCAGCTTCTCCAATCGCCATCAATCCTGGAACAGTTTTTTCAGATCCATTTACAGTTAAAACTTCTCCTTTATAATTTGTAGGGATACCACCCATATTATAATGAACTGTTGGCACGACTGGTATTGGTTCCTTGGTGACATCAACATTTGCAAATAATCTTGCTGCATCAGTTATACCTGGCAATCTGCTTTCAATAATTTCTTTATCTAAATGACTTAAATTTAAATGAACATGGTCTTGATCTTTTCCGACACCTCTTCCTTCATTAATTTCAACTGACATTGATCTACTTACTACATCTCTTGATGCTAAATCTTTTGTTTTTGGCGCATACCTTTCCATAAATCTCTCACCTTTAGAATTTGTAAGGTACCCACCTTCACCTCTAGCACCTTCGGTTATTAAAGTCCCATGACCATAAATGCCTGTTGGATGAAACTGGACGAATTCCATATCCTGTAAGGGTAATCCTGCTCTTAAAACCATTGCATTGCCATCTCCTGTACATGTATGAGCAGACGTTGCTGAATAATAAACTTTTCCATACCCACCTGTTGCAATGATCACTGTATGAGCCCTAAATCTGTGAATAGTCCCATCATTCAAATTCCAAGCAATTAAACCTTTGCACTCTCCATCTTTCATTAATAAATCTAATGCAAAATATTCTATAAAAAATTCAGTCTTATGTTTTAAAGCTTGTCCATATAAAGTATGCAAAATTGCGTGACCAGTTCTATCCGCTGCGGCACAAGTCCTTTGCACAATTCCATTACCGTAGTTTTTTGTCATACCACCAAATGGTCTTTGATAAATTTTTCCATCATCAGTTCTACTAAAAGGTACACCATACTTTTCTAATTCAATTACAGCTTTTGGTGCTTCTTTACATAAGTATTCAATGCTATCTTGGTCTCCAAGCCAATCAGCTCCCTTTACAGTATCGTACATGTGCCATCGCCAATCATCTTCTCCCATATTACCAAGCGCAGCCGAAATACCCCCTTGCGCTGCAGAAGTATGACTTCTAGTTGGAAATACCTTGGAGATACAGGCTGTTTTTAAACCAGACTCACTTAAGCCAACCGCAGCTCTCAAACCAGAACCACCTGCTCCTAAAACTACAACATCATATTCATGATCTACTATTTTGTAAGAACTCATAAGTTAGAGATTAATATAATTGTAATTAGTGGAATTACCACAGCTGAAGCATATAAAAGCTTGTTTGCGACATTTTTGATTTTATCATTTCCTATATAATCCTCAAAAACCTCACTGATACTTAACGCTGAAAAGAAATATGCATTAATAATAAATATACTGAATAAAAACTTTGATAATGAATTTGTAAAAAAATTTACAATATCAATATATTCTTGATCATAAATTGCATTTAAACTTAAAATAAACCACAACATTAATGGAATAAGTATTGCTCCACTTAATTTTAAAAAAATCCATTTTTTTGTAGCATTGATCATTTTAAATAAAATTTTTTCCAATTAGATAAAAAACAACAGTTAATATTATTGACCCAAGTATAACGATTAAGCCTGTTATTTTGGATGTATTAAGTTCAAATCCATAACCAAAATCCATTACTAAATGCCTTATTTCACTTAAGATCTGAAAAGAAAAAGACCAAGTGATTCCTAAAACAATAAATTTTCCAGCTAATGAGTTTAAAAATAAGTTTATCATTTCATAATTATTTTCACCCAAAATGAGTAATGATGCCCATAAACAAATTAGTGTAATTGCAATTATATTAATTATGCCTGTTATTCTGTGTGAGATAGACACTAAAGATGAAATGTGCCATCTATAAATTTGAATATGTGGAGAAAGTGGACTTTTATTTTCCATAGAAATTATTTTTAATTAATGTTTCTGCAATTTCTACTGCATTTAAAGCTGCACCTCTTAAAAGGTTATCGGAAACAATCCATAAATTTAATCCATTTTTTGTTGTCTTGTCTTCTCTTATTCTTGAAATAAATGTTTCATCTTTTCCTGCGGCTTCTACAGGAGATGAATATCCACCATCAGATCTTTCATCGATAACTTTGCAACCTTCAAAATTATCTAGGGCTTTTTTTACTTCATCTAACGAAAAGGGTTTTTCAAATTGAATGTTTACTGACTCTGAATGAGAGACTAATACAGGAATTCTTACACATGTTGCTGTTAGATCTATTTTTTCATCTAAAATCTTTTTTGTCTCATTAGTCATTTTAAGCTCTTCTTTTGTGTAACCTTCATCAGAAAATATGTCTATTTGTGGAATAACATTAAAAGCTATTTGTTTAGTAAAATTTTTAGATACAACTTTTTTATTATCTAATACTGATTTGGTTTGTTCAATCAATTCATCCATAGGGGCTTTGCCTCCACCTGAAACTGATTGATAAGTTGATACTACTACTCTCTTAATTTTAAACAAATCATGCAATGGTTTTAAAGCAATTACCAATTGTGCAGTTGAACAATTGGGGTTAGCTATTATATTTTTTTTAATATCATTCAAATGTTCCGGGTTAACTTGAGGGACTATCAAAGGTACATCTGGATCCATCCTAAAATAACTTGAGTTATCAATTATTATCGAATTTTTTGCGGCATTTACTGCAAATTTTTCAGAAATTTTTCCACCTGCTGCAAAAAATGTAATTTTTGCTTTAGAAAAATCAAAATTCTCTAAGTCAAAAACCTCATGTTGTTTTCCTTTAAATTTAATTTTTGAACCAGCACTTTTTGATGATGCTAGCAAATATAGGTTATCAATAGATAATTCTTTCTTTTCAAGAACTTCTATTATTTTTCTACCAACATTTCCTGTTGCTCCTACAATTGCTATATTCATGATATTGTTAAGTTTTATACTAAATGAAAGGTAAATCGCAAACTTTAACGGTTAAAGTTTTGCCTTCAATTTCAAGTTTACCAGTCTCAGAAGCTTTACAAAAAGGCTCTTTTATCATTGCAATTCCTATTGCTTTTTTAAAATGAGGGGAATAGCAGGCAGATCTAAGTTCTCCAATCGATTTTCCATCATTATTCATGATATCTACGGACCCAGTCAAGCTTATATTTTTAGCTTCAATTTCAACTCCCATCAATTTTTTTTTTATTCCCTCTGATTTAATTTTTTTTAATTTATCTTTACCTAAAAAATTAATGTTTGATTCTAAACTGACATATTTCTCAAATCCACACTCAAACGGATTATCCTTATTATCAAAATCATTTCCATAAGAAAGAAGTCCACTTTCAATTCTTTCTATAAGATTTGGACAACCAGGTTTTACATTAAATTCTTTGCCCATTTCAAAAAGTTGATCGTACAAGTCCAAACCTGACTGAGTGTTCTCAACGTAGACTTCGAAGCCACCTTGTTTAGACCAGCCCGACCTTGCTATTAAATGTTTAACACCTTTAAAATTATAGTAATCAAATCCAAAAAATTTTAGTTCGGTGATTGCTTTACCAAAAATTTTTTCCATTAAACTGAATGATTTAGGTCCCTGTATTGCAATAATATCAACATTGGGTTCAAAAATTTTCACGTCCAATTTATTTCCAGAAGCAAGGCCTTTTGCAAAAAAAATAACATCAGAGTCTGCAATAGATACCCACCATTTATCTTCTGCTAATTTTAGTATAACAGGATCATTAACTAAATTTCCAGAGTCATCAATAATTGGGCAGTAATAACATCTGCCTATTTTAGATTTTGTTAAATCTCTACAAGTCATTAATTGAATAAGCTTAGCTGAATCTTTTCCTGAAATTTCAACTTGTCGTTCAGCTGCTACATCCCAAACCTGAACATCTTTTTTCAAATGATGATACGAATCTTCAATGGATCCAAATGCTGCTGGCAAAAGCATGTGGTTATAAACTGTATAAGAGGTAACTCCCTGTTTTTCTATTCTTGAAGTATAAGGAGTGCTTCTTATTCGTCTTGATTTAGCTATAGAATAATTTTTCATTTATTTAAAAATTCCAAAATCTTTTCTCTCATTTCAAATGCTTTTTCAATCATTATCATGTGTCCAGATCCATTTATTATGTAAGTAATTGAGTTTTTAACTAAACTTGAGAATTTCTTTCCTGCTTCTAAATTAACCATTTTATCAAACTCTCCAAAAATTAACATTGTTGGACAATCTATAGTTTTGGCTGCTTCAGATCCGTTGGAATAATTATTACATGCAACTAAATCAACTGCTAAAATTTCACTAATATCTCTTGGTGATTGAATTATTCTTTCTACAGGATTTCCACCAATAAATTTTTTAGAGCCCTCATAGCACCATTTCATCATCAATTTAACAGCTTCAGTATCTCCATTTGAGGCTAAATCAATTAAATCTTTATTAACTGGCATCCGATAAGAACCACCAATAAAAATTATTTTTTTTAATCTACTTTTGTATTTATAAGAGTATTCAAGTGCCTCCAAACAACCCTGGGAGTGACCAACAATTATTACTTTATCTAACTTTAGTTCAATAAAGACTTTTTCTAACCAATCTGCAATTTTTTCAATACTATCTAAACAAGGTCCTTCAGAATTTCCATGACCTGGTAAATCTAATGATAAAACATTGTATCTTTTATTTGAAAAAAACTGTTCTGTTAAAGACCAAACAATATGTGATAATCCACTGCCGTGTAAAAATATAATTGTATCTTTGGATTTATCAAGGCCCTGTCCGGCATCTGAGGCATAAACATTTTTGTTTTCTGTTTTAAATATCAATTATTTACCTAAAATTTTTTTCTTAGTTCAAATTTTTGGATTTTACCTGTGGAAGTTTTTGGTAATTCACAGAAAACAACTTGTTTTGGGACTTTAAACCCCGCTAAAGTCTCTTTACAAAAGCTGATTAATTCCTTTTCAGTTGTAGGCTTATCTTGAACCATCTCAATAAATGCACATGGAACCTCTCCCCATTTTTCGTCAGGTTTTGCTACTACTGCAGCAATTGATACAGAAGGATGTTTAGAAAGTGTATTTTCTATTTCTATTGAAGATATATTTTCTCCTCCTGAAATAATTATATCTTTGGATCTATCTTGTATTTTAACATATCCATCAGGATGCATAACGGCTAAATCTCCAGTATGAAACCAGCCACCACGCATAGCCTTGTCTGTTGCATCTTTGTCTTTAAAATAACCTTTCATTACAACATTTCCTCTAATCATTATTTCGCCAATAGTTTTTCCATCTTTTGGGACTTCCTTCATTGTATCAGGATCCATAATGGTTACACCTTCAGTGTTGGGGTATCTTACCCCTTGTCTTGCTTTAATCTCGTTTTGTTTTTCTTCATTAAACTCATTCCACCCATCATTCCAAGCACATTGAGTAACGTGTCCATAAGTTTCTGTTAATCCATAAACATGCATCACTTCAAATCCAAGGTCTTTCATCTTTTTAAAAATTATACTTGGAGGAGGAGCTCCTGCTGTTAATACATTAACCTTATGTTTTAATTTTTTTCGATCACTTTCTGGTGCACCTGTAATCATATTTAAAATAATTGGTGCTCCACCAAAGTGGGTTACTTTATATTTATCAATTAACTCAAAAATTTTTTTAACATCAATATTTCTTAAACAAACTGTTCTTCCATTTAACATTGGAATTGTCCAAGGATAACACCAGCCATTACAGTGAAACATCGGAACAATAGTTAAAAAATTTAATCTATTTGGCATATTCCATGCAACGGCACTACCTGTTGACATAAGATATGCTCCTCTATGATGATAAACTACCCCTTTAGGATTTCCTGTTGTACCAGACGTATAACTTAATGAAATGGCTTGCCACTCATCATCTGGCATTTTCCAGATAAAACTCTCATCACCTGAATTTAAAAAACTTTCGTATTCAAGGTCACCAATTTTTTCTGATTTTGACTGATCTGCAAATTTATCATGAATATCAATCACAGTAATTTTTTTATCCAAGATGGTTAATGCTTTTTTGACTTCCACATGAAGTTGTCTATCCACAACTAACACTTTCGCATCACTATGTTTTAAAATGTAAGCAATAGTATTTGCATCTAATCTAATATTAATTGTATTTAATACACCTCCAGTCATTGGAACTGAATAATGACCCTCAAAAATTTCAGGGGTATTAAATGCTAAAAAAGAGACTGTATCTCCCTTGCCTACACCAATTTTTTCAAGAGCACTAGCAAATTTAGTCGCTCTTTTGTAAACTTCGCTCCAAGTGTATTTTCGATCTTCATAAACTATTGCTTCGTAGTCAGGATAAACATCTTTTGCTCTTTCTAGAAAGGACAAAGGTGTTAATGGAATATGATTTGCATCATTTTTATCAAGGCTTGTGTCGTAGGGACTCATATTAATTGAATTTAAAATTCATTATATTTGAACTTCCAGAAATGGCTGTTTTATAATGTTGCTCTGCTCTTGGTAACACTTTGTCAAAATAGAACTTTGCAGTGTTAATTTTATCATCATAAAAATCTTTATTTTCATCATAGTCTTTGAAACTTACCTCTAAAACTTTAATCCACGCATAAGCTACTGAAACAAACCCAAGCGTCTTTAGATAATCATTTGCTGCTGCACTTGCATCATCTTTTTCTGTTTTTGTTTTTTCACTTATCCAGCCACTAAACTTAGTTAAAATACCTAAATAATGTGTAAATTGATCAGTAAATGGTTTGATTTTCTCATTTTTAGTCTCACTCACTGATTTTATCATTTTTAAAAATCTATCAATTATATTCCCATTTTTATTTGATAGTTTTCTAAAAACTAGGTCAGCAGCTTGTACTGAATTTGTTCCCTCATAAATTGGTGTAATTCTATTATCTCGATACAGCTGTTCTATTCCTTGATCTTTTGTATATCCATACCCTCCATGGATTTGCATTGCATCATTAGTTATCTCCATTCCCAAATCTGTGAATAATGATTTAACAACTGGTGTCATTAATGAGACAAAGTCTGACGCCTCTTGACGAATCTTGTCGTCTGGATGATTTAAGCTTACTTCTGTTTGTTGAGATAACCAAAAACAAAGTGCTCTTTCACCTTCTATTATTGATTTCATATTTAAAAGTGACTTTCTTATGTCTGCATGCTCAATAATAAAATCTGCTCCATTTGTTGATTTCGTATTATTCGTTTTACCTTGTTTTCTCTCTTTTGCATAAGTAAGTGAATTTTGATAAGCAATTTCTGAAATGCCCAATCCTTGAATGCCTACTACTATTCTTTCAAGATTCATCATTGTGAACATAGCATTTAACCCTTTGTCTTTTTGACCAATCATAAAGCCTGTGGCCCCATCAAAATTTAGTACGCAAGTTGCAGAACCCTTAATTCCCATTTTGCTTTCAATTGATCCTGTTGATATACCATTTCTTGGGCCAATACTTCCATCATCATTTACATTAAACTTTGGAACTAAAAACAAACTAATTCCTTTAGTGCCAGCTGGAGAGTCCACAGCTCTAGCAATAACTAAATGAATAATATTTTCTGTTAAGTCTTGGTCACCTGATGTAATAAATATTTTTTGACCACTAATTTTATATGTGCCATCTTTTTGTTTTTCTGCTTTAGTTTTTAAAAGTCCTAAATCAGTTCCACAAACTGGTTCTGTTAAACACATTGTGCCACTCCATTTACCTTCAACCATTTTAGGTAAATATTTATTTTTAATTTCATCTGTTGCGTGATGATTAATACAATTATAGGCACCAATACTAAGTTCACTATAAAGTTTAAAAGATAAACTTGCTGAGGATAACATTTCATCAAAAAATGCACTAACTGTTTTGGGCATTCCTTGGCCTCCATATTTTGGATCACATGATAATGATGTCCATCCATCTTCAATATATTTTTGATATGCTTCTTTGTATCCAGGTGGGGTTCTAACTATTCCATTTTCTAAAACAGCAGGATTTTCGTCTCCAGCCTTTGCTAATGGTAAAATCAAATTTTGATTTATTTTTGCTGCTTCATCTAAAATATCTTTTACTAAATCCGAGCTAACTTCTTTATACTTTTCCAATTCATTATAATTTTTATTATCTCTTAACTTTTCAAAGAGAAACATCATATCTTCAACTGGAGCTCTGTAGCTTGGCATTTGATAAGTGTAAGATAAATAATTAATTATTGCAATTTTGAAATAATTGCAGCACCCATTTCAGATGTAGAAACTTCCTTTTTTCCCTCTGACATAATGTCCTTAGTTCTAAGACCATCATTTAAGACTGACTGGACTGCCTTTTCTAAAGCCTCTGCCTCTTTATCTAGATCCAAAGAATATCTTAAAGCCATTGCAAAACTTAAAATTGAAGCAATTGGATTTGCAAT
>Ga0233444_10005847_pt1 | contig 11201 bp, 14 predicted proteins | sample SI_124_October20_6_FD_182792 | JGI IMG/M metagenome (GOLD analysis project Ga0233444, IMG submission 182792) | Seawater microbial communities from Saanich Inlet, British Columbia, Canada - SI_124_October2016_10_MG | ecosystem: Environmental > Aquatic > Marine > Inlet | place: Canada: British...
GGGTGACCAATTGCCATTGATAAATTGTCCAAATTTTTCGTACATAATTTGCTAAACTTTAAGTTGATTTTTAAATAACTATTTAAATTTTTAGCAAATATGTTTTAATGTTACAAATTAATAAAGGAAAACAAATGAAAAAATATATAGTAATGGGCAATTATACAGCAAAAGCATTTCAAGGTTTTATGAAAGACCCTTCTCAAGATAGAGCAGCGGCAGCAACTCAATTATCAGAAGCTGTTGGTGGTAAAATGGAGTCTTTTGATATCGTTAGAGGAGCTTATGACTTTGTTGGGGTGATAAATGGGGATATAAGTTTTGAAGCAACTGCAGCTGTTAAATTAGCTGTAGAGTCAACTGGAACAATAACAAACTTTACTATCCTTGAAAAAATGGACATTAACAAAGCTGCTGAACTAGCCACTAAAGCTATGGCTGGCTACAAACCTGCTGGTTAATTGTTAAAAGTAATTTCTATTTTTGAAAAAACTAGAAGTTACACAATAAAAAATTGTCATAATTTTTTCTAAAATATCTAAGATTAATTTATTAATTATCGTTCTCTTCTTTTTCACTTTGATTTTTCTCAGCTCCTGCAGTAGTTTTTTTTGTAACTACCTCTGGGAATATCCAAATACCTATAATCATTAATGTTGCTACAAAAATTAGTGTGTATATTAAATTAGGTTCCCCTAACAATTTTTCATAAAATATTACCAATATAGCAACTATTATTATATAAATTGTAAGAGAGATCTTTATTTTAATTGGCATTCTAACCTTCTAGTTTGCCTTAAAAAGTTAATTAACTTTTATGTTTTGCTTTTAGCACTTCTTCTTTAACATATTTAGTACTGTATCCATTAAAGAAGTGCCCTAAAAGACCTCTATTAAGATCGGAAGTTCCAAATAACCAATCTCCAAAAGGAAAAGTTAAGTTCATATTCAAGCCCATCATAATTCCTTTATTATGGTGTGCAGCATGATGTCTTCTAATTGTATTAATAAAAGGCATATTCCTTACAACAACATTATCCTTAACGTGGCAGAAGAAATGCATAACTTCATAGAGTAGATAAAACGATGTAGTTGAACAGATAAATAGCCAACCAACATTTGGTGATATCATCCAACTTAAAACCAAAACACCTGGTGCAGACAATACAGCTATAAAAATAGCTAAGGCATAAGGAGGAAATAAGGTAACTCTCCAATCATGCTGTCCTGCAAATCTCATTTCTTGTTCAGTAAAAAACTGGTGATGTTGTAAAGTGTGTCTTGAATAAATAGCTTTAGCTCCTGGAAAAGGCCTAGGTTTATGCATTACAAATCTGTGTATCCACCATTCGAATAAATTTGCACCAATTATTGTAATAGGTACAATAGACCACTCCCACCAAATCACGTTAGATATGTGCGATTTAAAATAATACATTGCAGCCACACCAATTGAAAATATCATTGCTAGATGGACAAAGCCGTTATACCAACCTTGTAAATTATCTCTATACTTCTTTCTAAAATCTTTTTGACCCTCGTAAAAATTTCCCGTTTTTAACTCTAGGTTATCATTTAATTTTTCTGCACTCATAATTTCTCCTTTAATATATCAGTAATATATCACTGATTCTCTATTTAAGTCAATATTTATTAATTTTTTCTTTCTGTTGGATTGCAAAAATTGACGAATACCCATTTGTCCAATTAGGAGGAATCTGAAATTCCCCTGATTCACAATGGATATTATTGTCATATTTTCCTCTAACAATCATCTGTTCATACCTTGATTTTAATGGCTGAGGCGTGAATGGAACAGAGTCTCCAGAGCTTAAAACATATAGCATTAACGGCCTTGGTAATTGAGAGTTGTTCGGCTTAGAACCATGAATCGTTCTATAGTTATGTACTGTTATCGATCCAGCCTTCCCTTTTAATACTTTTCTTTTCTGTAGGTTTATCTTGCTTAAATCTTTATGATCTATATTTCCTGTCCATTCAGAATTTTTATAGTGTGAAAAAACATCTTTTTTATGTGACTCACTAATGATTTCGAGAGGACCCTGTAAATCATCACAGTCCTCTAGATAAACACCTAAAGTTAAAACTGAGTCATTAGAGTGTGGAAAAAAAGGCTTATCTTGATGCCATTTCACCTCTGTTCCACCTTTAGGGTTTTTAAAGTTTAACTTAGATTGATAAAATCTAACATTTGGTCCTAAAAGATCTTCTGCTATATCTCCAACTGGTCCTTCTAAAAGTAATTTCCATAAATTATCACTATAATCACAAGGACTAGAAACTCTTCGTAACTTTGGATTTTGAGATGTGTGATCTTTTTGAATATCAAAAATATTGTTTGAAGCAGAAAGAATTCTGCTTTCTTCAATAAATTCTTCTACTGATTGATTGGCTTTTTGAAGCCATTCTTTATTCAAAACTTCCGAAATGCTTATCCCACCATCTTCAAAATATTCTTTTCTTTGTTCTTGTGTTAAAATTTTTGAGGGCGTTTCTAATATTTTTTCTTTCAACATATGTTTAAATGATTTTAATAATATTGCATCTAAAATTATTTAAAGTCAACATCTGATATATCACTGATTTTCAAATCCAAGCAATTTATCTGGAAGCCATGTGACAGTTTCAGGGAAAATTACAACTATACCGAGCGCTAAAACTTGAATTAAAACAAAAGGTATCACTCCTTTATACATTGAGGTAAGAGACATTTCAGGAGGTGACACACCTCTTAAATAAAAAATTGCAGGTGCCATAGGTGGAGTTAAATAGCTGGTTTGGATCATAATTAAAACTAAAACACAGAACCATACAGGATTAAAACCTAAGTGAACAATTATAGGTGTAAAAATTGGAATAAATATCAACAATATTGAAATCCATTCTAAGAAAAAACCAGCAATAAAAATTATTATTAAGAATGCAAACAAAAGAGCCCATGGAGACAGGTTAAATGCATTTACCAAATCCTTCATTAAAGACATTCCACCTGTTGCAGCAAAAACGCCTGTAAATAAACTACCAGCCATTAGTATAAACATAATCATTGAAGTTACTGTAATAGTTTTAATCAATGCTTCTTTAAACGTTTTGACTGTAAATTTTTTATAAGCAAAGCTTAAAATTAATGAGCCACCTGCCCCTAAGGCTGCCGCTTCTGTTGGGGCTGCCCAACCAAACATTATTGATCCTAGTACCGCAAATATCATTAAAAGTGGAGGTACCAACGCTTTAAAAGTTATATATATTTTTTGATTAAAAGATAGTTTATCTATTTCATCCTCTTCCGTTATTGTTGGGCCATTCTCAGGTCTTATTGTACACAGTATCAATATGTAAATTATATATAAAAAAGCTAATATCAGCCCTGGAAATATCATGCCAACCATTAAGTCACCAATAGAAACATCGGCAATAGGACCCAGTACAACAACAACAACTGACGGAGGAATAATTGTACCAAGGGATCCACCAGCACAAATTGTTCCTGAAATAAGTGAATGAGAATATTTATGTTTTAGCATGGCTGGTATTGCTAATAAACCTACTACAGATTCGGTTGCACCTATTACTCCCGTTGATGCAGCAAATATTATGCACATAATAATTGCTCCAATTGCAAGACCACCTGGGAGTTTTCTTGTCCACATATGAATTGCACTGAAAAGTTGTTGAGCAATACCTGATCTTTCGAGCATAGATCCCATAAATACAAATAAAGGAACAGCAGCTAAAATAAAATTAGAGGCTATTCCCTCAATTTTAGATATAAATTGAAAAAAAACAGCATCTCCAAATGTAAAAATTCCAAAAGCAAAAGCAATTCCTATAAGTGAAAATGCAACAGGAAAACCAAGAAAAATTAATAAAAATAATGTTGGAAACATCCAAAGAGAAATCATCAAATATTTTCTTTAATTGAAATTATAGATTTAATACATTCAGCAATAACTTGTACAAATAAAATAAAAAAACTTAAAAATATTATAAAATGCATAGGCCAAATCTGAGGGTTCCATGCGGAATTTCCAGTGGTCTCATTACTTAAAAAGGAATTTTGAGCGTGACCAAAAAGTTTAAGAGATAAAACACTTAAACAAGGTATTATAAGAAATAAATAAAAAGTAAGATCCACCATAGATTTATTTCTCGTAGACATTTTATTATAAAATATATCAATTCTGATATGTGATTTTTTCTTTAGTGTTAGGGCTCCTCCCAACAAAAAATGAAATCCCATCAGTAAATATCCAAATTCATATGCCCATATTGTTGGGCTATTAAATAAATATCTTGCAAAAACTTCGTAACAAGTTGCTAAAATTAAAGGTATTACTAAGCTTGATGCTATATATCCTGGCATACAAGTTATGAATTCTAAAAACTTTATGATTTTTTTCACCATTCTATAAAATAAACTCCCATCCTAATTTTAATATTTAGGATGAGAGTTGTATAGCTGTTATATTTCTTTAAAATTAACGAACTTTAACGTTTCTATATTTGCCAGAATCTTTCCATCTAGCAAAATAAGCATTTTGATGATCAAGAATTTTTTTGAAATATGCATTATCTTTCGCAACACCTGCTGCCCACTTTAAGCCTGCTTCTCTACCAGCATATTGAACTTCTGCATCAAGCTCTATTATTTCATTTCCTTTTGATTTAAAATATTCTAACGCTTTTGCATCTTCATCACCAATAGTTAACCAAGAGTCCATTGTTGTTATAAACGCAGCATCTTTTACTATCTGTTTGTCTGAATCAGATAATTTACCCCATGCTTTTTTATTAATAACTAACTCAAATGGAGCAGTGGGTTGATGCACACCTGGAATTATTACATATTTAGTAACTTTATCAAATCCTGGTGACATATTTTCCCAAAGTGTTCCCCACTCTGTTGCATCAATCGTGCCTCTTTCTAATGCTGTGTATACTTCACCACCTGGCATTGTAACAGGTGAAGCTCCCATACCTTTAGATATTTCAAGCCATGCCCCAGCAGTTCTTAACTTAAGTCCATTTAAATCTTTTAAAGTTCTAACTGGTTTTCTTGAGTGCAGAAAAACTTCAGCTGTTCTTACAAATAAAGGCATTGATATTAAACCAAATTTTTGATCTCTAAATTCAGCTTGAAGTTCAACTCCACCTCCTCTGTATAACCAATGAAGCATCTTTTCTGTATCACTGGACCCCGCATAACCTCCAAATAAAACTGCAGTTTTATCTTTTCCCCAGTCATATCCCATCCATGTATGACCCATATCAGCAACACCATTTTTAACAGTTTCTGAAACTTTTAGGCCAGGACCCAAGGTGCCTGCAGGAAATACTTCAATTTCAATTCTTCCATTTGAAAGTTTAGACACATTATTTGCAAATGCTTTTGCACCAATTTCCATTAATGGTCCACCACCCCAACTAGCTGCCATCTTAAATTTGTGCTTATCAGCAGCAAAAGTATTTGTAGCAAAAACTAATGATAGTGTAATAGCTCCAAATAATATCTTTTTGATTGTGTTTATCATTATTATTCCTCTCTCTCTGTTTGTTTGATGAGATAAGTATGCACTTTAAAAAAAATTGAGTCAACAACTGATATATCAGAGATATATGTGAAAAGAGTTAAAGTTGTTTTCTTTTTTCTACTTGGGATAGAAACTCTTCGTACTCTTTATCTGTAACAGAATAAGTGTGATCATCGTCCGGAAATTTACCACTTTTAACTTCGTCCACATATTTCTTTAATCCTTCAACAGCAACTTCAGTTAGGTTAGCATACCTCTTAGTAAATTTAGGTTTAAAATCAGTAAATACTCCTAATAAATCATAAGATAGAAGTATTTGTCCATCTGTACCATTGCCAGCACCAATTCCTATAGTTGGTATTTCTAACTGTTCAGAAATTACTTTTGCAATTTTTCCAGGTACTGCCTCAAACTCTAACATAAAACATCCAGCATCTTGAATTGCTAATGCATCTTCTAAAATTTTCATTGCTCCTTTTGCCGTTTTGCCCTGAAGCTTAAATCCACCAAACATTGCAATCGTATGAGGTGTTAAACCAATATGCGATGCTGTTGGTATACCAGCATCAACTAGTGCTTTTAAAATGTGTGCTTGCGCTTTACCACCTTGAGGTTTTACAGCATCACAGTCTGCTTCTTGCATAAATCGTGTTGCATTCTTTAATGCATTATTTGGAGTGTTATAACTTTGATAAGGCATACACCCTAAAACAAAAGTATTTGGAGCACCCTTTCTTACAGCTAATGCGTGCATAACCATCATTTCCATTGTCGCTGGTATAGTACTTTTATGACCATGAGCTACCATTGCTAATGAGTCTCCAACCACACAAACATCAGCACCTGCAGCTTCCGCCCAACTAGCTGACGTATAGTCTGGCACAGAAGTATAAACCATTTTTTCTCCAGATGTTTTGGAGTTTTTTATTTCTTGAATGGTTCTCTTTTCTTTTTTAAAATCTGTCATGTTGATATATGAGTAATATATTTCTATTTAGTGTATAAAATTATTTTAAAGACATTTTGTCAAGTAATAATCCTTTGATTAACATATCAAATATATTGAATCTTTCTGTGATAGGTATAAAAATTATAAATTAATTATATATGAGCAAAACATTAGCTGAAAAACTTTACTCAATTATTGAAGAAAAAATTGTTAAGTTGGAGTTTAAACCTGGAACTTTCTTAACTGAAAGTTTTTTAGAAAAAGATTTGAAGTGTGGAAGAACTCCAATAAGAGAAGCTATACAAAGACTATCAAGAGAAGGTTTGGTTAAGGTGTTACCAAGAAAAGGTCTTTTAGTTACAGAAATTAATATTAATGATCAGTTAAATTTGATTCAAGTAAGAAGAGAAATTGAAAGATTAATGGCAAAATTATCTGCTAAAAATTCATCATTTTCTCAAAAAAAAAAATTTAAAGAAATATCACTCTCTATGAGGTCGTGCAAAAAAACTGATAATACAAAATTTATAAAATTAGATAGAGAAATGAATGAACTATTATCACAATCTTGTGATAATGAATTTGTAAGAAGATCTATTAGAATTGTAGGTGGTCTATCAAGAAGATTTTGGTTCTACAGAAATAAAGGGATACTAGATGATTTACCAACTATGGCAAAATTACACTCTAAAGTTTGTGACGCAATATCTGTTGGTAATATTAAATTAGCACAGCAACAATCAGATAATTTAATGGATTATATAGAAAAATTTACAAAAGACTCTGTACAGCTTTAATTTATATCCAGTAAGGTGGGAAACATTTTACCAGATAAATCATCCCCATTTTTATAACCATTATTTTCCATAATAGCTCTCTCTTCTCTAGCCCAATCTCCTCTATAAATAATTTTAGAGTTTTCTTTAGCCATTCTCAATGTGTATCTATGAATATCTTTTTTAGGTGTAACCGTGTTTAATCCTCCATGGAGTGTTCTAATATCAAAATAAATACAGTCACCAACTTCTAGGTCCCATTGCAGAAATTCATAATCATCTTTATTTTCTAATATGTTAGGAGTTAATTCATATTTTTTTCCATTAACAACTCCTACATTGCCATCAACTTCATGACCATCATTAAATCTTGTTCTTAAAAATAACTTATCCCATAAATGAGATCCTTTAACCCAAGCTATACCATCTTCTTTTTTAACTGACTCAAGCGGTATCCACAATACACACATAGATCCTTCAAAATCGAAATATGATATATCATGATGAAAAGGTGGTGATGACTTCGACCCAGCTTCCCTGAAAAACCAATTATCCATCACTAAATTAATTTTTTGGGCCTTTAAAAGTTCTGCTGCAATTTTTGGAGTTGGTGAATTAAATACAAAATCTTTGAATTCCTCATGTAAATTCCAGGTCCAAAAATCCTCATAATATCCTGGTAATTTTTTATCTTTTGTATGATTTACAAATCTTGGGCTAGGATTTTCTTTTCCTTTTTGAATTCCTTTCTTTAACTTTTCAATCCATAAGTTATCAAATTTGCCTTTAATTAAGACGGCGCCATCTTTTTTGAATAAATCTACCTCTGCCTTGGTAATAATTTTGCTCATATATTATAATTATAATATAATGTAATAAAATAAGATGAAAACATTAAGTGACACTTTTGGAAGAAAATTCCCCTACATAAGATTATCAATTACAGATGTATGTAATTACAGTTGTGCCTATTGTTTACCACAAGGTTATAAAAAGACGCCTGGAGACACGAGAAGTTTTATGTCTGCTCAAGAAATATCCAGATTAACAAAAGCATTATCTGAATTGGGTGTTTGTAAAATTAGATTAACTGGTGGAGAACCAACAGTTAGAAAAGACTTTTTTGATATCCTTAAAGATATGAAGCAAAATTCAAATATTCCCAAAGTAACAATGACGACTAACGGTTATCGTTTGGATAAAATTGCAGAACAGTTATGTGAAGCTGGTTTAAATGGAATAAATATCAGTATAGACAGTTTAAATAGAGAAACTTTTAAAAAACTAACAGGTCATGATAGACTTGATGAAGTTTTAGAAGGTATAAAGATTTTACAAAAATTAGATTTCAAGAATATAAAAATTAATGCTGTTTTACTTAAGGGTGTCAATGATAACCCTGATGAGTTCAAAAAATTTGGGAATTTTATAAAAGATAACAAAATTGACTTTAGATTCATAGAATTGATGCAAACAGGTGATAATTTAGAGTATTTTGAAAAGAACCATGTTTCCTCTAAAATATTTAAAGATTTTTTAGAAAAAAATAATTGGATACCACAAACTTATGGAAAAGATGCAGGCCCTTCACTAAATTTTATACATCAAGAATTTAAAGGTAAATTTGGTTTAATTGCACCCTACTCTAAGGATTTTTGTCAAACATGTAACAGATTGCGAATCACCTCAAGAGGTGATTTGAGATTATGTTTGTTTGGTAATACTGGAATTAGTCTTAGACATTTATTACAAGACGATACTCAAAAAGATGAGCTTGTAGATCTGATTATAAAACAATTGCATCTTAAAAAAGAGTCACATTATTTGGAACTAGGTGATACTGGAATTACTCCAAATCTATCAAGTACTGGAGGTTAAATGGCAAGCTTAAAAGTAATAAATGAAGAAAAATTAAAAGATTGGGCCGAAGAAATTTTTAAAAAAAATTCTTTTAATATGGTTGATGTATCATCAAAAAAAGAAACATTTAGAAGAGCATTAGCTTCTGGTAAAATTTATGTAGGGAAAGAAGTTTTTAACCTAATTAAAAATAAAGAAATGCCTAAAGGTGATCCGATTACCTTAGCTGAGGTGTCAGCAGTCTTAGGTGTTAAAAAAACAAGTGAATTAATTCCGCTATGTCACCCACTTCCAATAGATCATATAGCAACTAAAATTATCATGCATGATGAAGATGCTTCATTAGAAGTTTTTTGTGTTGTGTCTGCTGTTGCAAAAACTGGTGTAGAAATGGAAGCTATTATGGGTGTTAATACAGCACTAATAACTATTTACGATCTATGTAAAATTGTAAATCCACATCTTAGAATTGATAATGTTAAGCTATTGATTAAAGAGGGTGGAAAAAGTGGATTATGGATTAATCCTGATGGCTTACCAGGATTTTTAAAAGATATTTTTTAAACATGAAAATTAAGCTTGAACTATTTGGTGCGAGTAGAGACTTTAGTAATAAAGATCACTTAGAGTTTAATATAAAAGAACAGCTTGAAATTAAAGATTTTCGGAAAGAAATAATTAATTATTTAGATAAAAACTTTAAGGGTAATGAAAATTTTATTAAGATTGTAAAAAACTCTGTTTTTTGCTCAGAAGATAATAATATTATCAATGATGACTTTAAGATTATTAGAGATCAAAAGATTGGAATAATACCTCCAATAGGTGGTGGTTGATGCTACATGCAAAAATTATAGATATTGAAAAAGATAAAATTAAAACTTCTACAGCAGAAGCTTTTATAAAATCTTCTTCATATGGTGCATCAATTATTTTTAATGGGACAGTCAGAAATATTAATGAAAATAAAGAAGTTGTTGGAATAACTTATGATAGCCATGACGAATTAGTATTAAAAAGCTTTGATGAAATTTATAAAGAAACTACTGAAAAATTAAAAATTATGGATAAAGCAGTATTTATTGAGCATATTAAAGGTTATGTAGGACTTGGTGAAACTAGTATTATTATCGCAGTTGCCTGTAAACATAGAGATGAAGCTTATGTATTATCTAGATATATTATTGAAGAAATTAAAAAAAGATCCCCTATATGGAAAAAAGAACATTATAAAAATGAACAAAGTGAGTGGCTAAAAGGTAATCCTATTAAAAATGAAAAAATATAAACATTCAGAAATAACACCTGAACAAATATACAATAAAAGAAGAAAGTTTATTAAATCTATTGGCTTAGGTGTAGGTTCATTATCCTTAAGTAGTATACCGTTTTTAAACAATGCTTATTCACAAAATAAAAATGAGCTAACTTCATATAAGGATATCACTACTTATAATAACTATTATGAGTTTGGGACTGGAAAAGGTGATCCTTTCAAAAATTCACAAGAATTTGTTACTAAACCTTGGAGTGTTACTATTGAAGGTGAAGTAGACAATCCAATTACACTTTCAGCTGAAGAAATAATTTCTTTGTTTCCTTCCGAAGAAAGAATTTACAAACTAAGGTGTGTTGAGGGTTGGTCAATGGTTATCCCTTGGATGGGATTTTCTCTTAGCAAATTACTTAATAAAGTATCAATAAAAAATACAGCAAAGTTTGTTGAGTTTGAAAGTGTTTATGATCCTGAACAAATGAAAGGTCAAAGATACCCTGTTCTAAATTGGCCATATAGAGAAGGTCTAAGAATTGATGAGGCGATGCATCCCATAACAACAGTTGTTACAGGGGTTTATGGAAAGGCATTGCCCAATCAGAATGGAGCTCCATTAAGAATTTTTGTTCCTTGGAAGTATGGTTTTAAAAGTGCAAAAGCAATTGTTAAGATAAAATTAGTAGAAAATATGCCTACATCATCTTGGATGAGATCGTCCCCAAGAGAATATGGGTTTTATTCAAATGTTAATCCAAACGTATCACATCCTAGGTGGTCACAAGCCACAG
>Ga0233444_10005848_pt1 | contig 11200 bp, 8 predicted proteins | sample SI_124_October20_6_FD_182792 | JGI IMG/M metagenome (GOLD analysis project Ga0233444, IMG submission 182792) | Seawater microbial communities from Saanich Inlet, British Columbia, Canada - SI_124_October2016_10_MG | ecosystem: Environmental > Aquatic > Marine > Inlet | place: Canada: British...
CAACCATAATCTAAAATTTGTTCGTACTTGATATCGATTAAATCATTCCCTAGAAATTCTTTTACTCGATAAAAAGGAATCTTTTTATCCCCAGAATTATAACTCGATAATGCTTCCGAAGTTGTGACTTCAAAATTATTTTTCCCGCCAAATTGCTTCTCAATTAATTTTTTTGCCAACACCACTTTGGTTGGTTCAAAGGTATATTGATTGAATGTATCCACTAAAACATATTCAATTTTTGGCCCCACTGTTAAGGCTGTATTACTTGGCAATGTCCAAGGTGTAGTCGTCCAAGCAAGGAAATAAACCGCTCCTTGATTTTGTAAAAATTCGGGAAGAGTGTTTTCGATGGTTTTAAATTGTGCAACAATAGTGGTGTCTGTTACATCTTGATAGGTTCCTGGTTGATTGAGTTCGTGTGAGCTTAAACCGGTTCCAGCCTTTGGAGAATAGGGCTGAATGGTATACCCTTTATAGATTAATTTCTTATTGTAAATTTCTTTCAACAACCACCAAACAGACTCCATGTATTTTGGTTCGTAGGTAACATATGGATCTTCCATATCTACCCAATAGCCCATTTTCTGGGTCAAATCGTTCCAGATATGCGTATATCGCATGACTGCTTTTCTACAGGCAGCATTGTAGTCCTCTACGGAAATTTTCGTTCCAATATCTTCTTTGGTAATTCCAAGTTCTTTTTCTACTCCCAATTCAATCGGCAATCCATGCGTATCCCAGCCCGCTTTTCGCTTCACTTGAAATCCTTTCATGGTTTTATAACGAGGAAAAATATCTTTAATCGCACGCGCTAAAACGTGGTGAACCCCTGGCAATCCGTTTGCAGAAGGTGGGCCTTCAAAAAAAACGAAGGGTTCTTTGCCCTCTCTAGTGGTAACACTTTTTTCGAAGATGTTATTTTCTTCCCAATAACTCAGCATTTCTTCTGCTATGTTTGGTAAGTCAAGTCCTTTATATTCAGGGAATTTCGCGCTCATTTTCTTTCTTTTCTTATAAGAATGCGAAATTAAGGATTTTCTTGTAATTTTATGAGTTTGTGGGTAAGGAAGTTACAAAATCACAAAATTTCATTTTAGGAACTTAGGGCGGACCTAAAATCCGCGCGATGCTTTTATTTGCTCATAAGCAGACTGAATGCTTTGAAACTTTTCTTTGGCGCCTTTTAAGTGGGCAGCTCCTAAATCCTGTACTTTATCTGGATGGTATTTTTTGGCCATTTTTCGATAGGCTTTTTTTACTTCATCATTGGTAGCAGATTTTGAAATCTCTAAAATTTTATAATTGTTTTCCAAAGCATTGTAAAACATCGCTTTGATCGATTCAAAATCGGAAGGATTGATGTACAGATAGCTTGCAATTTTTTTAATCTCGGCTACTTCAACCTCCGCTACCTGACCGTCAGCTTTTGCAATACCAAATAAAAAATGAAGTAATTGTAAGCGAGAAGCATGGGGCATGTGTTGTCTAATTTGTATACAAACTTGCCGTGCCGAAACTTGCTTTTTTATAACTCGTTTAAACAACAGAAAGGCATTATTCGCTTTCTCTTTACCATACATTCCAACGAACTGAGCCCTTACAAAATCAAGTTCTTTTGGATCTACTTTTCCATCTGCTTTTATAATGATGGATGCCAATACCAACAGACTAATTTCAAAATCACCGGGATGCGTATTCACACGCCTGCCTTGTCGGTATTGATGTTGTTCTTTATAAAGGTCTTCTGCACTAAAACCATCCACAAAACTTCCTAAAGCAAAACCAACTGCAGCACCTATTGGTCCTCCTAGGGTAAAACCTAAGCCAGCTCCTAACCATTTTGAAAAACTTCCCATATCTATTTTTCTATTTTCGTCAAATATAAAAGAATCTTCATTAATTCAATAAAAACTCGAAAGAGATCGTCTATGAAATCAATTTTATTGATGCGCTAATAAAAACATGTTCTATACATCTATTTGATTCCTGTTTTAAATTGCATTATATTTGTCGATGAATTTATATTTGAAATTATGTATCCAGAAGAATTAGTAAAACCAATGCGTGACGAATTAATCAACGCAGGTTTTGAAGCATTATATACAGGCCAAGATGTTGAAAATGCATTGGCAAAAAAAGGAACAACGTTAGTGGTGGTAAATTCTGTATGTGGTTGTGCAGCAGGAACGGCTAGACCCGGAGCAATTGCTTCTTTAGGTGCAGAGAAAACACCAACAAACTTAACAACTGTTTTTGCAGGTGTAGATAAAGAATCTACCCAAAAAGCAAGAGAGTTTATGATTCCATTTCCTCCATCTTCTCCAGCAATGGCATTATTTAAAGATGGTAATTTAGTTCACATGTTAGAGCGTCATCATATTGAAGGTCGTTCTGCACAAATGATTGCACAAAATTTAGCGCAAGCCTACGACGAATTTTGTTAGGCACCTTTAAATTATAAAAAGAACAATTCAAAACCACGCAATTATGCGTGGTTTTTTTATTTTTATAGCAACTAAAATCTTGTGTTGAAAAGATGAAATATTCAACAATTATTGAGACCACCATCACTTTTGTAAAAGAAGTACTTAAAAATGCCGAAGGAGGCCATGACTGGTTTCATATAGAACGCGTTTTTAAAAACACTCTTTTAATTGCAAAGGAAGAGCAAGTGGACACTTTGGTCGTTTCATTGGCAGCACTTTTACATGATATTGCAGATCCAAAATTTCATAACGGTGATGAAACCATTGGTCCTAAAAAAGCTAGTGAATTTCTCATCAGTCAAAAGGTAGAGACAGCTACCATTGCACATGTAGTAAAGATTATACAACATATTTCTTACAAGAATTCTTTGGAGAAAAACGGTGAAAAGTTCACCTCTAAAGAATTGGAAGTCGTCCAAGATGCAGATCGGTTAGATGCCATTGGCGCCATTGGTATTGCGCGTTGTTTTAATTATGGTGGATTTAAAAATCGAGCATTGTACAACCCAGAGATTTTACCTAACTTATCAATGACAAAGGAAATGTATAAAAATTCTAATGGCCCAACCATTAATCATTTTTATGAAAAACTGTTGCTCTTAAAGGATAAAATGAATACCGCTTCTGGAAAAAAAATAGCCATACAAAGACACGCTTTTATGGAAACATATCTAAAACAGTTTTATGACGAATGGGAGGGTTTAAAATAGTTTAGCTTTCCTTTGCTGCCTCTAAAGCTGTAATTTTATACTCTAAAACTGATAGTTCTTTTGCCTTTTCTATAATTTCTTCTACTGTTAAATTCGAATTTGAATTTATAAAACTTAAAGTTTCTAAACTTTTAAAAGTATAATAACTTAATGTTTCTTCGATTTTATCTTTGGAGGTTTTCATTTTAATAGTGTTTTATTTACTGTATAAGTGTTAATATTTGACTTCTATTTTTGGATGCAGACTTACCCGAAAACTCTTTACATCATTTAGTTAATCGTTCATTAAACTAAAGTTTAGTTGGTAAAGCGTGTCAATTAAGTCTCGTTTTTTTATTTTAACTTCCTGGAAAATTTGCTTTTCTTTTTTCTAAAAATGCTGTGGTACCTTCTGTGAAATCTTTGGTTCCAAAACATTCGCCAAACTCGGCTATTTCTACTTCATATCCATTAACGCCATCTTCAAAGTTTGCATTCACAGCTCTTATGGCTGCACCAATTGCAACGGAAGAATTTCGCATCATTTTATTGGCTAGTTTTTCTGCCAAAGGCAGGAGCTCTTCTGAAGGAACCACATGGTTGACCAAACCGCATGCTTTCGCCTCTTCTGCAGAAATCATTCCTGCAGTCATGATCAACTCCATGGCTTTCCCTTTACCAACCAATTGGGGCAAACGTTGTGTCCCCCCATAGCCAGGAATGACGCCTAAAGAAACTTCCGGCAAGCCCATTTTTGCATTTTCTGAGGCAATTCTAAAATGACAGGCCATCGCTAATTCCAAACCACCACCTAAGGCAAACCCATTGATAGCAGCAATTACTGGCTTTGATAAGTTTTCTATAAAATCAAACAACATTTCTTGCCCTTTTTTTGCCAAAAATCCACCTTCATCTACAGAAAAATTTGCGAATTCAGAAATATCAGCTCCAGCTACAAAAGCTTTTTCCCCACTCCCTGTGATGACCAGAACCTTTACCATTGCATCTTCTTCTAAGGCTACAAATACACCACTCAAATCTTCGATAGTCTCTTTATTCAAAGCATTCAACTTCTTTGGACGATTTATGGTTATTTTGGCAAGTCCATTTTCCTTTTCAACTAAAATATTATTAAAATTCATTTTTTATACGTTTTTAAATTTCTGTAATCGATTCACTTCGAAAAGCTCAGTATGGCACTTAGGCGCTAAATTACAATTGGCAATCCAAATATCAGTCTGAGCTTGTCGAAGACTTTTTTTCCAATATTGAAATTCCTGCTTTTATAAAAGCAACCGATTATTATGTTTTAGGAATAATTACTGTAAAAACAGTACCAATTCCTTCTTTTGATGTAAACGAAATGGTGCCGTCATAAGCTTCAACAATATTTTTTATCATTGGCAAACCGAGTCCCATGCCGCTACTTTTAGTCGTAAACTTAGGTTCAAAAATTAAATCTTTTAGCGCATCTGAAATTCCTTTTCCGTTATCGGAAACTGAAATTTTGATATTGTTTCCTTCGGAAGCAACTTTGACTTCAATAATTGGACTTTTGGTATTTTCGGAAGCTTGATTTGCATTTTTTATTAAATTTGTGACAATGCGAATTAACTGTGTTTTATCTAAATTGGCAAAAAGTTCTTTTTCAGAATGTTGATATGAAATATAATCTTCATTAAAAATATCTAAGGCTGATTTCACAACACCAATCACGTCTATTTTCTCTCTTTTCTGAGTTGGCATTTTTGCAAAATCAGAAAATGCGGAGGCAATCGAACTCATCACATCGATCTGCTGTATTAAAGTCTTGCTATATTCTTTTAATTTTTCTTTTGCATCTTCGGCTGTAGGATTGAATTTTCGTTCGAAACTTTGCACAGTCAAGCGCATTGGTGTTAGTGGATTTTTAATTTCGTGTGCCACTTGTTTTGCCATTTCTCGCCAAGCTTGTTCTCGCTCACTTTTTGCTAATTTCACAGCACTCTCAGTTAATTCATCGATCATACTATTATAAGCATCTACTAAAATTGAAATTTCTGAACTTGCTGAATTTAAAATAATTTTCTCGTTCCGTTTGTTCAATTTGGTTTGCTCCATTTTATCAGAAATCGTTTTGATAGATCGGGTAATATAACTCGATAAAAAATAGGCCAGTGCAATGGCAATGAGAAACATTAATAGATAAACCAAGCTCAATCGGCTAATAAACTCTCTAAGTTCCTTTTCGATTTCTGAATTGTCCTGGGTAAACTGAACTTCTAAAATTCCGATACGCTTAAATTTTGGGTCATTGATATAAGAGTAAGATGATTGAAAACTAATCCCGTCTTCTTGAGCTGTTTTTAAAATTCGATGGTTGGAATTTTGAGCCAATTTCGAGATCACTTCTTTTGAAAGTGGTTTTTTATCAATCTTTTCAAAGGCATTTCCCAAAGAGGTTTTTAGAAGTTTCCCTTCCAAATCATACAAGGAAATATTTAATTTGTTGATCGAGGAAATTTCATAAATCCGATCTTGGAAAATCTTAGATAAATTTACAGTATTTACAGGAAAACTTGTCTTGTTTTTTAACTCCAGTTCAATCGTTTCTTTGGTAATTGATTCTTTCCGTTCAAAACGCTGAATGTTATAATCTTTGGTTTGTTCATCATATTGATATACGGTAACTCCCAAAATTAACACAGAGGCCATTAGCACCAATAAAATCATGGATAAAAAGATGCGTATTCTAAGGGAAATGTTTTTAAGATTACTCAAGGTTATTTTCTTTTTTTTACGATTTACAAAGCCTTTAAAATAGTAGACCAACCCTATTTTGAAATTTAGTCTAAAGATAATCAAATAAAAAAAGCCACTACAATAATTATAATGGCTTTTTTATTTTCCTTTTAAAAAATTATGTACTGATTTTTATAGATCCTAGATGCGCTATATATACCCTAGGATTAGGATTGCATTCTTGCCTCTAGCAAATACAAAACGCGCGATAGATGTTCTAGTGAACAATATTAACAATTTTTCCAGGAACGATAATCACTTTCTTAGGAGCAACTCCTGCCAATTGCGCAATTGTTTTTTCATCTGCTAAAACAGCAGCTTCAATTTCATCTTTTGAAAAATCTAAAGGTAATTCTAAAGTAAAACGCATTTTTCCATTGAATGAAATTGGATACTTCTTCGCGCTTTCTACCAAATGTTTTGCCTCAAAAACTGGGAACTCTACTGTTGAAATGCTTTCTTTATTTCCTAACTTACTCCATAATTCCTCTGTAATATGGGGTGCATAGGGAGACAATAACACCAACAAAGGCGCTAAAACCTCTTTCTTATTACACTTTAAAGCAGTCAGTTCATTGACAGCAATCATGAAGGTAGCAACAGAGGTGTTGAAAGAGAAATTCTCAATATCTTCTGCTACTTTCTTAATCGTTTTGTGCAGTGTTTTTAATTCTTCTTTGGTTGCTTTTTCATCCGAAACCGCAACTCCATTTTCATCAATATATAATTTCCAAAGCTTTTTTAGGAAAGAGTACACACCCGAAATACCAGAGGTCTTCCAGGGTTTCGCTTGATCTAAAGGACCTAAGAACATTTCAAACAAACGCAATGCATCGGCGCCATATTCTTCAACAATATCATCGGGATTGACAACATTGTATTTTGATTTAGACATTTTTTCTGCTTCTCTACCAACCACATACTTTCCGTCTTTTAAAAGAAATATTGCTTTTTGATAATCTTGATTTATCGGTTGTTTTTTAAACGCTTCAACGTCCAATTCATCTGAAGAATTCACCAAAGAAACATCTGCGTGTAATGGTGTATTGGTAATCATTACCAAATCGGCAAAATTAGGATTTAAATATCCTTTGTCTGATAAGTAATTTTTAACAACCGTTTCGAATTCAGCGTCAGAACTAAAGTTGTTTTTAGAAACAAAAAGGGTTGGGATTTTCGCTAAAACATCATCGTTGGACTTATCAATATCACATCCATTTTTCACAAAAGCAGTTGCCCTGTATACAAAAGCACTCGTTCCTAAAATCATTCCTTGATTGATTAGTTTTTTTGCAAACTCATCTACGGGTACAATTCCCTTGTCAAACAAAAATTTTTGCCAGAAACGGGCATATAATAAATGTCCGGTTGCGTGCTCCGATCCGCCAATGTATAGATCGACTTCTTTCCAATATTCCAAAGACTCCTTGCTTGCAAATGCCCCTTGATTGTTAGCATCCATATATCGGTTAAAATACCAAGAACTTCCTGCCCAACCTGGCATGGTGTTTAATTCTAAAGGAAATACGGTTTTGTTTTTTAGTTTTTCGTTGGAAACTACTTTCTTCCCTCGCGAATCCCAAGCCCAGCTTGTTGCTCTTCCTAATGGCGGTTCGCCCGCTTCGGTGGGAAGGTATTTTTCTACTGCTGGCAATACAATTGGCAAGTGTTTTTCGTCAATAATTTGAGGCATTCCGTCTTTATAATAAACTGGAAATGGTTCGCCCCAATAACGTTGTCTACTGAAAACTGCATCTCGTAAACGGTAATTAATTTTACCATATCCAAACCCGCGTTTCTCCATTTCAAAAATGGCTAATTTTAAGGCTTTCTTATAGTTTAATCCTGATAAAAAATCGGAGTTTGCAATTATAGTTCCTTCCTTGCCTGTATGTGCTGCTTCAGAAATATCAATCCCTTCAAAAATATTTGGAATGGCAATGCCAAAATGTTTTGCAAAATCATAATCTCTTTGATCTCCGCACGGAACTGCCATTACAGCACCCGTTCCATAATTTGCTAAAACGTAATCGCCAATCCAAATTTGCACTTTCTCTCCCGTAAATGGGTGCAATGCATAGGCCCCTGTAAACACACCTGAAATGGTTTTTACATCTGCCATTCTCTCGCGTTCAGAACGTTTTGCTGTTGCTTTTATATAGGCATTTACAGCCTTCTTTTGAGCGCCCGTTACAATCTTTGAAACCAACGGATGCTCCGGTGCTAATGTCATAAATGAAACACCAAAAATTGTGTCTGGCCTTGTTGTAAAAACGTCAATTTTATAGGCTGCACTTTTTGAGTTTGCTATTGGTTTTTCAACTTTTACAACGGTTGGAAACTGCAATGTATTGTTGATTTTAGCAACCACTTTCAGTACGCTTTCGATTACTTCTTCGTTGGTAATCCGTAGCACATTGAATCCTTCCTTTGCAAAAAAGGCGGTTCTTGCTCCTTCATCTTCTTTGCCAGAAAATTCTACAATGGTGTTTTTTGCCAAGCACACATAATCCACTAAAAATGAACCAATGGTATATTTTTTTCTAAATTTTGCGGCGCCTTTTTTATTTTTTAATTCATCCCAAAGAATGCCTTCTGCTTTTGATAAATTCAACCGTAATTCTTTTAAAGCTTCCAGTTCTTTGTAGGATAATTTGATATCTGTACTTCCTTTAGGAGTTCCTACTTCGATATCAAAAGAAACCATGGCTCCCTGAGAACGTCCGATCCAATTGGTTTGAGAATCCTTTAAGGGTTGTGGCCAATCTATTTTTTCTAATCCGTCTAACAAACGTTGTGCATAGGCAGAAATTCGCATAGACCATTGGGTCATCTTTTTACGAACAACGGGGTGACCTCCTCTTTCTGAAACACCATTTACAATTTCATCATTTGCCAAGACCGTTCCTAAAATCGGACACCAGTTTACTTCAGTATCTGATAAATAGGTCAATCGGTATTGCAATAAGATTGCTTCTTGCTCCGTCTTTGAAAACGCCTTCCATACTTCCGAAGAAAAAGGTTTTGTTTCTGCATCTGCAACAGCATTTACGGTTGTGTTTCCATCCTTTTTAAAGATAGAAATCAAAGTAGCAATGTCCTCTGCTTTGTCGGTATCTTTGTTGTACCACGAGTTAAAAAGCTGAATAAAAATCCATTGTGTCCATTTGTAATATGCCGGATCTGAAGTTCTTACTTCTCGAGACCAATCAAATGAAAAGCCAATTTTATCTAGTTGTTTTCGGTAGGTTGTAATGTTTGCTTCGGTAGTTTTTGCAGGGTGCTGCCCTGTTTGAATGGCATATTGTTCTGCTGGCAAACCGAAAGAATCATAACCTTGCGGATGTAATACATTGAACCCTTTATGCCGCTTGTAACGCGCATAAATATCACTTGCAATATATCCTAAAGGATGTCCAACATGAAGGCCTGCTCCAGAAGGATAAGGAAACATGTCTAATACATAATATTTAGGTTTATCAGCATCCCCTTGGTCAGAGCTCTGGGCAGGATTTGTAGCTTTAAATGTTTGGTTGTCTACCCAAAATTTTTGCCAATTCTCTTCGATCTCTTTATGATTGTATTGCATTATAACTTCTTTATTTAAGCGGCAAATTTACGTTTATTCTACAAAAGAGTAAAGGCTAATGTTGCCTTAAATTATGGATACAAAAAAACTGTCTAAATTTTACAGTAGACAGTTGTTTATAAGTGATTGAAATTTGTAAGGCTATTTGATTGGTATAGAAACAACGGTGTTTCCCCAGCCCATTTTCAAGGTCATGTCTGAATCGATCAGCATCGAAAAGGCTTCGATACTTTTTTCAGATCTAGAAACCGTACCCGAAACACGCACCACATCTTGATCTTGTTTGTAGAAATAAGAACCCCAAACATTTCTTGCGCTATTAATAATTACCGTCCAATCTCCAGCTTCAGAAGGAATGGTAAATAGCGAATAGGTTCCTGCTTTTACTGCCTTTCCACCAAAAGTAACATCTCGATAAAAAGTGATTTCCACTGCTTCGTTGGCTCCTGTTCTCCAAACTTTTCCAGCGGGAGCTAATTTAGAGACAGCTCTTCCTTTTAGTTGTGGGCGACTATAAACCACTTTTACAACTTTGTCTGAAACCTTGTAACTACTTGGAAAACTTGCAACATCCATAGGACTTTTGTCCAAGGCTTTAAATTTTTGAGCTGCTGTTTCTGTGGTCGCTAATAATGTGATTGCAAAAATTGCAATTGATAGAATTGATTTTTTCATTTTTATAATTATTTAAAATATTGTTTGTTAATGTCGTTTATCAAAAGTATAAACCCTTGCTATGCTAGACTCCTAATTTTATGTTAATCTTTAAGAACAGCTGCAATCTGTACCGCAATTGGTTTTCTTTTTTGCAGGCAAAAAATATTTTTTTGCCAAAAACCCAACGGCAATGATTAGAATTCCATAGGCAATGATCTGTTGCATTAGCTTAAAATTTGATATACAATTAATGAGCAAATATAGGCCAATCCCGTCATTCCAAACAACTGAATTAAAGGCCATTTCCAGGTTTTGGTTTCTCTTTTTACGATGGCCAATGTTGCCATGCATTGCATTGCAAATGCATAAAAGACCAACAAAGACATTCCCGCAGGAAAATTGAATCGCTGTTTCCCAGTATCTGGATTGATTTCTGAACGCATTTTTTCTTTAATCGTCGTGGTGTTTTCATCTTCGGCCTCTACACTATAAATTGTTGCTAAAGTTCCCACAAACACCTCTCTTGCTGCAAATGAGGTAATGAGTGCAATGCCTACTTTCCAATCATATCCCAAGGGTTTTATGGCGGGTTCAATGGATTTTCCCATAATCCCAATATAGGAATTTTCTAATTTTACTGAGCCTATTTTTTGCTGTAACTCAGTGGCTGATAATTGCCTATTTTCAATATTATTGGTCACATTTTCTTCCGCATTCTTGAAGGACGATGGTCCGTTTGAAGCCAAAAACCACAAGACAACAGACAAGGCTAAAATAATTTTTCCAGCACCAAAAACAAAGGCTTTGGTTTTTTCTAAAACATCAAAAGCAACGTTTTTAATAGAAGGAAGTTTGTAATTTGGCATTTCTACGACAAAGAACGAATTGCTCTTTATTTTTAATGTTTTCTGTAAAATATAAGCAGCTAAAATTGCGGTAACAAATCCTAAAGCATACAACATTAACAAAGTAAATGCCTGTAAGTTGTAAAATCC
>Ga0233444_10005849_pt1 | contig 11197 bp, 8 predicted proteins | sample SI_124_October20_6_FD_182792 | JGI IMG/M metagenome (GOLD analysis project Ga0233444, IMG submission 182792) | Seawater microbial communities from Saanich Inlet, British Columbia, Canada - SI_124_October2016_10_MG | ecosystem: Environmental > Aquatic > Marine > Inlet | place: Canada: British...
CTGCAAAAGGCAATCTCTCAAGCATCGTATCCATTAAAAAAGATGGTAATAACAGAGTAATTTTTGAGCTCAGTGAAGGAAATGCTGATTTCGCTTATTTGGCGTCTGATTACCATATTATGATCAACGCTTCTAAGGATGGTAAAATTGACCCGTTAGACCCTGCTAATGGAACTGGCGCTTATATGATTGAGAAATATGAGCCCGGTGTTAAGGCTGTCGGCAAACGTAACCCAAATTATTTTAAAGAGGGGCATGCGAATTTCGACGAGGTTCAGTTGATTTCTGTTTTAGATGCAGCAGCGCGTCAAAGTGCAATAATGAGCGGAGATGCTGATTTTGCCGATGCAATTCCAGCAAAAACAGTTAATCTTTTGGCCCGTGCACAAAATTTAACGATTTTGGAAACTACGGGAACACAGCACTATATTTTCCCTATGCGGTTAGATACTGAACCTTTTGATAACTATCATGTAAGGAAAGCGCTTAAATATGCTGTGAACCGCCAAGAGTTATTGGACAAAATCTTGCTTGGCCATGGGGTTGTAGGAAACGATATTCCAGTCTCTGCAGCTATGCCATTCTTGAATACAGAATTGCCAAATTATGAGTTTGATCCAGAAAAAGCGGCAATGCACTATAAAAAATCCGGTCATTCTGGCCCAATTTCTCTGTCAGTCGCAGAAGCTGGATTTTCAGGAGGCATTTCAGCTGGTGAGTTGATGGTTGAGTCTGCAAAACAATGTGGCATTAACATTCAATTGGTAAGAGAGCCAAATGATGGTTATTGGTCAAATGTTTGGAATGTTAAAGGCTGGTGTAATTCTTATTGGGGTGGTCGTCCAACTCAAGATGTCATGTACCAAGCTGCTTACACCAAAGAAACTAATTGGAACGAAACTGCGTGGAAAGATACTGAGGCGGCGATTAAATTTAATGAACTCGTCGTTATGGCACGCTCCGAAACCAATAATGAGAAGCGCAAGAGCCTCTATTGGGACGCTCAGGCATTGCTTCATGATGATGGTGGTTCGCTTATTCCACTTTGGGCGAATTATATTCATGCCCATGCAAAAACCTTGGAGCATGGTCCAGTAGCTGGAAACTGGATTAATGATGGTAACAAGGTTTCTGAGCGGTGGTGGTTCGCTTAGCCAAAAGTTTGAAGTGAAATATGGGTCAGCAAAACATTGTTTTGCTGACCCAAACTTTTATCAATGATCAACATATTTTATGAGTGTAAATTTTGCATCCTATCTTAAAAACAGTGTTGGTTCGTCTTGGTTTTGGTTTGATGACGTTGGTAGCGGTATCAATCATAATATTTTCAGCGCTTGAATTTTTACCAGGCGACTTCACCCAAGCTATATTGGGACAACTCGCAACGCCTGAGACTATTGCTGCCTTTAGAAAAGAATTGGGTTTGGACCAAACGGCCCTTGTCCGCTACTTCAATTGGATTGGCGGTGTGTTACAAGGTGATTTTGGCAGCTCTTTTTCTGGCAGGGGTTCTGTTACTGCGGGCACTGGCGGGGTTGATAGGTCAAGAGATGTCATTGACTTAATTGCACCACGCCTCTGGAATACCCTGTTTTTGGCAGGCTTGACGGCTGTAATTGCTGTTCCATTATCGTTGTTTCTTGGCGTGACAAGCGCCCTTTACCGTTATTCATCTTATGATAAAATTGTAAGTGTTACGTCTTTGACAACTATTTCATTCCCAGAGTTTTTTGTTGCATATGTTTTAATTCTTATATTTGGCTCCCTCTGGCCTATCCTTCCAACATTGGCAAATGTAGATGAAGCGACTCCCCTAGCAGAGCGGTTCCTGCGGTGTACTTTGCCAGCAATGACACTTACCTTAGTTATCATTGCCCATATGATGCGGATGACCCGGGCAGCTATCATAAACCTGCTTGCCAGCCCCTATATACAAATGGCTATGTTAACGGGTGCCTCAAAACGCGAAGTTATTGTCAAACACGCTTTGCCTAATGCGTGGGCGCCAATTGCAACTGTAATTGCGTTTAATCTTGCTTATTTAGTTGTTGGTGTTGTCGTGGTTGAAGTTGTTTTTGTATATCCTGGCATAGGCCAGTTGATGGTAGATTCAGTAACTAGTCGTAACATCCCAGTCGTTCAGGCATGTGCGCTAATCTTTGCGGTAACCTATATTTCACTTAATCTCATTGCAGATATTATAGGTATCGTAACAAACCCAAGATTGCTTCATCCAAAATGATAGATAAATCAAATGCTTATTCTGCCGCCGGTGAAGTTGGTGCAGCCATTGAAAAGCGTACTATTTGGTCGCGCTTTATTCTGGATTTTAAAAAATCACCCTATACAGCTCGGTTTGGTCTCATAGTTGTCTCACTTTATATTTTTGTGGCGCTATTTGCGCCGTGGTTGGCACCCTATGGTGAATCCCAAGTTTTCCCTGCGCCTTATGAGCCATGGAGTGAAAAATTTGTATTTGGCACCGATCAAATTGGTCGTGATATTCTCTCAAGATTGATCTATGGCGCTCGCAATACTGTTGGTATTGCTGTGGCAACAACATTTTTATCATTCTTAATTGGCGGGGCGTTGGGACTTGCGGCCGCGATAAACCAGTCGTGGCTAGATCAGCTCTTAAGCCGGTCTGTCGATGTTCTTATGGCAATACCAAGTTTGATTTTCGCGTTAGTGCTTCTATCAATTTTTGGTACCAATGTTGTAAATCTTGTTATTATCATTGCCGTTTTAGATTCAACCAGAGTGTTTCGTCTAACCCGAGCGGTAGCAATCAACGTGGTAGTAATGGATTACGTTGAGGCCGCACGGCTACGCGGTGAGGGGATTGGCTGGATTATGAGGCGTGAGATTCTCCCCAACATCTTGCCGCCGTTGATTGCTGAATTTGGGCTAAGATTTTGCTTTGTTTTTTTAACCATTGCCGCATTGAGTTTTCTTGGTGTCGGCATTCAACCGCCAACCGCTGATTGGGGGTCAATGGTTCGTGAAAACGCATCATTAATTCAGTTTGCACAATATGACATAAAGGCTGGTCTTACACCGTTATTACCAGCAGCAGCCATAGCGCTTTTGACCGTGGCGGTAAACTTTGTGGTAGATTGGTTCCTGCATAAAACAAGCGGGCTTCGTGATGAGCAATAGCACGCCAAAAGATGATGTCCTATTAGACATTAAAGGTCTTAAAATCCAAGGATTTTCGGATGAGCGTTGGCATGATATCGTCAAAGGCGTTGATCTGAAACTGTGCCGTGGTCAGATCATGGGGTTAATTGGCGAGTCAGGTGCTGGCAAATCAACCCTTGGTCTAGCGGCGATGGGATATACCCAACCCGGTTGCCGGATTATTGGCGGTTCTATTCATTTTGATGGAGTCGATTTGGCACAATTACCAGATAAGCAAAAACGTGACTATTGGGGCAATAGGATGACCTATGTTGCGCAATCTGCTGCTGCATCGTTCAATCCGGCGCACCGTCTCATTGAGCAAACGACGCGCTCGACAATCCGTTTTGGCATTAAGGACAAGTCATCAGCCTATCAGGATGCCTTTGAGCTTTATGATGCGTTAAATCTGCCTGAGCCAGAAACCATAGGCGACCGGTATCCGCATCAGGTTTCAGGGGGGCAATTGCAACGTGTAATGACAGCAATGGCAATGTCACCGCGCCCTGATCTGATTATTTTTGATGAACCTACAACAGCGCTAGACGTTACCACCCAAGTCGAAGTGCTCTCGTCCATGAGAACTATTGTGGAAACCTTTAATACCGCAGCTATCTATATCACTCATGACCTTGCAGTGGTGGCCCAGATGGCAGATGTGATTAAAGTTTTGCGCTATGGAGAAGAAGTTGAGGAAGCATCGACACGTGACATGCTAAAATCTCCAAAAGCAGATTATACTAAATCACTGTGGTCTGTGCGTGCATTACAGAAGCAGGAACAAAAACCAACCGCAAGTATTCTCTCATTAAAAGGAGTCGATGCTGCCTATGGTTCAGCAAAAGTTCTGCATAAAGTTGATATTGAGGTGCCAAAGGGCTCGACGGTGGCGGTTGTTGGCGAATCTGGTTCAGGCAAATCCACAACGGCACGTGTCATTACTGGTCTTTTGCCACAAACCGCCGGAACGGTTGTCTTTGACGGTATAGAACTGCCGAAAGCACTTGCTGACCGGACGAAGGAACAGAAACGTCGCATTCAGATGATCTATCAGATGGCTGATACAGCGATGAATCCTCGCCAAACAGTTCGTGATATTATTGGCCGGCCGCTTGAATTCTACCTTGATATGCAGGGCCTCGAAAAGGCTAACCGTGTTCTCGAACTTTTGGAAATGATTGAATTAGAGGGATCTTTTCTGGAACGTCTGCCAAGTGAATTATCAGGGGGGCAAAAACAGCGGATATGCATTGCGCGTGCGCTAGCCGCTGCACCTGATTTTATCATCTGCGATGAGGTGACTTCGGCACTTGATCAGATTGTGCAGGAAGGAATTTTGACGCTACTTCTAAGGCTTCAGAAAGAACTGGGGCTCACATATCTGTTTATTACACATGATATTTCTACGGTTAAAGCCATAGCCGATCAGGTTGTGGTTATGAATCAGGGGCTTGTCGTCGAACAGGGGAGTAAAACGGCAGTATTTAAACCGCCATTTCCAGATTATACCGAATTATTACTGTCTTCGGTGCCTGAAATGGACCCTGACTGGCTTACAAAGCTCTCAGCAAAGAGGAAACGCGAAAGAAACTAAGCCTACTACCTGCAATCCCGTGGGATAGTATGTTCGAGTTCCTTATCATAAATAAGCACATCATTCTCATAGGCCTCTAGCCGTGCGGTTAGGTAGAACTGTTGAGCATCAGAGCGCATATTTGCGTATGTTTCAGTGCGCACGGACCAGTCACCACGAGCATTGCAGGTAGTCCAATGAGTTTTGGCAGCTGCACTAAGCGGGTCATCGGGGTGAATATGCCAGTATTCTCTGGCAATACAGTCATTAATCAACCCATGGTCATTATCTTTGACACGTCCAAAATCATCAATAATTTCAAGCGTGACTTGTCCTGTGGCAAGGTCACTCGTCTGCTTGCGGCTATTACCTGCTGGTCGGATTACTTCAATATCCCAGGGTGTTTCAGCTTCGGGTTCGGCAAAATTGCGCTCATCCGTGCTTCCGCTGGCGCGCGTGGGCAAGTTTAGCTCTCCTGTAATGAGACAAATTGTGGCAGCCTCAGGGGAGGGCCAAAGAAGCGGCCAGTAGCTTGTAGAGATAGCTATTCGTATCTGATGTCCTTTGGGGACACGATAAGCAATCTGGTCAAGTAAGACAGATACTTCTATTATGTCATGTGGCACCAGCGGCTGTGCCTTATCAAAGCCCTTATGATGTGCCAAATTCAGGACACCATAGGTGACCCGCGTTGACGCACCATCGGGATGTATATGATTGAGACGCACAGCAATTTGTGCTGCAGGTTTATCGACGCGCAGGCGCAAAACAAGTTCGGGTGCCCCAACGATATCATAATCTTGTTCCAGAACTGCCGATGTAAAACAAGCCGAAAGCGCGTCATCAGCGCGCTGGTCACCAGGCATTTCAGCGCCAAGCCAAATTGAGCAATATTCACCGCCAGATAGACCACAGGTTTGCGGCGAATTTATCACGGTTTGCAACTGTGCAGGCTCGCTTCCAAGTATCTGGTCATTCTGCAGGTGCAACGTCTGATATGTCAGTCCTTGCGGCCAGTTATTTTCAACGATCCAATGGCCGTCTCTTCTCTCATATGAGGTTTGTGGGCGCACGCCATCCATCAGATAGGCAGTATAATCAGGGTCAGCCTCGACACCTTGGTCAATATTCTTCAGCCAATGATCCCACCAGCGCAAAGCTTCTTGTAGAAAGCCAATGCGTGGTTCTGGTACGGCAAAATGTGGGTATTTATGCACCCATGGTCCAACGATACCTTTTACCGGTGCGGTGATATTTTCAACAAGGTGAGAGACTGCATTTTTGTAGGCATCAGCCCAGCCTCCAATGGCTAAGGTTGCCGCCGTAATGGCCTTATAGTCCTCGCAAATAGAACCATGTTTCCAATAAGCATCGCGGTTTTGATGGTTAAGCCAGATATGTGGAAGAAATTGTTCTGCCTCAAGGCGATCACGCCACATACTGCGCCACTCCTCACCAACCAATTCAGGGTCAGGCGCACGCGAAGAATAGGCCCACATTGTTGCGCCCCATCCAAGGTTTTCATTAAGCAGACAGCCTCCTTTATAGTGTATATCGTCGGCATAACGGTCAACGGTCGAGCAGAGGGTAATAATCGCTCTCAAAGCTGAAGGCTGCAGAGCTGCTACCTGTAAGGCATTAAAACCACCCCAACTGATTCCCATCATCCCAACAGTGCCAGAACACCAGGGCTGTTCAGCAAGCCACTTTATAGTGGCAACGGCATCATCCATTTCCTGTTTAGCGTATTCATCACGCATCAGCCCCTGACTATCACCATTGCCGCGCATATCAACACGAATGCACGCATAACCACGTTTAGCAAAATAGGGGTGGGTTAGACTATCGCGGGCAGTAGTGCCATCACGTTTACGGTAAGGTAGGAATTCCAGAATTGCGGGAACTGGTTTACTCTCGGCATCGCTGGGCATCCATATGCGCGCTGATAACCGACAACCATCGGGCATTATGATGCCGATATCGGGCTGCTCAATGATGTCCTTTAGCTTCGTCATTTAGCTGTTTCCTTTTAATAATTTTATTCGTTTTGTTTATGTTCTCGCCAAAGAATTGTCAGTCCAGACATTATTATGAGCAAAATGCCCGGGAAGAGGGTGTCGATTGGTAATTCATCAAAAAAGAACCAGCCAAAGAAAAATGCGGTTATTATGCCAAAATAGCTAAATGGTGCAAGAACTGCGGCAGGTGCATTGCGAAAGGCGTACATCAGAAAAATGACCCCAAATCCACCACACATCGACATGCTAAAAATCAGCAAAAGGTCTTCTACAGAGTGAATTGGCGTGAAATCAGTCATCACCGTCGTCAATGAAATGGCACCGATTACGGCAGCCAAAGCGGAGTATAAGTAAAGTATTGAGCTGGAAATTGATTTATCAAAACTTCGTAACGCTACCATTGAAGATGCATAGAAAAAGGCAGCCCCAATCGGCATTAACGCTGTCCATGTGAATACATCGGAGCCAGGACGGACAATCAGAACTGCACCAAGAAAACCAATTACGATAGCACCCCATCGCCACACGCCAACTTTTTCCCGGTAAATAACAATTGCAATCAAAACAACAAATATAGCACTGGTCTGACCTAATGCTGACACAGTCGCTAATTCCAGATTTGCCAGCGCTGTGTAAAACAGAAATTGTGCGATAGCAACGAAAAGGCCTCTCAGAAGAGCTAGTTTCCATTGCTTTATTTTGTAGGAACGAAGAGTGAAACTTAATTCTCTGGTATAGGCGAGAAGAATGACTGCAGGGATGACGCCTAAAATATTGCGGTATACAGATAATTCTTGCGGGGCATAACGGTCTGATAAAATACGTACATGGACGCCCATCAAATCAAAACAAAAATACGCTAATAAACTTACTAATATTGCGCGAATATAAAATGGCATAGAACTCCCAACCCAAAAGCAAAGGAGCCTCCGGTGAGATAAGGATTCATCCTCAAATGTTTTAAAGTCAAGAGGGGCGTTTAACCATGAGTAAAAACATCATATCGTTAATGTGCCTTGCGTCTCAGCTCAGTCGATGCACGATACCGACTTGGCCCTATCAACTTCACCTAAACCATATGAGATGTGAGGAAATTAGATATATTTTTAAGGGATTTTTCTGATTCAGGTAACTCACTATCCCATTCAAAAACATGCCACAGCCCCTCCCAAATTTGTAAATCAACCTGTATATTTTTATCGCGCATTATATGAGCTAATTGCACAGATTGGCTCAATAAGAGGTCGCGGGTTGCCGTTGATATCAGGCATGGCGGAAATGATGCGTCGAAATGGCCAAAAATGGGGGAAATCTCTGGCATGCTTAGATCATTTTTTCCGGCAAAATGCTGGGCGGCCATTGTTATTTGCCGCAGTGACAAAACCGGGTCTCTGCCATCGTTGAAATTCAAACTATCACCTGTATTCAGAAGGTTACACCACGGCGATAGGAGAGCGAGGGCGTTAGGTAATGGCAAACCATATTTTTTAGCTTTCTGAATCAGGGCCAAAGCAAGATTACCACCAGCCGACTCGCCAACCAAAGCAAAAGGCTGTTCAGCTAACGTTTTGTAAACGTTAAAGGCATCATCCAGCGCTGCGGGCCATGGATTTTCCGGTGCTAACCGATATTCAGGGATGATTATAATGGCACCAGTGAAAGCAGAAATTGGCGCCGCAATTGTTAAGTCTTCGAAAGCACCCCCAGACACAAAACCGCCGCCAAACCCATATAAGATAGGCCAATCTGCTAATAATTTTGACGGGTGAACCAAAAGACATGATACGCCCATAATTTCAGTACTATTTACTGTTACATTGTGAGTGTCTAAAATTTTTGTGACCGCAGGGGTTATAAAAAGCCTAGTTTGTGTGCGAATTTTTTCAAGATTAGATGCTGTACGATCGAGACTAATGTGCGGTGCTGCATTCAGAACGCTTTGTGCCTCAGGGCTAATCGAAGACGTTAAGGTCATGAAATTGTCCTTTTTCAGGGTAAACGAAAATAAATAAGCATCCTCATAATTAATTTACCGCAAACAGTTTTAGAATAGTCATTTATCTATCTCTGTGCAGTTTATTAAATTGAGGCGTTCAAATAGACTCTTCAATTAGTGACCAAGGGTTATGATTTACCCTGTTCATTGATAGCTAACTAAGGCAATAATTATGGAGCCCTTACTGTGCCGAGGAATGTAAAAGAGAGTTATATAACAGCTTGGAAGCGCTAGAAAATTAGTCTTATCGTTATTTATGGGAGGTTAGATGGCAAAAGCCGCACAATATGACTATGTGATTATTGGCGCTGGTTCGGCTGGTTGTGTTCTTGCCAACGCGCTAAGTCGTGACGGTGCCCATAGCGTCCTTTTGCTAGAAGCTGGGCCGATGGACCGTAATTTAATGATCCATATCCCAGCAGGTGTATACCGAGCTTACAGAGATAAGAAAATTAACTGGAACTATAATTCCCAGCCGGAGCCCGCACTTTTAAATCGGTCAGTTCCAACACCACGCGGGCGCGTTGTTGGTGGGTCATCATCGATTAATTCTATGGTCTATATGCGGGGTCATCCTTTAGATTTTGATAATTGGGCAACTCAGTTTGATCTTCCTGATTGGACGTTTTCACAGTGTCTGCCATATTTCAAAGCCGGAGAACGGTCTGACAGGGGTAGTGACGAATGGCGCGGTGATACAGGTCCCCTTGGGGTAACTCAAAGTGCAATGGAAAACCCATTAATTGATGCTTTCTTAGAGGCTGGTGAACAGGCAGGGCAGGGACGTTCAGATGATTTGAACGGCTACCAGCCTGAAGGTGTGGCTCGGTTAGATGCAACGCGCTGGAATGGCCGGCGTTGTAGTTCTGCTGTGGCACATCTGCATCCATCGCTTGGCCGGGTAAATCTTAGCCTAGAAACGAATGCGATTGTGTCATCCCTTACCTTTTCAGGAAACAGGGTAACGGGTCTGCGATATGACCAAAATGGAACAAGCTATGAAATCCAAGCCGAGCGTGAAGTTATTTTGGCAGGGGGTGCTATAAATTCACCGCAATTATTGATGCTGTCAGGTATTGGGCCTGCCGATCATCTACGCGATATGGGTATTGATCTTCGGGTGAATTTGCCTGGTGTTGGACAAAATTTGCAAGACCATGCGACTTCGGTGCTGCAATGGGACTGCAAAAAGAATTTCCCGATCCATAATGTCGGTAACTCTCTGAAGAAATTGGCTGTTGGTATGCGCTGGTTGGCCCGTCAAGACGGTCTGGCGGCAAGTAATATCTGGGAAGCGGGCGGCCTAATTCGTAGCAATGAACAAGTAGAATATCCTAATTTACAATATCACTTTTCACCAGTGGGGTTTGATTTAGGAGGAGACAAAATAAAGGTAAAACAGGCTTTTGCTGTTCATATTGACCAATTACGGCCAAAAAGCCGCGGCCAAGTTTTGCTCAATCGAGACAATATCAAGGGTAAGCCATTAATTCAGTTCAACTATCTAGAACATCCAGATGATATGCGAGAAATGCTTGAAGGTGTAAAGAAAGCACGTGAGCTATTCTCACAGCCCGTATTTGACGAGTTTCGGGGTAATGAGACCACTCCGGGAAGTCATATCCAAACTGATGAGGAATTGGTCAAATCAATTCGACAAATTACAGAGACTGACTACCATCCATGTGGCACCTGCCGAATGGGTTATGACAGAATGGCAGTCGTAGATTCAGAATTACGGGTACATGGTGTCGAAGGATTAAGGGTGGTTGATGCGTCGGTGATGCCAAAGGTAACAAGTGCCAATCTTAATGCGCCAACACAAATGATAGCTGCTCGCGCTGCTGACTACATCCTTGGCAAGCAACAGATGAGCCCACTTCATGCACGCTTTTCATTTCAGTAATAAAATCATTCTTTTTTAGAGTGTATGAATGACAAGTAACCCCAGTCCCGGTGTCCGGCGGCGGCGGAGCTCGCATCACATGCGAATGAGCGGTTTTTCATCATATTTACCTGCACTTTAGCGTATTATCTAAAGTGATATGCGAAACTTTATTTCTATAAAACCAAAGCATGAAGGCAGGCCAATATCAGGCCGCTGGGTAGATCCTGAGATTGAAAATCAGGTGTCTTTTGAGCAAGCATTGTTGCTGATGCAGGAAACCTTCCTCGAGTTGGATAGCCTCTATGCGGCACGTCTTTTAACGCAGGCATTTGACCAGACCACGCTCTCTTATTTGCATATTGCTACCACTCTGAATGATGTGGCAGCTGATTTCTGCGAATTGATGCGGGATTGGGGTCGCAGCTCTGACAGACGCATTTATGGCGTTCTGGTCAGCTATTCAAAGGATGATGCCCACTCAATAGTACTTATTGAATAGGTCATTGTTTCTATTTGATTTTATTTTCACTATGTAAGCACTT
>Ga0233444_10005852_pt1 | contig 11195 bp, 11 predicted proteins | sample SI_124_October20_6_FD_182792 | JGI IMG/M metagenome (GOLD analysis project Ga0233444, IMG submission 182792) | Seawater microbial communities from Saanich Inlet, British Columbia, Canada - SI_124_October2016_10_MG | ecosystem: Environmental > Aquatic > Marine > Inlet | place: Canada: British...
ATACTATAGATAAAATTGGACACAACGAATATTTTAGTGATGTCGAAAATCCTTATATAGATAAAAAAGTTACTGATCACGGCGGATTTTATCACCTACTATATGACGAGGGAGAAGAAAGATCAGATGATGGATATATGTTTGCTCCTATACTACAAAGCTATTGTAAAATTTGCTGTATAGATTTGCAGGAAATTTACCGTATTCGTATGAGATTTACACATCCTGTACCTAATCATTCGAGCGAAAATTACGCTGCTCCTCATATTGATTACAACTCAAAAGTACCGTTCACTACTTTAGTTTACTATATTGATGACAGCGACGGAGACACTATATTGTTTAGCAAAAAACACGACTCAAAAAAAGAGTACAATCCTATTGTTACAGAAAAATTAACAGAAGTATATAGACATACTCCTAAAAAAGGAGAAGCACTAATTTTTAGTGGTCATAGATATCATTCAGGTAATTATCCGCTAAATTTTAGTAAGCGTATGGTCATAAATTTTGATTTTGTAGAGAAAAAATGAAAACTAAGAATATAAAAATAGACGAAACAAAGTATATTGAAACATATGATAATGTTTTGGCTTTTTCTGATCAAGCATATTTGTATGATTATGTAAAATCTTGTGCATATAGACTTAACAGAACTGCAAGCACAAGTGTTCCAATGGATAAGCAGTTTAAAACACTCTTATCAGAATTTAATATATTTGATCTTATAAAATTACAATTTTTTAAAAATATAGATAAAGAAATACTAGAAAGAATTAAAGAAAATGAATATAGGCTTCATAGAGCTTATGTAAATTTAAGCACTGCACAAGATGTATATCATTATCATGTTGATAGCGATATAGATGATGATTTTACAATTCTAATGTACTGTAATACATATTGGGAAGAAAACTGGGAAGGTGAAACACACTTTGGTAACAAGCAAGGTAATGAAATTGTACATAGCACCAGCTTCAAACCAAATAGATTAGTATTGTTCAGCGGTACAATACCTCACAAATCATCGCAACCTAGTTTTTTTGCTAAAGATTTTAGATATGTTCTTACATTAAAATTTACTCACCCTAAACATAAAAAATACTCTGAAGATTTTCCTATTGGTGACATGATTTTACTTAAAAATGCAAAGCCTACACACAATGAAAAAGAAGCAATAAGTTTTTTACAACGTGTAACACAAAATATAGCTCACAGCGATACTACATTATTTGCACATTTATATAATACATGGAATATATTGAAAAACCAAAATAGATCAGAGCAAGTGTGTATGGCCGGATTGTTTCACAGTGTGTATGGAACTGAATTTTACGATAGAATAAAATTAGATAGAGAAGAAATACAAAAAATTATCGGCCAGGAGGCAGAAAATATTGTTTTTAGATTTTGTAATTTACAAGACAGAGATGCCCAACTGTTACATCCTCAATCTTTTGATAAAGATTTAATTCAAATTGCATATGCTAATGTGCTTGAAGAAAAATTTAGAAATTTATCTCATGAATCTGAAATAATTGCCTACAAAAATAAATTAATTAATAGAAATTAAAGCTCATTGATATACGATTTTCATCGTCGTCATTTGTAAGATTTTGTCCTACATCATGAGACAAATGGCTAGGAAATAGTATTAACAAACCTTCTTTAGGATCAAACCAATGTTGGGTGTTAACATTAGGATTATCTGTTTTTAAAGATTGATGCACTATGTCTCTCGATGTATGCCACATCCTATCTCTTTCACTTTCGTTCCTGTAAAATGTAATATTACCTGACTCGCTTGGTACTTTTATGTAATATACTCCACTGATATGACTATCTGGATGAGTGTGGGCATCATTGTATGAATACTTATTGTTTACATTATACCAATAACAAAAATTTTTTAATTGATAGATTGGAAGTGACCATAATTCTAATATTTCTAGTGCAGCAGGCCGGATTGATTCTTCGTATAATTTTTTCATTATATCATTATCAAAATTTGTAGATTCTATTGCATTTGATTGCCAGCCGCCTTTGTTACTTCTAGTATTGCCAGATTCAGTATTTTGCAAGTTATAAATATTGTCAATAAGTCTCTTATGATCATATCCGTCTAGATAAGTAGTATAACAAGATGTGATAAAAAGTTGATGTTCATATAACTGTATCATATCAATATTTATAGTAGTGTAGCAAAGAGAAAACAATTAATGAAAAACATAAAAAGTTGTAGTGTAGTAGGCGGCGGAACAGCAGGGTTTGTGTCTGCTCTTATAATAAAAAATAGGTTTCCTGATGTAGATGTACGTGTTATACGTTCAACTAAAATAGGAATTATAGGAGTAGGTGAAGGTAGTACTGAGCACTGGGCTGAATTTATGGGATACATAGGAAAAAACTTTAAAGACATTGTAGTTGAATGTGATGCTACATTTAAAGCAGGGATTATGTTCGAAGGTTGGGCTGAACAAGATTACTTACACAGTACAAGTGCAGATTTTGACAAATTAAACGGACAATATCATCATATTTACGGAAATATAATTTCTCAAGAACGTCCAAAAAGAGAAATGAATCCTACAAGAGCCTGGCGTAGTAGATTACCGTCATTATTTGCTGACGAAGATAATTTAACAGCACCTTTTAATCAATTTCATTTTAACACACAAAAATTAAATGATTTCTTAACAAGAACTGCAATAGAACAAGGTATAGATGTAATAGATGACGAAATTGTAGATGCTACTATCAGCGAAGAAGGTGACATAAAAACTATAAAAGGTCTAAAACAAGAATACACTAGTGATTTTTATATTGACTGTAGTGGATTTAGACGAGTTCTAATTACAAAATTAGGATCTAAATGGAAAAGTTATAGTGAATACCTAAAAATGAAGTCAGCAATAGTTTTTCCTATTGAAGAACAATCAAATATTCCAATGTGGACACTAGCAAAAACAATGGACTATGGTTGGTTATTTAGGATTCCAGTATATGGTCGGTATGGCAACGGATATATTTTTGATACAGATTATATAGATGCTGATACAGCAAAAAAAGAAGTTGATGCATTGTTTGGCAGAGACATAGAAATTAAAAAACACATAAATTTTGATCCAGGTGCATTAGATAACGTCTGGGTCAATAACTGTTGTGCAGTTGGATTATGTGCAAACTTTGTCGAGCCTTTAGAAGCAACAAGTATAGGTACAACAATACAACAAATGTTTTTGTTGATGCACAGATTGCCTAATTATAGTCAAAAAACTATTGATATCTATAATAAAGAAATAACAGGTATAATGGATAACATACGAGACTTTATTATTATGCATTATATTACTAAAAAAACAAATTCTCAATTTTGGAAAGACGTTAGTCAAATAAAAATTCCAGATACTTTGCAGGAAAGGTTAGATAGGTTCAAATATAATTTACCAATTGAAGAAGATTTTCGTAACGTATCTAAATATGCACTATTTGGTGCCGCACATTACATACATATTATGTATGGACTAGACTTATTTGATATCTCTGCAATTAAAAATGAATACAATTCAATGCATAGTGCAATACGCACTCATGCAATTGAAACATTAGAAGAAGTTGCATTATATGATAAAGTACAACCTAGTGTAGATCACAAAACTTTCTTAAATATTATAAGACAAACTTATGATAGAAAAACTGCTTGATTAATTCTTTTTTTGTTAAAAAACGTATTTGAATTTACTGCCATGCCGTGACATAACGTTTCTCCGTCAAATAATACTAACCTGTTATATTTGGCCGGTACATGATATTCTAATTTGTACCTTTTTTTGAGTCTCCAAGGCTCAAAGTGTTCTGGTGTATCCCATAAATCTTCAGCAATTCTTGTATAAAAATTTGTTCCTTCTGATTCTATTTTATTTAGGTATACTAAACCAGTATATCCAAGGTCATTATGTGGACCCCAATAATGTTCTTGATAATTATTAAATTTTTTATCATAAAATTCCATGCAGTTTGTAACAATCCTGCCAGGTTGTGCTATTTTTTGTCCTGTAATGCTTTCAAAAAACGTATTATATATTTTAGACTGTTCATTAACAAAATCGTGTCTATGATCTAAAAAATATTCACCGTTATAACTAGGTTTGTCCCAATCTTTCCACTTTTTTGCAGGCTGTGCTTCTATTAAATCTAACACACCATCGGGATTTTTATAAAAATTGTCAACTACAAACAAATCTGTGTCTAAAACACGTATTCTTTGTATATTACTAGTGTCAAACTCAAATGTATTCTGCATTTAACTAAAATTCAACGCTAAACTAATACGAGGTTGGGTATTTGTGCCGACTTGAACCATATGCCTTAGATATGATCTAAATATAACAAGTGATCCAACCGCAGGTGGATATCCTATCTTTATATAAGATAGATTATTTCGCTCTTTAATGTTTTTTACAGGCAACATATCGGGACATCTTGGATCTTCGAAAACAATATTGCCGCTTCCTTCTGGTACACTTACATAATACACAGCACTGAAAACACTTCCGTCATGGGTGTGTAATTCTTGAAAATTTCCTGGATAACCTATATTTGCCCAACTGTGATCAACTTTGTATACATGCGAGCTACCATGTTCTTGAGCAAATAAATTTACATGTTCAGTTACAGCATCTATTACAGGCAAAAACATCTCTGAATCTTTCAAATCGTGTGTAATATGTGTAGTGTATGTGCCACCTTCCCAATCTGTACCTCCACTAGGTATAGTTTTAGGCCAAGATAACACTTCTTCCTCTAATTTTTTATTGTAATTGTCAGAAATTAAATTTTCTTGAAAATATATCGGTGTTGGAAACCAACATTCTATTCTTGCCATGTTATCTCTCTATCCATATATTAAAAGCAACGCTATATCTATGTTCATCTGACTTATTTGCATACACTTGATGAGGCATCCAAGACTGAAATACAACTCCGTGTCCGGAAATTGGTGTGATGCTGTATACTCCAAAATTAAATTGGTTTTCTTGTTTCTTTGCAAATTCGTATTGTGTGAAGTTTTGTGATTTAACTCCTAATGGTTCATGAAATGTAAAGTTTCCGCTGTTTTCATTTGTTTGTAGCCATACCACAGCACTTATAAAACTTCCATAATGTTCATGCAGACTATGATGTGTGTTTTTTAAATTTAGATTTAACCAACTTTCTGCACGTAGATTACTATCAGGATTGTATCCTATATTATTTAGATAGCTTCTTACAGACAGTATTACCATATCAGCCAAGTCGCTGTCATAGTTTCCGCAATAATTTCGGGCAAGATCGTCATGGTATGTTGTAATACTATTACCAAAATGATCTAAATCAAACCAATTATGTTTTGTAGCATGTTGAATAGCTATATCTAAACTTTTTTTGCGTACTGTTTCTGATAAGTCAAACCTTAAAATAGGATTTGGAAAAATATTTTCTACTTGCATCTCAAATTCACATTCAATACTATACGTCTATTTACTTGCATAGGATTACTTGCAGTATGATATTGGCGTCCGTCAAACAATAAAAGTCTATTTGCTTTAGGTTCTACAGTCTGTTGTACTGTAAATGATTTTGCGTCAGGTGCAGTTTTTGCATTCTGGTCAAATATTCTAGTATCTCCGTCGCTATCATTTAGATAATAGATTATTGTATCATGTGGAAAGGTATAATCTACATGTGGCAAATTGTAATTCTCTACTTTGTATCCTATTTTAGGTTGTTTCAAACCTAACCTTGCTCTAATTAAATCATCTTGAGTATAACCAAAGCGTTCTGTACATTGTTCAAAGAACGGTAAAAATTTATCAAAAAACATACCGTTATAGTTAATCTCATCTGCGAAAAGCATATGATAAAAGCCGTCAGTTTCAAATGCATATTCGTCATTAATGTCTTGTTCGTCAGGCGGTAACGAAACATGCGATGCATAAAACCAAGGAAATTCATTCGATAGAACAAATTTAGATAGCTCATCGAACTTGACTTTTGGTAAGAAATCGTCTATAATATACATTATAAGATATTTATTGAAAATATTTTTGGCCATGGTCATACATGATAAGTACTTTACAACAGAGGTATAAATGTTCTCAATATTCAACAAACCAAAAACAATAACAATAGACTGTTTCACAAATCATGCATATTCTTATGAATTATTTCCTATAGAAAAAGCAACTAAGTTTTTTCCTGATTGGTGGAAAAAATTACCTGGACATTTTGATACAGAAACTGAGGCAGGAATTGTAATTCCACAAAGAACTATGAAGGGGTGTGCAGGACTAACTAATCTTTATGCTAATGGTATAGTAATGCCTTTGTGGAGTGACTTACTTATAGAAACACGCGGAACAAATTTTGCATATCAATTTGCAGATAATGTTAGTCAAGTTGGTTTACATGCCTTAGATCAATTAGGTGAAGAGTTTTCACAATATACACATACTAAGATAATAAGTCCTTGGCGTATAAGAGAAAAATCAGGTGTAAATTTTATGTATATGGATTTGCCATGGAATCATCCTAAGGATCTAATGAATCAATGCACTCCTCCAGGCTTAGTTGAATACAAATATCAGCACACTACAAATGTAAACATGTTCTTACGTAAGGGTGCAAAATATATGTTTAAAGCAGGACGTCCAATGGCACATATTATACCAATGACTGATGCAAAAGTAGAGTTGAAATGCCACTTAGTAGGCGACAATGAAATAGAAAAAATTATGAGTAATTTAAGTTTTCCGTTTTTTATTGATGGGTATGCAAGAGCTAAGGCTCTACTAAAGAAAAAAGCCAAAGGATAATAATGAATCTTACAGATATAACAATAGTAGGCGGAGGCACTGCTGGATGGCTCACTGCCGCATATTTACGTAATCAAATACCTACCTTAAATATTACCTTAATTGATAAAAAAGTTCCTGATACAGTAGGTGTTGGCGAAGGAACACTTTTAAATATAGGAGAATTTTTAGAAGAGTGCGGATTTGAATTTACAGATTGGTTTGTAAAAACTGATTCTACATTTAAAAGTAGTATTTTGTTTAAAAATTGGCAAGAAGACGGTAAAGATATATGGCATCCATTTTATAAACGTCCAACCCAGATAGAAGGTAATTTTAGAGTACAAGATCTTTGGACACAAAATCAAGATTTAAGTTTTGCAAAATACGCAAGTGCGTTGTATGAAGTAAGTTTGGATAATAAAATTAATCCTCACAGTTTAGACAACTATGCTTATCATATAGATTGTGGCAAACTAGTAAAATATATTCAAAATAAAATACATATTAATTACATAGATAGCGAAGTTATTAGTGTTAACAGTACCGACGATACTATAAAAACAATTACATTATTAAACGGTAATTCTATAACCTCAGATCTATTCATTGACTGTACTGGATGGAAAAATATTCTAGGAAAACCTACACAAAAAATTAAATTAGAAGATAGATTGTTTTGTAATACAGCTTTAGCTGGACATGTACCGTATAAAAATAAAGAACAAGAATTAAATCCTTATGTTATTAGCGAAGCAGTAGACCATGGATGGATATGGAACATACCAGTGTATTCAAGAATCGGAAGTGGTCTTGTTTTTAATCGTGATATTACTGATATTGAAGAAGCAAAGCAATATTTTGTTGATTACTGGGACAATAGGATAAGCAAAGATGACTTAAAAGTTCTAGACTGGTCACCTTACTATTACAAAAATATGTGGAGTGGCAACAAAGTTTGTATTGGGTTAAGTGCAGGTTTCATAGAACCATTAGAAAGTACAGGTGTTGCAATGATTACAAGTGGCATTACACAATTAACAAATGCAATAAGAGAACAATACGTAACAAAGTACGATATAGAATATTTTAACACTCAGATGCAAATATTTTTTGAAGACTGTGCAGACTTTGTCTCTATGCACTATTACAAAAATAAACGTAAGACAAAGTTTTGGAATTGGGTTAATAATAAGTTTGTTATAACAGACCGCATGAAATATTATATTAATAAAATGAAAGATCCTAATAGTCCGTTGCCTTACGATGGACACTATAACAGTATTTTTATAGGTTGTAATTGGACTACTTGGTTATGCCAAATGGATTTTGAGATTGCATCACGCAATACTGGTTTTAACGAAGAACAATCTAGAGAAAGATTAATAAAAGAATACATTCTAGAAGAAAAATATTCATCTTCTAGAGGCGTTGACCATACTACTAATTTAGATAGGGTGCATGAACAATACAGAGTTTTAAATGAAAATAGTTAATTGTGCTTTTCATACTGGACACGAATTTAGAATAGATAATCCAGATGTAGTAAAACGCTACATTAAAGATATAGAATTTCCTTACGAATCCTTAGCAAAAGAAGTTCTAAAAGAACGAAAAGGTGTAATCTATAGCAAGTGCCCTGCTGTAACAGATTTTTTTAAAAATACATATGTATTTCATAGTCCTATGGATTTAAATATTGATGTACACGTCAGTAACGATCAAATAAGTGTTTGGTGTGACAATGTTGATCAAGAATTTTTTGATATAATGGTTGATATAAGATTCCTAGAAGAGCAGGAAAAGGGTATAAGTCCTTATCCTTTAATAGGAGTTGACTTTTTAAATACATTCACATGTAACGAATCTTTGAAAATACAATCTTTTCCTGCTTTTTTACATTACAACGACTTTACTAGCAAAACAGCATTAGTGCCAGGAGAATATGACATTAGTAAATGGGTACGTCCTGTAGAATTAGTATTCGAACTAAAAAATAAAATTGAAAAAATACAAATTAAAAAAGGTGATGCTTTATACTACTTTAAATTTTTAGATGACGACCATGTAAAATTACAAAAAAATAGTGTTCCTTGGGATGATGTTGTTGCATGTAATGATATACGAAATGCAAATAAATTCCGTCCATTAAAAGACAGATATGCTAGTTACGAAAAATGGAAGAAAGAAAATGGCAAAGAAAATTAATGACATAGTAATTGTAGGCGGAGGAAGTGCAGGATGGATGACTGCTTCTACAATTATAAAATTAATACCAGATGTAAATGTTACAGTAATAGAAAGTGCAAACATACCTATAGTTGGTGTAGGTGAAAGCACTGTAGGAGGCATACGCAGATGGATGAGGATGATAGGGGTAAAAGACCATGAATTTATTAAAGCAACAGACGCTAGTTACAAACTTGCAATAAAATTTAATAATTTTTTAGAAAAAGGCAATACATGGTTTTATCCGTTTGGCGATCCATATATAGAAGAAAACATATATGAAAGAAACGACTGGTTTGTAAAAAAATCATTGTATCCTAATACACCAAATTACGATATGACTGATACATACTATCCGCAAATGGCGTTAGTTAATCAAAATAAAATATCAATAAATCCAAAAATACCAAAATTTAAATTTTTTGAAGATACTGCATTTCATTTTGATGCAACAAAATTTGGGGCATATCTAAAAGATTACATATCAGTACCAAGTGGAGTTAAACATATTATTGCTGATGTTGAAAAAGTAAATGTAGCAGATAGAGTTGTACAAAAACTACATTTATCTACAGGTGCTGAAATTACTGCCGACTTGTATATTGACTGTACAGGATTCAAATCATTATTAATGGATAAAGCACTTAACGAACCTTTTGTATCGTACGAAAACATTTTACCAAATAACAGAGCGTGGGCTACACGTATACCTTACATAGACAAACAAAAGGAACTAAATTCTGTAACAGAATGTACTGCTATAGATCATGGATGGGTATGGAATATTCCTTTATGGAGTCGTATAGGCACAGGATATGTATATAGCGACAAATATATTAGTCCGGAAGAATCTCTAAAAGAGTTCAAACAGTATTTGACTGACAAAGGACAAAATGTAGAAGAATTAGAATTTAGAGATGTAAAAATGCGTGTTGGTAGGCATAAAAATTTATGGGTCAACAATGTTGCTACAATTGGACTAAGTGCTGGATTTATAGAACCTTTAGAAAGCACTGGCTTAGTAACAGTATACGAATTTGCAATAAATTTATGTCGCAGTATAAGACGTAAAAGTTACAGCCAGTGGGACATTGACGAATATAACAAAGTAAGCATTGATATGTTTGATTATTGGGCTCAATTTGTAAGTATGCACTATGCGCTGTCGCATAGGAATGACAACAAATATTGGCAAGATATCACTTCAAAGTCCTATTTAAACGAAGTAAATAACGAAAGTCTGTTTCATAAAGCAATTACACAAAAAGCACTTGACTGGAATTTACCTAAAGATGGTAACGGTGTATTGTGCTTGAGTGCCGGAATGAATTGGCATCCTATGGATAATATATTAATAAACGGATTTAATATAGATCAAGAAACTAAAATTTGGTTTAAAAATTGTATAGATAATCTTAATGCACGTAAGCAAACTTGGAATAATGCTGTAGAAGATGAATTATCTTTACACGATTTTTTATATAAAAACTTTTATAAAAATTAATAACGTACTATAACAATACCGTCGCCACCACGTTGGCCCCATTGGCCGCCACCAGCTCCACCGCCTGTGTTAGCTCCACCGTTTCCGCCGTCGGACCTATTTCTATGTGCACCTGCAGGCTGTCCGTGATTTAGAGCTTGTCCTCCACCTAATCCGTTTCTTTCGGTGCCAGGTCTAAAAGGCGAACCGTGGTAGATTCCGCCTCCACCTCCACCGCCGACACCACCTGTACAATATCCATGTCCGTGATGTGCGCCGCCTGCGCCTCCTCCACCAAAATAAAGTGTAGGACCTAAAATATCTGTAGCTGAACCCGGACCACCCATTGGGTCATCCATTGCGTTTTGACGTTCGTCCGCACAATCGCGTCCTCTACCACCAGCGCCACCGCCGCCACCACCCCAGTGACAGTTGTCACCTGATGTGTTAAATCTTACTCCTGAACCACCTGGATAACCTTGACCTGTAGTTCCGTCGCCTGCTCTAACTCGTCTACGACTATCTGTTCCGTCGCCGGTATTTCCGCCACCTCCGCCAGAACCTCCTGGACGGCCAGTCCAGCTAGGTTCACTTCTACCGCTTGGGGGATGTCCCCAACAACCAGATCCGCCGCCGCCTACAGCAGTAAG
>Ga0233444_10005857_pt1 | contig 11187 bp, 8 predicted proteins | sample SI_124_October20_6_FD_182792 | JGI IMG/M metagenome (GOLD analysis project Ga0233444, IMG submission 182792) | Seawater microbial communities from Saanich Inlet, British Columbia, Canada - SI_124_October2016_10_MG | ecosystem: Environmental > Aquatic > Marine > Inlet | place: Canada: British...
CTGGACTTGCCTTTATTTAACCGTGCACTACAGGGCCGTTATCCACCTGCTTCTACAGTGAAACCTATGATTGCCTTGGCTGCCATCAATTCAGGCAGAGTTGGACGTGGGTATACCATTTGGGATCCTGGCTATTATCAATTAACTGAGGGTGGACGGCTTTACCGTGATTGGAAGGACGGCGGTCATGGATGGGTTAACCTGCATAAATCCATCGTTGAGTCGGTAGATACCTACTATTATGACTTGGCTCATCGCATGGGTAATAAAATCATAACAGACATGCTTGGTGATTTTGGTTTGGGTCAGGTTACCATAGCTGACCAGCCTGATGCGATTGCCGCGGTGTTGCCTACCCGAGATTGGAAGCGTGCTTGGCGCAATGACTCTTGGTATCCTGGTGATTCCCTTAACTTAGGTATTGGCCAGGGATTTTTATCAGCCACGCCATTGCAATTGGCAACTGCAACAATGGTTCTAGCCAATAAAGGCCGCTGGGTTCAACCGCGTATGCTGAAACGTATTAATGACCAATTACTAACTAATATTACTGACCTGGGTCGTGAAACAGTTCCAGTGCCTAATGATGTTAAACTAAAAAATGCTGCTGATTGGGATCGAATTCAAACAGCTATGATTGATGTAATGCACGGTCAACTGGGTACAGGCCGATCCAGTGGTATTGGCAGTATTTATAAAATGGCGGGTAAAACTGGTACAGCACAGGTATTGGGTATCAAACAGGATGCTACCTATGATGCAAACGAAATTGCTGAACGTTTCCGTGATCACAGCTTGTTTGTGGGTTGGGCACCAGCAAATGATCCACGTATTGTTTTAGCCATAGTAGTGGAAAATGGTGGGGGTGGTGGTGCAACTGCAACACCTTTGGCTAGACAGATTTTTGATTATTATCTATTAAATTCAGATGGACAGTTAAAGAACTTCTGAAACATCGTATGAGCAAATTTGAGTCATTTTTTGACGCGGTATCCCAAGACGTAACAATTTTTCAGAGTTCCATTAACAGTAGTCGGAGTTTGCAACATGGAATACCGCGAATATCAGCATATCCTGCCGGGTGCAGGCCGGCATCTCAATAAGAAGCCAAGTTGGTGGCAGCGTACTCGTATTGATTTTATGCTGCTACTACTGATTTTGTTGATTATGAGTTCTGGTCTAGTGGTACTCTATAGCGGTTCAGGTGCCAGCTTTACTGCTGTGGAAAAACAGCTCCTGCGCTATGGCCTAGCTATGGGGGTAATGATATTTTTAGCACAGATTGACTTACGTAAATTTAGCCGTTGGGTGCCAATATTCTATTTATTAGGCCTGCTATTGCTGGTTGCGGTGCTGGTGTTGGGCTATGGTGCCAAGGGGGCGCAACGTTGGCTCATGATTCCTGGAATAACTCGCTTCCAGCCATCGGAGTTAATGAAATTGGTGTTGCCATTGATGTTAGCTTGGTACTTGTGTAGGCAGCCTTTGCCACTCAGTTACCAGAGAATTCTAGTTGCGCTGTTATTGATTATTGTCCCAGTACTGATGGTTGCCCGTCAACCTGACTTAGGGACTGCGCTGTTAATTAGTTGTTCTGGTATTTTTGTATTATTTTTTGCAGGCATTAGTTGGCGTTATATTATTGGTGCGATTGTATCTGCTTTATCTGCATTGCCACTGTTGTGGATGAATATGTATGCTTACCAAAAACAGCGGATACGTGTATTTCTCAATCCTGAAAGTGATCCGCTAGGTACAGGCTGGAATATCATTCAGTCTAAGATTGCCATTGGTTCTGGTGGACTTAAGGGTAAAGGCTGGCTGGCAGGAACTCAATCTCATCTCGACTTCCTGCCTGAAACCCATACAGACTTTATTGTTGCCGTGTTAGCAGAGGAATTTGGTCTGCTGGGTATGGTGGCATTACTGAGCCTGTATTTATTGCTTCTGCTACGTTGCCTATATATGGCAAGTCAGATTAATTTGATCTTTGGGCGTCTATTGGTGAGCAGTTACAGTCTAACTTTTTTTGTTTATATTGTGGTTAATATAGGTATGGTTAGTGGACTATTGCCAGTGGTTGGCGTGCCATTGCCTTTGGTCAGTTATGGTGGTACTTCTGCAATCACACTATTGGCTAGTTTGGGGTTGATTATGGCAGCTTATGCTGATCGTAGAACTAAAGTGGAGTATTAGATAGATATGGCCTTGGTGATCTCAATACTCAATACTCAATGATAAATGTCAAAATAATCCATTCGGTTGTTATTGATGCTGTCAGTCATGTGATGATGATCTTTTAGTAAATGGTAAAATTGATGATGAATCCGGATATGGACAAAAAAATGCTGAGTATATATTGAGCGGGGATTACATTTTCTTGATTCTTTGAGCAGTTCACTCCGTAACCAGTATTTATATGATGTATTTCATGAATTTTTTACCAAAATTGATCTGGATGGCGTCTGTAACCTAGGTTACACCTGAATCCAATGGCAACATATTAATCATAATAGGAACAATGGTGTCGATTGCTTATCTTTCTCATCCAGCTTGCCTTGCCCATGATGTTGGTGAATTCCATCCTGAATGCCCAGCTAGATTATATGCCATTGAAGACGATCTTTCCCAATCTCAAATAGCATCGCGCATCAAGTATATTAAAGCTCCCAAAGTTGATATGGCACATCTAATTCGGGTACATGATCAGGAATATATTGATTCATTATTTGAATGTTCGCCCCAATCAGGTTGTATTGCCTTAGATCAGGATACTCTTATGATGTCGCACACATTGGTGGCAGCTTTGCATGCCGCGGGGGCGGTTGTGGAGGCAGTTGATCTGGTGATGAATGCTGATTTTATACGGGCATTTTGTGGAGTTCGTCCACCTGGTCACCATGCCAAACGAGCCCAAGCTATGGGCTTTTGCTATTTTAACAATATTGCTGTTGGTGTTGCTTATGCATGTTCACAATATGATCTGAAACGAGTTGCCATTGTGGATTTTGATGTACATCATGGTAATGGTACAGAGGACATCTTCAAGTCTGATCCTAGAGTGCTGTTATGCTCCAGCTTTCAGCATCCGTTCTATCCATTTACTGGTGCTAATACGACAGTTGAAAACATTCTAAATATGCCACTAATAGCCAATACAAATGGTACTCTATGGCGGGCTAAGATAGAGCAGCAGTGGCTACCAAAACTGAGTAACTTTGCACCACAACTAATCTTTGTTTCGGCAGGCTTTGATGCGCATTGGGAGGATGATATGTCTCAGATTAATCTGGTTGAAGATGATTATCAATGGCTGACGCAACGGTTAGTAGCTTTGGCTAGCCGGCATTGCCAGGGGCGCATTATTTCTGTCCTGGAAGGAGGTTATGCACTAAAAGCATTGGGGCGTAGTGTTTTAGTCCACCTTAATAGCCTCCTGAGGGATCAATACTAACCTGATTTTAGCTCACACACTCAATAAATATGAATGATGCTTACAATGGAACTGTGATTTAGAAAAATTGAAAGTAATCCTGTGTCAGACAGATGCTACTGTTTATTTGTCAAAGCGAGTGAATTTACTGGCATGGTAAAGCTCCTAGTAATCCTTGATGCCATCATTGCAGTTATGATCACCATTGTTTCTAACTTGACTATTGCTATAATACTGGCGTAAATCAAGACTCTCAATTTTTTGGTCATGTCATCACTCTAACGCCATCTTGACAAAATTTTTCAACGCCAATGCAACGGCGGTATGGTTACTCTCTCGACAATTCCATTAGCACAGATTAAGATTTGCAGGGTTAGCTCAACATTTAAATACTGAATTAAGAGTGCTTTACTGATGTATATTGGTAGTATTTTTATTTGTAATACGCATTTGAACGATAATGTGATGTTTGGCAAACTTAATAAGTAATATTGTTGTATTGTAAGGTCAACTTGCTTCATTCTGGCCGATTTATACAGGGCTCATCCTATATCCTGTCAAGTCAATGCCAATACCAACTTGATGTGTTGTGGGTTAGATTTAGAATATGCTTCCTAATCTTGGCAAACTTGGTTTTGTACAATCACATTGGCACCGAGTTGACAAAATAAGTTAAAGCCGGTTGGTTTATTTGGTGTGCTTTGCAATTAAAGTTTGTAGTGTCAGTATTTATTTGGAGCTGGTACTGACACAATGCCTCAATCGGCTGTATATTGGAGGCTTTGAATGAACCTCAAGCACCACATTTGGTACTGCCTGTGCATTAGTTTCACCATAATGACGATGTCAGTTTCAAGCTGGGCAGACATTGCTCAACGCATAATTTCTCTTTCCCCTTCGGCTACAGAAATTTTGTTTGCCATTGGGGCGGGTAAACAAGTTGTGGCAGTAGACAACCGCTCCAATTATCCTCCCCAAGCACCTGTGATGAAATTGTCAGCTTACCAACCTAGTTTGGAAGCCATTGTTAGTTATAAACCTGATACGGTGGTTATTACCTTCGATGTCATTGGCATTAAAGCTGGATTGCAAACGATGGGGGTTAATGTTGTCCATCATACTGCTGCTACTAGCTTAGATGACATGTATCGGCAAATTGCTGAACTGGGCGCAGTAAGTGGACATCAAGCTGAGGCTGCTCAGTTGAGTGAGCAGATTAGAACCGATTTGGCTCAGGCTATGGAGCAAATTCCAATCCTAGATGATCCGTTGCGCATTTATCATGAATTAGATGCTGCTTATTACAGCGTTAGCAGTGCCAGTTTCTTAGGTCAAATATATCAACAAATGGGTTTGATAAATATTGCTGATGCCGCTGATAGGCACAATTCTGGTTACCCACAGTTGTCAGTGGAATATATATTGCAGATTAATCCGCAGTTGATTGTCATTACCGATCAATCTGGTTACAACCGCGCTGATGTGTTGCGCCGTCCTGGTTGGCAGTTTTTGGATGCTAGTCGACAGGGTCGTATTATTCAGGTCAATGCTGATATTGCTTCACGCTGGGGGCCACGTATTGTTGAGTTTGTTCGCCTGATTGTTGCCAACATCCAACCTTAGAGTTTTTATATGGCCAGCATCACCAAATCATCGGCAGATTCGATCCAACATGCTACTTCCCAGGCTTTTCGTCTACCACGTTTTGCCACTTTACTTATAGTGGCTTTACTACTTGGGTGTGGCTTAGCCAGTATGCTATTGGGAGCAGCCCAGATTCCAAGCATAGCGATTATTGCTGAATTGCTGCACATAGATAGTGGCTTGACTAAAACTGAAGTCACTATTATTTGGCAATGGCGCCTGCCACGAGTACTGTTAGGCATGTTGGTGGGTGCTTCCTTGGCACTTGCCGGGGCAGCTTATCAGGGTGTTTTTCGCAATCCTTTAGCTGATCCGTTTTTACTCGGTGCCGCCGCTGGTGCCGGACTTGGTGCGACCTTGGCTATTGTCAGCGATATTTCTCAAGATGTAACACCTTTGGGCACAGTGCCAGTGGCGGCTTTTATTGGTGCTCTGGTTGGAGTATCGTTATCTGCCGCGCTTGGACGCGCTGCTGGACGGTCAACCGCTGCTTTATTATTGGCAGGGGTAGCCACTGCTGCATTCCTAACTGCCTGCCAGACTTTTTTAATGCATCATTACATGACATCCATCCAAGCAGTCTATAGTTGGATTATTGGCCGTTTAGTAACATCTGGCTGGAACGAGGTCAATTTCATTACACCATATTTTGTGGTGGGCTTTGGGATTATCTTGCTACATCGTCGAGAACTGGATCTGTTGCGTTTAGGTGATGACGAAGCTGTCAGTCTAGGTGGTCATCCACGTCGTTCCAGATTAATTCTGATTTTAGCAGCATCATTGCTCACAGCCAGTGCAGTTTCAGTCAGTGGCCTAATTGCTTTCGTGGGAATTGTGGTACCACACCTGATTCGTTTAACCCTGGGTTCCAGTTATCGTATCATCGTGCCTTTAAGTGCTATTGCTGGAGGTGCTTTTTTGTGTTTGGCAGATTTATTGGCACGTAATATCCTGGCTCCTGCAGAATTGCCCATTGGTGTTATCACAGCTTTTGTGGGTGCTCCCTTTTTTGCCCTAATCTTACGTTTATCGAGACAACTACTTTAAATTTCATGACTGCCCTTGCCATTATCGCCCACAACCTCTCTGTTAAACTTAGTCGTGGACTAGTAATTAGTCATATAGACCTGTGTATTCGTATTGGCGAATTGGTAGTCATTATTGGCCCCAATGGTGCTGGCAAATCAACTCTTTTGCGTTGCTTGGCTCAGCTAGTACCGCATCAAGGTGAACTGAGTTATTTTCCAGATACACGAAAATTACTTAATCTGGCTTATGTGCCACAACGTCCAATGTTACCCACTGGAATGACTGTTGCTGAATATGTTTTACTGGGACGCAGTCGTCATTTGCATTGGTTAAGTGCTGAAACTTATCATGATCGTTATCTGGTAGCTCAAACTTTGGAACAATTGGATCTGGAGCAGCATGCTGGCTATCTACTTGAGGAGTTGTCTGGAGGTGAGGTGCAACGGGTAGTTTTGGCTCGTGCTCTAGCCCAGCAGGCCTCCATATTAGTGCTTGACGAACCTACTAGTGCACTTGATCTTGGTCACCAAATGCAAGTTATGCAATTGATTGACTCATTGCGTCACCAATATAAACTAACTATTGTCATGGCTTTGCATGACTTGAACACAGCAGCTCGATTTGCAGATCAAGTGATGCTGTTACAACAGGGTTGCTGTATGGCTACTGGTTCACCTGATGAGGTTCTAACCGAAGCTAGATTAAGCAGGCTATATAATACACCCATACAAGTATTAACCGGTGCTGATGGTCATCTTGTGGTTAGTTTGGCTATGGCTGAGATATCCTGATTAGGTTGAGTATTATGTGAATGACATGACAATTACTATTGCCAAGGAGTGTTATAAACATTACCGTCAAAAATAGATTTCTATGCCCCAGAAATTTTTGTTATTCCATCCACATGATTGTAGAGATTAACTGGGGATTTGATAATCGATTAAGCTGTTTGTTTTGTCTTCGTATCAAATTGCATTCAAAAGCAATTCACCTGTGAGTGCTACTTTAGTGCTTGTTTCTGTTTCTATCTAAAGCGATACAATCCATTCTGGGTTTCAATAATTGGGTAATGGTGCGCGACTTATAGAAGATGTGAGTGATCATAAAATATTGGCAAGTGATTCTTTCATGTAGCGTTAGCAGAGAGCACACACGATCATAGTTATTTTTGTAACTGTTTGGGTAGTTTGGCTTTCACACATCAAATTTTTTATTAATTCATTGTGTTATCAGTGTAATTAGGTGTATTTTAGCCTGCTGAGAGATATTATTTTTAATATAGGTTGTGTTGTGTTGGGGTTCAATGAAAAAGTCAGACTTTATGAACTTTATTGATCCAACACCACAGCAAATTCTGCTAATTGAAAAACAACTGGGCCGACCACCCCGTGGCATACGTGCTATTTCTTGTAGTCATGATAACGATGTTCCTCTAGTCGTTAAAATGGCTCCACTGGTTGATAAACAACCATTTCCCACCTTATTTTGGCTCTGCTCTAAGGACTTACACAAGGCTATCAGTCAGATTGAGTCAGAGGGTTGGGTAAAGTGCTTGGAACAACATATAGCCAGTGATCCTGTTTTGCGTAGCGCCTACCAAGAGAATCACCGAAGCTATATTGCAGCTCGTTGGCGCAATTGTAGCCACACTGAACGCCAACTGTTACACCGCCTTGGCTTTGGAGGTTTATTTGACCATTATGGTATCGGTGGCTTACGTGATTGGAACCAAGTGCGCTGCCTACATATGCATTATGCACATCACTTGTGTGGTCAAAACGTGATTGGTCAGTGGTTAGACCGCAAATTTGACTTACATCATTTGAAGATTACAATCTAGTCCAATGCATCGTTCGTATCACAAGGCTAGCGTACCAGCATGACGAACAATACAAATGTTTTTGGCATGTATCAAACAAATATTGTAGCAAAATGTAGGCTAGTCTTTAACAGCTTGCTATTCATGGTAATGATAAATCAGATCCCATATGCCATGTCTCTTGTTTTCTGCTCGTCGCTGAAACTTGGTAGGGGGTCTGAAACTTGGTTGGGCTGCGTACTGGCCGGCTCCCTGGCTACTGGAAAAACCCTCGGCTGCCTCCATGACAGTCAGCATATGCTCAGCATAGGGTTGCCAGTCAGTTGCCATATGAAAGCTACCACCTACTATTAGTTTAGTGCGAATATCCTGCACGAAGGGAGCTTGTACCAAACGGCGTTTATGATGTTTTTTTTTGTGCCACGGATCTGGAAAAAATAATAGTACTTTGGATAGGCTGTGATTGGGAATGCATTGGTGCAACACCGTAACCGCATCATCACAAAAAACTCGTATATTTTCCAAGCCAGCCGCAGTTGCTCGATTCAATAACTGACCGACTCCAGGCTTATATACTTCTACACCAATAAAGTTATATTCCGCCATTGTGCTAGCCATGGTGATTAATGAATCACCCATGCCAAAACCAATTTCCAGAATCACTGGATGGTTGTTACCGAACACCTGCTCTAGCTTCAGCAAGCCTGCGTTAACCCGTAAACCGTAGTCTTCCCATTTTTGTTCAAGGGCTTTCTTTTGGGCTGTTGTCATACGTTCAGAGCGTCGTACAAAACTGCGAATTCGGCGCATGGGATAAATAGTGCCATCAATTGGAGAAACGTGGTTATTAAACACAGCCTAGATACTCGTCCTATAAAAATCAGTTATTGGTACTTATGTTATCGTAAAATAAACTGTTATATATAGACGATAGTACAAAATTGTCTATTTTTTAACATAAATCTAGATGGTGTCGTTAAATACTGCATTAAGTTACCCTGATACTTTATTGGACCACGAAAAAACCAGAAAAAATGACGTGACCATGATAGACATGTTGATAAAATCAGCCGTTTTGTCTAACGCTTAAGCAGTAGCGTGGCATTGTCACATGCTATGCTAAAAATACCCGCTGTTTCCTTGCAGTCCTACATATTTGTTGTTGCATTATGTGGGGCCAAATAGTTCGACAACAACATCTAGCCTGCTTGTACAGCAGCCGACAAAGATAAGTAAATTATGTTAAAATTAAAGCTTTAAGAATTTCAATTGATGTACATAATGCTAAGGTTTTCTATTACAGTGAAAAAAAAATTACTTGGAGAACATGTAAAATTGTTTTTTGTAGCTAATGCGTTAATTTCAATTATTGCTTTTATAGCTCCAGCAGCCAGTGTTAATTTGGCCGATGGCTTATATTTTAGTGCTATAACTTTGGTTATTTTGAGTCTTTTAATGCTACCCTGGTTACATGTTGGCCATAGTTTCTCAACTGTGGAAAAAGCCATGATATTTTTCTGGCTTTTTTATTTTACTTTTACCTTGCTAGATCTATTGCTGCGTTCCAAATGGGACCTGGGTGAATTACAAGAACCCAGCCGCTTTTTATTATTATTACCCGGTTTTCTACTTATTCGTCATGTAGGTTACTCCGAGAGAGGGTTACGTTATGGCATACTTGCAGGTGCTATTTTTGCTGCACTCTGGGCCTATTACCAAAAAGTACATCTAGGGCTATATCGAGCTTGGGGAGGTACTTCTAGTTCACCAGCTGCTTTTGGTAATGTAGGTCTAATTTGTGGTGTCATGTGTGTGGCATTATTACAGCCTCTGTGGCGTGAAAAAAAACTTTGGAAATGCATTGCGCTGCTCGGTTTCCTGGCCGGGTTGTTTGCATCTCTGTGCTCTGGAACCAAAGGGGGTTGGTTGTCTCTGCCATTGCTAGGTTGGGTGCTGGTTGAATTGACTGATGAGCCATCTTATAAAAAGCGATTTGGGGTGCTAGTCTTTATAATAAGCATGGCTACATTAGCTTATCTTTTGTCGCCATTTATTCAGGAGCGTATGAACGTTATATTGCCGGCAATCTATGAGTACATTGTCAATGGTGTGGTGTATGATAATTCAGCAGGTCTCAGGTTAGCATTATGGCATGGTTGCCTGCTAATTTTCTGGGATAATCCATTATTTGGCACGGGTCCTGGCACGTATTGGCAATATCTGATGCACTATGTTGAAATTGGGGCCCTATCATCTGACGTAACATGGATTAATGGGCCTCATAGTCAGTTGTTTAATAGTTTATATGAATCGGGTATTTTTGGTCCGTTCATGGTGTACGGTATTTATTTGTCGTTTATTTTGCACTGTAAACAACATCTTAAGCAGAATAAATCCCTAGCGACAGCAGGTATGATATTGGCGGTTGGTTTTATAGATTTTGGTTTGGTAGAGGTTATTTGGGCGATTAATAATGCGGGTGTATTTTTTACTATGATGATGGTGCTGATTGCTGGGTTACTCAGTTACCAAGGCCGTCAGCAGGTAAATACCAAAATCAGACGTAAATGGTAGTAAAGAGTTTTTCATTATCTATATTCATTTAGAAAAACCTTTTAGTTTCTCTATAGTTCTGAAACCTAACATGAGAAAGGCTATTCCATCACAACATCTGTTGGCATTTCAGATCAGGTATAATCTACCGTAGCATAGGATTTATAGCAAAATATCCAGGGCAGAAAAAGCCAAGCACCTGAGACAAACCAATTGTGGTGCTTGGTTTTAATCCACATATTTTCTGCTTGGATCAGAGCGTGCCTTATCGCTGATCTTTGTTTAATGCCTTCAGAGTATGTTCTTTTTTAATCGCTCGTATATCATTTATCTATAATACAACCAGCAGTTTCAACCGCACATGTTGTTCTACCACCCAACATCTTTTTAAAAACCAATTACCTCATATCGTCTGGCTTCACATCACCTATTTTAAGGTAAAAATTGTACCCTGCCCCCAGACATGTTTTCACACTAACCGTTGAGCCGCCTTGGCCATCTCCATGTCCATCAGGTCGACGATGATTATCTGTATCTGTTCAGTTGTGGTTTTATGATCCTTTTGGACGTAGATCGCCCTTGACTGAAAACAGCTCGGTAGAAGTGAACGATGCTGGGTTACCACTGTGCATCGGCAAAATCATCACCGGCACTTTCTAAGAGCCTCCTGCGAGCATCTGAAACGGTCAGTTGCTCGCCTTATAGCTAC
>Ga0233444_10005858_pt1 | contig 11187 bp, 8 predicted proteins | sample SI_124_October20_6_FD_182792 | JGI IMG/M metagenome (GOLD analysis project Ga0233444, IMG submission 182792) | Seawater microbial communities from Saanich Inlet, British Columbia, Canada - SI_124_October2016_10_MG | ecosystem: Environmental > Aquatic > Marine > Inlet | place: Canada: British...
TCAATAACTTAAACCATAAAATCGTAGGTATAACTAGGCGGTTATTTGACTTAAGTTGCTGCTTAAATGATGGGGGTGGATTGTTGATTAAATAGAGTTAACCCAAATAACCTGTATAAGCCGAGAAAAAAATGAGTATTATTTGATTTTAATCATAGGTTTTCTACAGCTTCTTATAATTGCGTTGGCTACATCAGTAAAAAGAGAATAAAAACTGAATAGTTATTTTTTATACTGTTAATAGCCTGTTAATAAGCTCTGATTTGCAAATGATTGCAGAAGTTTATTGATATAAGTTGATAATTTCTTTAGAATCGCGCGGCTCGCAAACATGTACATAAACCTATTTGGATTTTTAGGCAATGAAAAGAACATTTCAACCCAGTAATTTAAAGCGCAAGCGCACACACGGCTTCAGATCACGTATGGCTACTCGAGGCGGACGTGCGGTTATTAACCGTCGTCGTGCTAAAGGTCGTAAGCGTCTAGCTGCTTGAGGCATTGGGCCCAGTGCCCATATTCTCGTTTAAAAAGACTCAGCGCCTATTAAATGCCTCTGATTATAAGCAGGTGTTTGATCATAATAGGGTGAAGGTCGCAAACTCTTCTCTACTTATACTCGCCAAACCCACTGATGGTCATCCATCGCGGCTGGGTTTGGTTATCGCTAAGAAAAATATTCCTACAGCTGTTCAACGTAACCGCATAAAGCGCGCCGCGCGAGAAACCTTTAGAAAAAAACAGTTTCAGAATTCTTTAGATGTAGTGTTTCTGGCACGGCAGGGTGCAGATAAGCTTTCCACTCAAAAGCTGACAGCTATTATTGAAAAGTCGTGGGCAAAGCTAGATTCGCGATGTAAGATGCTGGAAGAATAAGGTGCGTAGCTTATTAATCGGCCTTATAAAGGCTTATCAATACCTTATAAGTCCTTTTTTAGGGCCAAGTTGTAGATTTCATCCTACTTGCTCTCATTATGCTATTGAGGCTATTAGTGAGCATGGTGTGTTAAAAGGGGGTTATCTTTCTGTAAGAAGAATTATAAAATGCCACCCTTTACATGAGGGGGGGCATGATCCCGTCCCTACGAGGCAAGACAAACCATTAAATACAGATAAAACTGAGAGATAAAAGTATGAACTGGCAAAAAAACGTAATTTTAGCCGCAATTGGTGTTGTTGTTTGGTTGCTTGTAGTGAGATGGAGTGCATTTGATGCGCAGTTTGAGAGCTTAGCAGTAGCAGATCAGCCGTCACAGATACCAGTTGAGCAGCTTTATAATGAGAGTCCAGCCTCTGGTTCTACCCTTCCTGTTTTGGTGAATGATCAATACCAGGCAGCAACATTATTAGTAAATAACCAACAAAATGTGACCATTACGACGGATGTAATCAAGGTAACCATTGATACCTTAGGTGGTGATGTTGTTGAAGCTAAATTATTGCAGCACCTCAATAAAATGGCGAATGAAGGCGGCCAGCCTATTTCTATTCTTACGCGCTCTAATGGCAATGAATTTATTGCTGAAAGTGGCTTGATAGGTGCTAATGGTACAGACACTGCCGCAGGAAGACCTGTGTTCTCAACCGCAGCCAACAGCTATGAGCTTACCGATGGCCAACAGACTCTAGAGGTTGATTTTGTTTACAAGCAGGCTGGCGTTGAAATTATTAAACGCTTTGAATTTAAGGCTTCGCAATATCAAGTTGGTATTCGTTATATTGTTAGAAACCTGTCTTTAGAGCCTTGGTCTGCAACGTTTTTTGCTCAGTTTAGACGCGATTCTCATCAGCCTGAAACTGAGTTTTCAGCTGGTATGAAGCCTTTCTTGGGCGCGGCTATTCGTGAGCAAGACAAGAATTATTCAAAATTTGACTTCTCTGATATTGATGATGAAACCATCAAAACATCGTTACAGGGTGGATGGTTAGCATTTGTTCAGCATTATTTTGTAACTGCTTGGGTTCCACCGCAGGACGAAAAAAACCGTTTCTCATTGCGAAAAATTAAGGGTAATGACCTTTATTTGATGGCGGTAACTGGTGAAAAAATCAATGTATTGCCTGGTCAAACTGGAGAATATAAGGTCGATCTTTACGTCGGGCCTAAGAATCAGGATGTCCTTAAAGAGTTATCTGAATATCTAGACCTCACAATTGATTATGGCTTTTTATGGATGCTAGCTAAGCCAATATTTGCTGCCTTGCAAATAATTCAAGGATTTTTGGGTAACTGGGGTTGGTCGATAATCTTACTTACCATCTTCATTAAAATATTACTTTATCCATTATCTGCGGCTAGCCTTAAATCGATGGCTAAAATGAGAACGCTGCAGCCCCAAATGGCAAGAATCAAAGAGCTTTACGGTGATGATCGTCAAAAAGCCGGACAAGAGCAGATGGCGCTGTTTAAAAAGCACAAAGTCAACCCGTTGGGTGGTTGTTTGCCGATGTTACTGCAGATGCCGGTATTTATCGCCCTGTATTGGGTGCTATCTGAATCGGTTGAGATTCGCCATTCGCCATGGATTATTTGGATTCAGGATCTATCCGCTAAAGACCCATTGTTTATTCTTCCATTAATTATGGGTGGTAGTATGTTTTTGATGCAAAAACTGCAGCCAGCACCCACTGATCCTATGCAGGCTAAGGTATTTCAGTTAATGCCAATTGTATTTACCTTCTTCTTTTTAATGTTCCCGGCGGGTCTGGTACTTTATTGGACGGTCAATAACCTTTTGAGTATTTTGCAGCAATGGTATGTTAATCGACAGATTGCCGCAGCTGCTAAGTAACAAAAAGCCTCTTCGGAGGCTTTTTTTTCGGGCATAATATACCTATGACATTAGATAATTTACAAAACAATACAGATACTATTGTTGCTATTGCAACAGCGCCTGGGCGAGGTGGTGTTGGTGTGATTCGCCTATCGGGGTCTGATTTGTCGACCTACATTGATGGTCTTATAGGTTCAGGTAGAGTGCTCAAGCCAAGACAGGCCCATTATGCCTCGTTTTACGATGCTGAGGGTGCTGTTCTTGATCAGGGTTTGGTCCTGTTCTTCCCTGCGCCCAATTCCTTTACAGGTGAACAGGTATTGGAGCTGCATGGCCATGGTGGGCCTGTTGTATTAGATTGTTTGGTCAACCGTTGTATTGAATTAGGTGCGCGCCTTGCTCGGCCGGGTGAGTTTAGTGAGCGAGCCTTTTTAAATGACAAGCTCGACTTGGCACAGGCTGAAGCTGTGGCAGACCTTATTGATGCTAGCTCAACCCAAGCTGCAAGATCAGCGGTGCGTTCACTTCAGGGTGAGTTTTCTATAAAGATTCGTGATTTTGTTGAACGGATGATTGCTATTCGAGTATTTGTAGAGGCGGCTATTGATTTTCCTGAGGAGGAAATCGATTTTCTAGCGGATAACGCTTTGCGTGAAAAACTTTCATTGCTACGTTCCGATTTAGAGAGATTTTTAGCTACCGCTGAACAGGGTGCTTTGCTGAGAGACGGCATTAATCTGGTTTTGGCGGGAAAGCCTAATGCAGGCAAGTCTAGCCTTTTAAATGCGCTTGCCGGTCAAGATGCAGCTATAGTTACCGATGTGGCTGGTACCACAAGAGATGTTTTGAGAGAAAAGATCAATCTTGATGGCGTGCCATTAAATATCGTAGATACCGCAGGTTTACGTGAAACCGATGATATTGTGGAGCAGCAGGGAGTACTAAGGGCTTGGGGTGAAATTGAAAAGGCCGATGCCATACTCTATGTTGTCGACGCCGCCAATCATTATAAACAGCCTCTTGAAAGCCTATGGCCCGAATATTTTCAACGATATCCTGACAAACAACCCAATATTATTAGTATTTTCAATAAGCAGGATCTTTTACAAAAAGGCGCTAGCCCTTATTCGATAACAGAGAAATCTATAGGTGTTTCTGCCAAAACCGGAACAGGTTTATCTGACTTAAAACAGCTGATTTTGAAGGCCGTAGGCTATAAAGAACAAGCCGAAGGCGTGTTTTCTGCACGCCGCCGTCATCTTAGTGCAATTACCAAGGCAACCCAGCTAGTGTGCCATGGTATTGAACAATTAGAGATTGCTAATGCCGGCGAATTATTGGCGGAAGATTTACGCGAGGCGCAGCGCTATCTATCTGAAATTACAGGAGAATTTACATCTGATGATTTATTGGGTGTGATCTTTTCATCATTCTGTATTGGAAAGTGACTAACAAAAAGTTTTTGGTCACCATAAGCTAATCCAACATAATAATTCCTCTGTAAATTTGTATTTTTTCTCGTTAACCACTGGTTTTTTACTGTATATTCACAGGTTATCCACATTAATTGATCAAAATATGATCAGATTTATTTTTATCGCTGTTGATAATAAATTTCTTGAAAATATATAACCTGTTGATTTAGATAATTATTTTTTTTTATAGTTTTTTTGTGTTGTTTTTTGTGGTGTGGATAGTTTTTTTTACAGGGTATAGACTCTGTATAAAGTGAGATAAAAAAGCTCACTTAATATAACTATTTTTGGTTGTTGTGCAATTAATGTTTAAACAACCGTTTTTTAATGTCTTGATAAGGTAAGAATCATGGGGTTTGATGCACCCGAAATTGTTTGGTCTCAATGCCAAAGCCAGCTGCAAAACGAATTGCCAGAACAGCAGTACAACACATGGATTCGTCCACTAAAAATCAAGTATTTTGATGCTGATAATGAGCGCTTTAATGACCCGTCTAATGACGATGTTATTGAATTGTTGGCACCCAATAGATTTGTTGAGGATTGGGTTAAAAGTAAGTTTCTCAATCGTATTGAAGAGCTATTTCATCAGCTTAGTGGCAATGGCGTAGTTTTAGGTATTTCTGCCTCTCCGTTAAATGCGCCGCAGTACAAGCAACAGGCTGAATTTTCTGCTGCGCCGTCGCAGCCGGAACCGGTAAGTCCCGTAAAGCCTTCAATTATTCAAACGCTAGGCAATAGGGATCCCGCTCCTGTAGAGGCTCCGGCTATTATTCGTTCAGCTGCAGAAACCAGCTTAAGAACTAATCTAAATAATGATTTTACCTTTGATAGTTTTGTTGAGGGAAAATCAAACCAGTTGGCGTTTGCTGCTGCTCAACAGGTAGCTGAAAACCCAGGTGGTTCTTATAACCCACTGTTTATATATGGTGGAGTTGGTCTTGGTAAAACGCACTTGATGCACGCTGTGGGTAATGCTTTACGCGCTAAAAAGCCCGATGCCAAAATTGTTTATCTTCATTCTGAAAGGTTCGTCGCCGATATGGTGAAGGCGCTGCAGCTAAAAGCTATTGATGAGTTTAAGCGATTCTACCGCTCGGTTGATGCGCTACTTATTGATGATATTCAGTTTTTCTCTGGTAAAGAGCGCTCGCAAGAGGAGTTCTTCCACACATATAACGCCTTATTAGAAGGTGGTCAGCAAATGATTTTGACCAGTGACCGTTACCCAAAGGAGATTGATGGTGTTGAAGAGCGCCTTAAGTCACGCTTTGGTTGGGGTCTAACTGTTGCCGTAGAGCCGCCAGAGCTTGAAACCAGAGCGGCGATCTTAATAAATAAAGCGGAACAAAGTGGAGTGCATTTATCCAAGGATGCGGCTTTCTTTATTGCTCAGCGTATTCGCTCTAATGTGCGAGAGCTTGAGGGCGCGCTAAAGCGCGTGATGGCTCATGCTCAGTTTACTAGGCGTCCAATTGATATTGACCTTATTAGAGAGTCGCTTAAGGATCTTTTGGCGCTTCAGGACAAGCTGGTTACCGTGGATAATATTCAGCGGGTGGTGGCGGACTACTACCAGTTAAAGATGTCTGATTTGCTATCAAGACGTCGCAGTCGTTCTGTGGCAAGACCTCGTCAGGTGGCTATGTCTATTGCTAAAGAGCTAACCAATCATAGCTTACCCGAGATTGGCGAGGCCTTTGGTGGTCGCGATCACACTACTGTATTGCATGCTTGCAGAAAAGTTAAAGAACTGGAGGGCGCTGATAGAGAAGTTCAGCGTGATCTGAAGAATCTTTACCGAACTCTTTCAACCTAATCTTTATAATTAGAACAAATATTATTTTCGGAGAAATAACATTATGAAATTCAGCCTTTCTCGAGAAGCTCTTCTCAACCCCTTGCAACTAGTCGTGGGTGTGGTGGAGCGTAGGCAAACACTACCTATTCTTTCTAATGTGCTGTTGCGCCTTGAAGGTAACCAGCTGTCTATGACCGGAACTGATCTTGAGGTAGAAATCAAGGGTTCAACCGAGGTGGTTTCATCTTCAGAGGCGGGTGAGGTGACTGTTTCGGCGAGAAAATTTCTGGATATATGTCGCTCACTTCCAGATGGTGCGCAGGTAGATTTTGCCAGTAGCGATGGAAAGGCTCAAATTGTTAGCGGCCGCAGCCGCTTTACTCTAGCAACACTTCCGGCTAATGAGTTCCCCAGTGTTGATGAGGGTGAGCAGACAGCTCAATTTAATGTGCCAGGCAGTATGATAAGGGGGCTTATTGAGTCTACCGCATTCGCCATGGCTCAACAGGACGTGCGCTATTACCTAAATGGTATGCTCTGGGAGGTAACAAACAATCAGTTGCGCGTTGTAGCCACCGATGGACACCGTCTGGCGCTGTGTGACGGCCCCTGTGATGTTGCCCTGGGAGACACTAAGATTTCTGCTATATTGCCGCGAAAAGGCATTATAGAGCTTTCAAGGCTATTGGCAGACGATGAGGTCAGAGTATCTATTGGCTCCAATCATATTAGAGTAACAGGCACTGATTACTGCTTTACGTCTAAATTAGTTGATGGATCTTATCCAGACTATGATCGGGTGGTGCCAAAGGGTGGTGACAAGCTGGTTGTTGGCGATCGCGAGCAGCTCAAGCAGGCATTTGGCCGAACCGCTATCCTTTCCAATGAAAAATACCGAGGCGTCAGGATTGAGCTAGTCAACGGCGCTATGCACTTGGTGGCAAACAACCCTGAACAGGAAGAGGCTCAGGAAGAGGTAAGTGTGGCCTATTCTGGGGATGCCTTGGAAATTGGTTTTAATGTTAGCTATTTGCTCGATGTGCTCAATGTCTTAAAGTGTCCAGAAATACGCTTCACCATGGCTGACTCTAATAGTAGCGCGTTGGTGGAGGATGCTAGCGGTGAGAGTAAAGCAACTTATGTTGTTATGCCGATGCGGCTTTAGGTTTTGGCGCATGGCTTGATTGGGCCTTTGACGTGTTTTTAAACAGCATAGAAATTTCTAAGGTGCGCAATCTTGTTGCGGTGAATGTTGATTGCCATCCAAAGGCTAATATCATCTATGGAGCGAATGGCAGCGGTAAAACCAGTCTGCTAGAGGCGATTTTTTTACTTGGAAGAGGCAAGTCCTTTAAGCACCGCGACCTACGTTTGGTGGTTAATAGGGGTCAGGACAGCTTGGTTGTTTCAGGAAAGGTAACAAGACCTAATTCTGATAATGCACACCAGCTAGGTGTTATGCGCTCTGCTAAGGGTGCCTTTGAGGCGCGCTGTAATGGAAAAAACCTGTCTTCTGCCGGTCAGCTTGCTTCAGAGCTACCGATCCAACTAGTCGATGCTCACAGTTTCTCCCTGCTTGAGGGTGGCCCGCTACAAAGACGCCAATTTATAGATTGGGGTGTGTTCCACGTGGAACATGCTTATTCCGACCTTTGGCGTCGCTTTCAAAAAGCATTAAAACAGCGCAATCAACTGCTCCGTCATGGTAGAATAGATGAAGAATTATTAACGTTGTGGTCTCATGAGCTGGCTCCGCTCAATGAGATCATAGCCGAGCAGCGTAAAGAGTATATTACGCAGCTACAAAAATTTATAAGTCCGGTGGCAAATGCCTTTGATGGCCTGGGCTCTGTGAGCTTAGAGTACAGCCGGGGCTGGCCAGAAGGGCAGTCCATTATTGATGTGCTGCTGCAGGATAAGCAAAGAGATATTGCAACAGGCACAACCTCTCATGGTGCTCAGCGAGCTGATATTCGTGTATTTGTTGACGGTGTTGCAGCGGCAGACAGCCTATCAAGAGGCCAGTCAAAACTTTTGGTGTATGCCTTAAAGCTGGCGCAAGCGGCACACTATCAGGATGTAACAGGAAATAGTTGTGTTTTTTTACTTGACGATTTGCCGGCAGAGTTGGATTATGAGAATCGTAAAGATGTGTTGTCGTATTTGGATTATTTGCAGTGCCAGTACTTTGTCACTGGCGTAGATAAAAAAGATTTTGATGGAATAGATGTAAAGCTAAGCCGATTGTTCCATGTGGAACAGGGTGTATTTTCTAAAGGTTGAATAACAGGAACTGTATAGTTTATGAGTGAAGAAGCCAATTATGATTCGTCGAGTATTAAGGTACTCAAAGGGTTAGACGCAGTTAGAAAACGTCCTGGTATGTATATCGGCGATACTGACGATGGTACAGGCCTCCACCATATGGTATTTGAGGTAGTAGATAATTCTATCGATGAGGCTCTAGCCGGCCACTGCTCTGAGATACGTGTTGTTATTCACCCTAATGAGACTATTTCTGTATCTGATAATGGTCGAGGCATTCCTACAGAAATGCATGACGAGGGAGTTTCTGCCGCTGAAGTTATTATGACTGTTCTGCATGCTGGCGGAAAGTTTGATGATAACAGCTATAAGGTTTCTGGCGGCCTGCACGGCGTAGGTGTTTCAGTGGTAAATGCGCTTTCTACGCGTATGCGCCTGACTATTCGACGCAATGGCAAGGTTCATGAGCAAACCTATTCTCATGGCGTGCCAGATGGCCCCCTTGAGATTATTGGTGATACCAAAGAATCTGGAACTGAGGTATTTTTTGAGCCATCCCCAGGTACCTTTACTAACATTAAGTTCCATTATGACCTTCTTGCTAAGCGGTTAAGGGAGTTATCGTTCCTTAATTCCGGCGTCTGTATTGTTTTGTTAGATGAGCGCTCCGGTGAGGAAGAAAAGTTTGCCTATGAAGGTGGCCTGAGTGCTTTTGTTGATTATTTAAATACCAACAAGCAAACCATCAATAAAATCATGCACTTCAATACTGACAGAGAAGATGGCACCAGTGTTGAGGTGGCATTGCAGTGGAATGATAGTTTTCAGGAAAATATCCTCTGTTATACCAATAATATCCCACAAAGAGACGGTGGAACTCACCTGGCTGGGTTTAGGTCGGCGTTAACACGCGGCCTAAATACCTATATAGAGAAAGAAGGCATTGGCTCTAAAGCCAAGGTTAATACTACCGGAGATGACGCTAGAGAGGGCTTAACGGCCATTATCTCGGTTAAGGTGCCAGACCCCAAGTTCTCGTCGCAAACCAAAGATAAGCTCGTTAGTTCAGAGGTTAAATCTGCGGTAGAGCAGGAAATGGGCGATAAGTTTAGTGACTACCTTCTCGAGTTTCCACAAGAAGCTAAGGCGGTCGTTAGCAAAATGATCGATGCGGCGCGTGCCCGCGAGGCTGCTCGTAAGGCTCGTGAGATGACTCGTCGAAAGGGCGCCCTTGATATAGCAGGGCTTCCAGGGAAATTAGCAGATTGTCAGGAAAAAGATCCGGCGCTATCTGAGCTTTACCTAGTGGAGGGTGACTCTGCGGGTGGTTCGGCTAAACAGGGGCGAGCACGTAAGACCCAAGCCATTCTTCCGCTTAAGGGTAAGATTCTTAATGTTGAGAAGGCTCGTTTTGATAAGATGCTATCAAGTGTCGAGGTGGGCACGCTTATAACTGCACTAGGTTGCGGCATAGGTGTACATGAATTCAATCTTGAGAAACTGCGTTATCATACTATTGTTATCATGACCGACGCGGATGTTGATGGTTCCCATATTCGCACGTTGTTACTGACCTTTTTCTTTAGGCAGATGCGTGAGCTAGTCGATAATGGCCATATCTTTATTGCCCAGCCGCCGCTATACAAGGTCAGCAAAGGAAAGAATGAGCAGTATCTAAAAGATGATGATGCGCTAGAGGCCTACTTAACCCAAAAGGCGCTTGAAGAAGCTAGCCTGCATGTCAATGAGACAGCGCCTGCAATGCAGGGCGCAGCCTTAGAAGAGTTAGTTGCACAGTTTAGAGAAGTGGCTGATCTTATTATTCGTATGTCGCTAGTTTACCCAAAGCAGGTGCTTGAATCGCTGGTTTATACGCCGGCATTAAGTGCCGATCTTCTGGGAAAACATAAGGAAGTTGCCGCCTGGTGTGCCGAACTCCAGAAAACGCTTAATGGCATTGAAAGCGGAACTCACAGCTATAATGTACTGGTTGAAGAAGATAAAGAATGTAATTTGTTTTTGCCCATTGTTGAGATAACCGCTCATGGTGTACCTCATAAGCATGCCTTTGGCAGAGACTTATTTGGCTCTTCTGAATATGCAAAAATTGTTGATCTAGGCAGTAAATTACAAGGTCTATTAGAAGAGGGCGCCTTTGTTCAGCGTGGCGAGCGCACTTTCGAGGTTAGCTCTTTTGCCGAGGCGCTTAATTGGCTGATGGTTGAAGCACGTCGTGGTATTAATACTCAGCGCTATAAAGGCTTGGGCGAAATGAACCCAGAACAATTGTGGGAAACTACGATGGATCCAGAGTCGCGCCGTATGCTAGTTGTAACCATTGAAGATGCGATAGCGGCCGATCAAATGTTTACCACTCTTATGGGCGACCAGGTCGAGCCGCGCAGAGACTTTATCGAAACCAACGCCCTTTCTGTTGTCAATCTAGACGTCTAAATAAAATGTAGCATCCTGCAGTTAGTTATTGTGGTAACTGACTGTAGGGATGCCTAATTCAAGTTCTTAGCAATCCAATCACGGGCATTTTCAGTTATTTCTCGGCTCGAATAGGATTCGCTATCGATTGCTGGCCCTATTTTCATATGTATGGTGCCTGGCGTCTTAAGAAAGCTGCTGCGATTCCAATGTTCACCGCTGTTGTGGGCTACTGGCAGCACTGAAACCTGAGTCTGTTTGGCCAATGCCGCGCCACTGGTTTTAAACTCTCCTAGCTGCCCGCTAGTAACTCTTGTGCCCTCAGGGTAGATAACAACCCTATTACCCGCTAATAGGCGCTTTGCACCCTGTTTTAGCACATATCTAATGGCAGAGGCGGGCCTGGAGCGCTTTATTGCAATAGGGCGCATTAAATAAA
>Ga0233444_10005861_pt1 | contig 11181 bp, 11 predicted proteins | sample SI_124_October20_6_FD_182792 | JGI IMG/M metagenome (GOLD analysis project Ga0233444, IMG submission 182792) | Seawater microbial communities from Saanich Inlet, British Columbia, Canada - SI_124_October2016_10_MG | ecosystem: Environmental > Aquatic > Marine > Inlet | place: Canada: British...
CCTATGGATCCAAATTGAATTACTTGCCCTTTATTGTTTGTTACATCAAATTTTAAATTCACCTCAAAAATTGCTCCTGTATAATATTCTAGTCCTCGAATAACTGATGGATCGAATTCAAAATTATTAAAATTGTAATCTTTAAAAATTTTCAATATCTCAACTAAATCTTCTGTTTCAGGTGAATTCTTCTTAAGTGTTTCTTCTACCTTTTTAATATCCTCTTGCTTTAAATTTGCACCTTTTGTGAAATCACCAGATTTATCTTTTCTTCCCTCACCTAATAATTCTTTTACTCCATTCCAACTTAGACGATCTATTTTATCAAGGGCTCTAAGAACACTTAATTTTTGGTCATTAGTGTCTATTTTAATTTTTTTAAATAATTCCTCTGTAATTTTTCTAGAAGAAATTTTAACAATATACTCGTCTTTACTTAATCCACATTTTTCAAGAATTTCTGAAATCATCACACACAGCTCGGCATCTGCTTGTAAACTTTTAGTACCTACAAAATCTGCATCGAATTGTAGAAATTCTCTAAATCTTCCAGGCCCTGGTTTTTCATTTCTCCAAACTGTCCCAAGTTGATATCTTTTAAATGGTTTTGGTATTTCTAAATAATTCTTTGCTACATATCTTGCTAATGGTGCAGTTAAATCATATCTAAGCGATAACCATTTATTTTCATCTTGAAATGAAAAAACACCTTCATCCGGTCTATCCTTATCTGGTAAGAATTTACCTATACTATCTGAGTACTCGAAACTTGGTGTTTCAAGATATTGAAAACCATACTTAATCATAACTTCTTTAATATTTGAAATTATAAAATCACGTACAAGTAGTTCTTTTTCTTGTCTATCTACAAACCCTAATGGAAGTTCTTTAGATGGTTTGTTGTTTTTTTCTTTTGTCATTTTTTGGTACAGTAGGGTGGATTCGAACCACCGACCCCTAGTTCCACAAACTAGTGCTCTAACCAACTGAGCTACTACTGCTTCCTTTTTGTTTTTATCTTAATTTTTATTAAATTTATATATGTTTGATTATAAGCTAAGCAATAGCCTAGCATGCATTCTGTGAGAATGGGTTCTTAGTGTAGAAATTTTGTATTTAATAATCATTTATATGTATTTATGAAATAAATGTGTCATTTTCAAGGAAAAATTAACGGGACAGAACAATATTGCTAAGTTAAGTCCCGGTAATTTATGATTTAGGAAATAAGATTAAGCTTTCTGCAATTTTACTGCTGAAGGACCTTTGTCTCCGTTCTCTACTTCGAACGTTAGTTCATCGCCTTCGTTTAAGCTTCCAAGTCCTGCTTCTGCTACAGCTGAAGAATGAACGAACACATCTTTTTCTTTGTCTTCTCTTTCAATGAAACCATAACCTTTAGTACCATTGAACCACTTTACTTTTCCTTTTAGTGTACTCATGTTTTTTTTTCTTTCTTTAGTTTAGTATAATCAATAATGATTATACGGTTTTATTAAAAGGACAGAACCATATTTTTAGAGTTATGTCCCGATAATTTTTTGATTTATGAAATAAGATTTAAGATGTTTTCTGCAATTTTACTGCTGAAGGACCTTTGTCTCCGTTCTCTACTTCAAACGTTAGCTCATCGCCTTCGTTTAAATATTTTAAACCAGCGTCTCTAACTGCTGATGAATGAACAAACACGTCTTTTTCTTTGTCTTCTCTTTCAATGAAACCATAACCTTTAGTACCATTGAACCACTTTACTTTTCCTTTTAGTGTACTCATATTATTTACTTTTCCTTATTATTATTATCTTTAACTAATCATAGATTAGCTATTTGCTTCTTTAATAGCTTTGAGTTGTAAAAGTCAATAGGTGAAAATATTTTTTAATATAGGTGTTTTTTTGCAACAATTATCAAAATAATAGCACTATTAGGCTGGTAATTACTAGTAACCCTAATCCAGAATAAATTAATCTGTTGTTTTCTAAGTGATATTTTATTCTTTGTAATTTTGATTCTTTATAGCTTAGTCCGGCATCACTAAGATTGGTAGACTTACTAAATCCTTGGTCTCTCCCAATTTGAAGAAATTTTGCTTTTCTGTGGTCGTAAATCTCGTCTTTACTTAATTTTTCAAAACTTTTTAAATTTTTAATTATTGAATGCTTTAGATCAGTAGCAATACTTTCGGGATCTCTATGAGCTCCACCTAAAGGTTCAGGTATAATTTCGTCAATCACTCCTAGTTTTAATAAATCCTTAGCTGTTAACTTCATTGCTTCTGCAGCTTGTAATGATTTGCTTGGATCCCTCCAAAGTATAGATGCACAGCCTTCTGGAGATATTACTGAGTAAATAGAATTTTCTAACATAACAACTTTATTAGAGGATGCTAAAGCTATTGCTCCGCCAGATCCACCTTCACCAATAATAATTGAAATGTTTGGCACAGAAAGAGACATGCTACATTCTATGGAATTTGCTATCGCGGAAGCTTGACCTCTTTGCTCTGCTCCCAGGCCAGGATAAGCACCAGGTGTATCAATAAAACTTATTACTGGAATTTGAAATCGATCTGCAAGTTTCATTAGCCTTATACATTTTCTATAACCTTCCGGTCGCATCATTCCAAAATTTCTTTCAATTCTACTATTTAGGTCTTCACCTTTTTCCTGGCCAATAATCAAAACAGATTTATTATCTATTAAACCAAATCCAGCTATAACAGATTTATCGTCACCAAAATATCTATCTCCTGAAAGCAAAGTAAATTGAGAAAAAATTTTCGTTATATAAAAATTTGCTTTAGGTCTGTCTTCATGTCTGGCAACCTGGGTTCTTTGCCAACTGTTTAGGTTGGCATATGTTTCTTTTAATTTTTCATTAATTTCATATTGTGTATTTTTAATTTTTTTTGTATCAACTTCTGATATTCCTTCAGACCCAAAGGGGCTTTTTAAGCCATCTACTTCCTGTTCTAATTCTTTTATTTCTTTTTCGAACTCTAAATAATTTTTCATAAAAAATTTTATTACAATAATACTATTAATATATTATAGTATAATGTAAAGATCGGTTCACTATGAGTGTAATAGATAAAAATGGGCTTAAAATTAGTTCAACTTTGTTTAAATTTATCAATAATGAGGTTATTCCCGGCACAAATATCAAATCAGATGATTTTTGGAACAATTTTGAAAAAGTAACACATGAACTTGCTGAGACAAATAAAAATTTAATAAAAACAAGAGAAGTTATTCAAAAAAAAATTGACGAATGGCACAAAATTAACATTGGAAAAGACTTTAACAAAAAAGAATATGTGAGTTTTTTAAAGTCAATAAATTATATTACTGAGGAAAAAAAAGATTTTAAGATTGAAACTTCGGGTGTTGATAGAGAAATTGCATCTATAGCAGGGCCACAACTAGTAGTTCCAGTTGATAATGCTAGATATGCCTTAAACGCTGCAAATGCAAGATGGGGGAGTGTGTACGATGCTTTATATGGAACAAATGTTATTTCTGGAAATATAGGTAAAAGTTATAACGAAGAAAGAGGAAAAAAAGTTATTTCTTACGTTAGAAATTTTTTAGATAAAGCAGTTCCTATTGTTAATGCTAGCTGGAATGAAATATCAAATATAAAAGTAAAAGATAAAGATGTGGTTTTTTTAGTATCAAATAAAGAAATTCATTTAAAAAAAAAAGAACAATTTTTAGGTTTTAATGGTGACAAAAAAAAACCTTCATCAATTCTTTTCAAAAATAATAATCTACACATCGATATTCTAATTGATCCAAGTCATATTATCGGAAAATCAGACAAAGCATCTATTTCAGATGTGATATTAGAGTCGGCTTTATCAACAATTATTGATAATGAAGATTCTGTCGCGGCAGTTGATGGGGAAGATAAAGTTAGATGTTACCGTAATTGGTTAGGGTTGATGAAAGGTGACTTGACAGTAAATATGGAAAAAAATGGAAAAAAATTTATAAGAAAATTGAGTCCAAATCGAAACTATTTTTCTAAAGATGGAAAAAAAATAAGTTTGCATGGTAGAGCACTGCTCTTAAATAGAAATGTCGGTCACTTAATGACAAGCCCATCAATTATTCTAAAAGATGGATCTGAAATTCCTGAAGGAATATTGGACGCATTTATTTCTACAATGTGTGCTTTACATGACTTTAAAAATAAAAATAACTCACGAACAGGATCAGTTTACATTGTTAAACCAAAAATGCACGGACCTGAAGAGGTGGCATTCACTAATACGCTCTTTAACAAAGTAGAGGAGGTTTTGGGAATAAAAAAATATTCTATTAAAGTTGGTATTATGGATGAGGAGAGAAGAACTACGGTAAATTTAAAAGAATGCATAAGGCAAGTAAAAAACAGAATAGTTTTTATTAATACTGGTTTTTTGGATAGAACTGGAGATGAGATGCACACCTCATTTGAAGCAGGTCCAATGATTTTTAAAGGAGAAATGAAAAAATCTACTTGGCTTAGCTCCTATGAAAAATGGAACGTTGACATTGGTTTAAGTTGTGGTTTTTCAGGTAAGGCTCAAATTGGTAAAGGAATGTGGGCGATGCCAGATCAAATGGCAAACATGATGGAGCAAAAAGTAGAACACCCAAAATCAGGTGCGAATTGTGCTTGGGTACCCTCGCCAACTGCTGCAACTTTACATTCTATGCATTATCACAATGTGGATGTCTTTAAAGAGCAAGATAAAATTAAATCTCGACATAAAGCAAAATTGGAAGATATTTTGGAAATACCAAAAGCTGACAGACCTAATTGGTCGACGGAAGATATCAACCGTGAATTAGAAAATAATGCTCAAGGTATTTTAGGATACGTAGTGAGATGGATTGACCAAGGTGTTGGTTGCTCTAAAGTTCCAGATATCAACGATGTTGGTTTGATGGAGGACAGGGCAACTCTTCGAATATCATCTCAACATATAGCTAATTGGTTGCACCACGGTATTTGTACAAAAGATCAAGTAATGATGGTTATGAAAAAAATGGCAACAATAGTAGATAATCAAAATGAAAAAGATCCGGCTTATAATAGAAGTGGAAGATCTGGTTACACAAAAATGTCAGATGACTTCGAAAATTCAATAGCCTTTTCGGCAGCCTGCGATTTAGTTTTCAAAGGAAGAGTGCAACCTTCTGGCTACACAGAACCATTACTTCATCAAAAAAGATTAGAAAAAAAAGCTTCAAATTAACTACCCGTAACAGGAACTCTATTTTTGAAAGCTGAAAATAAAGTACCATCATCAAGTTGTTCTATTTCTCCACCCACAGGCAGGCCTTGAGCTAGCTTAGTAATCTTAAGTTTGTCATTCTTAATAGTATCTTCTATGTAATGAGCTGTCGTTTGGCCCTCAACTGTGGCACTTGTAGCTATAATAACTTCTTTAAGGTTATTTTTTTTTATTCTCTTTATTAAAGACTCAATAAGAAGATTTTTTTGCTCATAGTTTTCATTAGAACTTAATGTGCCACCTAAAATATGGTAGTGACCTTTATAAATATTTGCAGAGTCAATCACCCACATATCTGCTAGGTTTTCAACTATGCAAATTTTATCATAGGTATTATCTGAAGAACAAATGCAAATTTTATCTATAATTTTTAAATTTCCACAATCTATGCACCTTACAACTTTTTTATAAACTTGAGCCAAAGATTTAGCTAAGGGCTTAACCATATTATCTTTATTATTAATTAATTTTAAAATTATTCTCTTTGCCGATTTTGGACCTAATCCTGGCAATTTTGAAAATTGCTGGATAAGTTCGCTAATTTCCGGAATATCGTTATTCATTAAAAAGGTAATTTAAAATCCAAAGGCAAATTTAATCCTCCAGTAACTTTAGAGAGTTCTTCTGCAGATTTTTTTTTTAAATTTTCTTTAGCATTATTGTAGGCTGCAATTATCAAATCATTAATAATCTCCTGATTCTCTTTTTTAGCTGCATCGCTAATTGTTATAGATTTTAGTTCATAATCTCCTGATAAAATTACTTTTACTAGATTGCCTCCTGCTTCACCCTCAACTTCAATCTTTTTGATTTGATCCTGTGCATTTTTCATTTTTTCTTGCATAGCTTTAGCTTTTGATAACATGTCTGAAAAGTCGGTCATTTATTCCTCTTCTTTAAGATCAATTAATTTTGCGTCTGGAAAAGCTTTTTGAATATCTTGTGCAATGTTACTTTTTTTAAATTCTTCTATTTTACTATTTTTATTTTCTAAATTTTTTTCATAAATACTTTTAGCTTCTTCATTTTTACTTAAAGAAATAATCCACCTCTCACCAGTCCATGATAACAATTTTTCTGTTAGATTTTTTATAAAATTTTTATTTAGTTTCTCATTAAAACTTATATTGATTGTGCCTTTATTAAAGTTTACCAGTTTTACATTTCTTTCAAGATCGTATTTAAGTTCTATCTCTTTTTCTTTATTAGCTTGATCAATTAAATCTTGAAAACTAGTTATATCAATTCGTGTTCCTTGGTTATCTTTAGTTGCGTTCTTTGCAGGACTAGTTTTAATTTGATTGGTATTCTTTAGCTGATTTTTTATTTGGTTGGATATATTTGTTTCTAAAGATTTGTCATCAATCTTTTTACCAACTAATTTTTCATTAGATTGGCTAAGATTGCTGTTTTCAATTTTAGAAATTTCTTTTCTTTCATCAATATTTTTTAAGTGAATTAGTTGCATAATATACATTTCCAAAGTTAAGTTTTCATTACCTACTATTCTAAGATCATCAATTGTTTTAATTGTAAGTTGCCAAAACAAACCGATATCTTGCATATCTATATTTTTTGAATATTCATCTACCATTTGAACTTCTAATTCAGAAATAGACAGATCTTTCTCAATAGGTCCTAGGCTTATTCTTCTGCTAAAAAGATACAAAACTTCAAGCATATCATTTAAAAAGTTTTTAGCATCTAATCCGTCGTTTATAAGCTCATTTAAATATTCTAAAGCTTTTTTTTTATTTCCATTTAAAACTTCTTTAAATAAAGATATTACTTTGGTCTTATCCGCTAGCCCTAACATTTCTCTTATGTCTTTATCCTCAATAATTTTATCCTCATCGATAGATTGTGAAATTAAAGCACGATCAAGTAATGATATAGAGTCTCTTACCGAGCCTTCTGATGTTCTTGAAATTAATTTTATAGCATTTTCAGATATTTTACCTTTTTCTTTTTCAGCTATTTTTTTTAAATGAAAACATAGAAGTTCGACACTCACTCTTTTAAGATCAAACCTCTGACATCTTGATAAAATAGTTACAGGTATTTTTCTAACTTCAGTTGTGGCTAAAATAAACTTCAATCTTGGTGGTGGTTCTTCTAAGGTTTTAAGCAAGCCATTAAAAGCTTGTTTGGATAACATGTGAACTTCATCAATTATAAATATTTTAAACTTTGCGCTTGTAGGGCTGTATTTTGAATTTTCAATCAGTTCTCTAATATCATCTATTCCAGTTTTAGAAGCTGCATCCATTTCTAAAATGTCAATATGATTTGAATTTATAATTTCCTGACAGGTTGGACAAAATTTTTCACCTGAGCATATGATTTTAGAGTCATCATTTTTTTCACAGTTCAAAGCTTTGGCAATCAATCTCGCCGTAGTAGTTTTCCCTACGCCTCTAATACCAGTTAAAAGATATGCATTAGGGGTTTTGCCTAGTTTAATGGCATTAGTGATAGTTTGAGCCATAACCTCCTGACCGATCAAATCTTTAAAATTTTGAGGTCTATATTTAAGTGCTAGAATTTTATTTGTCATTTTTAAAGAGGCAGGCAACAACCTGAACAATTTTCACTACGGCTGCTTCTTTTCAGACCTGACCGGGTTTATGAAACATCCACCTGATGCCAACCTCATTATCAGTATATCAAGTTCAATTTAAATACTACAAGACTAGATTTAAGTTTTGTGGACTATTTTTGCCTAAAAATTGAAGATTCGTACACTCCCAATATATCTAAAGTTTCAGTATGAAAGCTAAGTTCCTCCAGAGCCTTTTTTACCCCAGTTTGCTCTAAATGACCCTCGAGATCTAAATAGAAATTTGCTTGATCAAATGTATTCTTAACAGAAAAACTCTCGAGTTTAGTTAAGTTGACTTGGTTAGTGGCAAATCCCCCTAAACATTTATAAAGAGCGGAAGGTTCACTTTTCACTCTGAAGATGCAACTTGTAATAAATTTTTTAGAATTTGTAAATTCTGGTTGTTCAATATTTTTCCCCATTATTAAAAATCTTGTCACATTACCCTTTTCGTCTTCAATATTTTTTTCAAGTATTTTTAAATTATACATTTTAGCTGAAAGATGTGAGGCAATAGCTGCAATAGATTTATCATTTCCTTCTGCTAAATCTTTTGCTGATCCTGCCGTATCAACTGAGATGATTGGTTTAAATTTTTTCTTAGATATAATGTTTTGGCACTGACTGATTGCTTGAGCGTGACTTCTAACATATTTAATGTCTTCAATTTTAGCGTCTAGTTTTCCAAGTAAATAGTGTTCTACCGGAAGAAAATATTCAGCATGTATTTGCAGTTTATATTTTGGTAGCAAATAATGTATATCTGCAACTCTTCCTGCTAACGAGTTTTCTATCGGAATAACAATTTTATAGCTTGGATCATTATAAGCTAGCTTAAATGTTTCCTCAAAGGTTGAGCATGTTTTAATCTTTGTGTCTTTATATAATTTCTCTACTGCGATGTGTGAATACGCTCCAAGCTCTCCTTGTATGGCAATTTTAATTTTACTCATTGTTTCATTATTCTTTTTATTTCAATTAAATCATTTTTTGTATCAACACTTAAAGGAGAAGAATTAATATAGCCTACATGTATTGACATATTATTTTCTAATGCTCTTAATTGTTCTAATTTTCTTTCAAGTTCAAGCTTTGATCTTTCTAAACCTACATACCTTACCAAGGCTTTATTAGTAAAGGCATAAATACCTACGTGGTGGTAGATGTGTTCATGTGATTTTAATAATTTTCTAGAAAAATCCGTTGCTACGCTAAAACTTCTGTCACTTGTTAGTTTTTCTTTTACGGCTACTTTTACGTTATTTTCATCATTTAATTCCGCACTAGAGCTAAATGAACTTGCTAATGTTCCAATATCGCACTTCCCTCTATTCATATATTTAATTAAATCTGTAATATGTTGAGAGTCAATATTAGGCATATCTCCCTGTAAATTTACAATAATGCTCGGTTCACTTTTAAGTTGATTTTTAAAAACCTCGTAAATTCGATCAGTACCTGTTTGATGCTTTAATGAAGTGAATATAGCTTTGCCTCCGTAATCATTAACAACGTCAATAATTTTTTGATCAGGTGTAGCTACATAAACATCTGCTATATTTAATTTTTTAGCAGCATCGTAAACATGAAGAATCATCTCTTTATTGTTTATAAGCTCCAACGGTTTGTTTGGAAGCCTTAAGGCATCTAATCTTGATGGTATAATTATTGCAGTTTTATTCATAATTATGCGTCTCAAAGACGCAAAAAAATTTAAGTAATTTAAAGTTTTTTTATAAAAGTCGTGTTATACGTCAACTTAGTATTTACCAAAATTATGGACAGTTTTGAATTAAATAAAATAATTGCTGCAGTGCTTTTAACTGCATTAATCATTATAGGTATTGGAAAATTTACTGATGTCATATTCCATGTCGAAAAACCAAAAGAATCAGCTTATAAAATTGAGGGTTTAGAAGTTGCATCTATTTCGACTTCTTCATCAGAGGCTAAAACTAAGGATGTTGAAATAGTAGACATAAAAGCACTTTTAGCCATGGGGGACTTAGGGCATGGAGAAAAAGTTTTTAAAAAATGTTCTGCGTGTCACATGATAGCAAGTGGTGGAAAAAATATGATTGGTCCTAATCTATGGAATGTAATTGGGAGAACAGCTGGTTCTGTAAATGATTATAAATACTCAAAAGCAATGATAGCTTACGGAAAAAAATGGACATTTGAAGAAATGAATAGCTATTTAATTAAACCTCAGGCTTATGTTAAAGGAACTAAAATGGCTTTTGCTGGTTTAAGAAAAGAAAAAGATAGAGCTTCAGTTATTTTATTTATGAATTCAAAAAGTAGTAGTCCAAAACCACTTCCCTAATCTAAACACCACTTTATGATGCTCTTTTGAGCGTGCACTCTATTTAAAGCTTGTCTCCAAACTACAGATTGTTTTCCGTCAATAATTTCATCTGTAACTTCTTCTCCTCTTCCCACTGGCAAGCAGTGCATAAAAATAGCATCCGCATTGGCTTTACTCATTAATTTCTTATTTACTTGATAGGGTTTCAAAGTCTTCTTTTTAGATTTTTTATTTACCTTATCATTCATTGAAACCCATTTATCAGTCATAACACAATCTGAATTTTTAATTGCTTCATCGGGCTTTGTCGTCACTGTTAGGTTTACTTTATTTTTTTTGGCCCAACTTAAAATCATTTTATTTGGGGAATACTTTTTTGGACAGCCAATTTTTAGATTAAAATTAAATTTTGCTGCTGCTTCTATTAAGGAATTAGACATATTATTATTACCGTCTCCAAGCCAAGATATTGTTTTTCCAGTAATTAACCCATTACTCTCCTCATAAGTTAATATGTCCGACATAACTTGACAGGGATGACCTATATCTGACAGTCCATTAATAATTGGAATGTCTAGATGTTCTCCAAATTCTTCAAGGTTTTTATGCGAGGATGTTCTTAACATTACTATGTCCACATATTCTGTTAAAACTTTTGCTGTATCCTTTAAAGTCTCATCTCCCTTGCCATAATGAATTACGTCTGGATTCAAAATTATAGACGATCCTCCTAATTGCTTTACAGCAATGTCGAAAGACATTCTTGTTCTTGTTGATGGTTTTTCAAATATCATAGCCATAGATTTACCTTCAAAAGGTTTATCTTCGTCTGGTGCAGATTTATTCAATCCTTTTCTCTTAATCTTTCTTGTTTTAGCTTCATCAATAATGGCTCTAAGCTCATTAGAAGAATGATCAGAAATATTTAAAAAATTATTCATTTATATTTTTTGCAAACATTATCTATTATTTTTAATCCTAAGTTAAT
>Ga0233444_10005865_pt1 | contig 11171 bp, 10 predicted proteins | sample SI_124_October20_6_FD_182792 | JGI IMG/M metagenome (GOLD analysis project Ga0233444, IMG submission 182792) | Seawater microbial communities from Saanich Inlet, British Columbia, Canada - SI_124_October2016_10_MG | ecosystem: Environmental > Aquatic > Marine > Inlet | place: Canada: British...
AAGGTGTTTACGCCCTATTATAGACGAGGCTGTCTTGGGTATGTGCCGCCAAGAAAGCCGTTGCCGGCACCAAAAAATATCAGTATTTCTGATAAAAGTAAGTGCTCACTTACAATAAATAACCTTAATTTACTGCCTAAAATAAATTGGGACAGTACAATGCAAGAAGTTTGGTCTGTTGATGAGCAAGCCGCGGATAGCCTGCTTAATAGCTTTCTTGCTGAGGGTGTTGCCGACTATCGCGAGGGTAGGAATTTCCCGAGCAAGGCCCATGTTTCTCGACTGTCACCCTATTTGCACTTTGGGCTTATATCGCCTAATACCGCTTGGTATAAGGCCAAACAACAGGGGCCAACTTCAGCGGATGAAGATAATATTGGTGTTTTTCTTAGTGAATTGGGTTGGCGTGAATTTTCATATTATTTGCTTTATCATTTTCCGCAACTTCCAGACAAAAATTTACAAACTAAATTTGATCGTTTTGGATGGGCTAGTGATAGTGGAGAGGCCTTATCTGCGTGGCAAGCCGGCCAAACAGGCTACCCCCTGATCGATGCCGGTATGCGCGAGCTTTATACAACAGGCTATATGCACAATAGAGTGCGTATGGTTGTTGGGTCGTTCTTGGTTAAAAATCTTCTGATACATTGGCGTGAAGGGGCTAAATGGTTTTGGGACTGTTTAGTTGATGCTGATTTGGCAAGCAATAGTGCCAGTTGGCAGTGGGTTGGTGGGTGCGGGGCTGATGCCGCGCCATTCTTTAGAATATTTAATCCAATCACCCAAAGTGAAAAGTTTGATAAACAGGGCGACTACATTCGGCAATATGTCCCCGAATTAGCAAAATTACCGGCAAAATATATTCATGCGCCGTGGCTGGCGCCGACAGAAATATTAGAAGCAGCCGAGGTTCGCTTAGGAGAAAATTATCCAATGCCAATTGTCGATGTTAAACAGTCTCGTGAATTGGCATTGGAAGAATTTAAGCGTATAAAAGTTTCAGCTTAGTGTCTAAAGTGACGCATGCCAGTGAACACCATAGCCATTCCGTGCTCATTAGCTGCAGCAATGACTTCATCATCACGCATTGATCCGCCGGGCTGAATTATGCAGCTTATACCCGCTTCGCCGGCATTATCTATACCGTCACGGAATGGGAAGAAGGCATCTGATGCCATCACCGCTCCCTTGACTTCAAGGCTGGCGTGTTCTGCTTTAATGGCGGCGATGCGCGCACTATTTATTCGGCTCATCTGGCCAGCACCAACACCAATAGTTTGATTATTTTTGGCGTAGATGATGGCATTAGATTTGACCATTTTTGCGACTTTCCAAGCAAACAGCATATCCTTCATTTCTTGCTCAGATGGCACTCTTTCACTGACAACTTTTAAGTCATCCTGACAAATCATGCCGTTGTCGCGATCCTGAATTAATAGGCCACCATTAACACGTTTATAGTCAAAATCCTGTGGGCGCTGATCGCTCCAAGTACCACATTCAAGTAATCGCACATTTTTCTTGGCGCTAACAATTACTTTGGCCTCTTCAGCAACCGACGGTGCAATAATGACTTCAACAAACTGCTTTTCGCAAATAGCCGTGGCAGTGGCAGCGTCTAATTCGCGATTAAACGCGATAATGCCACCAAACGCAGATTCTGGATCTGTGGCAAAAGCTAATTCGTAGGCAGTTGAGATATCAACCGCTATAGCCACGCCGCATGGGTTGGCGTGTTTCACAATGACACAGGCAGGCTCATCAAATTGCTTCACCGTCTCAAGCGCGGCATCTGTATCGGCAATATTATTGAATGACAGTTCCTTGCCTTGAATTTGCGTAGCAGTAGAAACACTAGCATCAGTAGGATTTTCTTCAGTGTAGAAGGCGGCCTTTTGGTGGGGGTTTTCGCCATAGCGCATTTCTTGAGTTTTTACATATTGCACATTGTATGTGTCAGAAAAATCACGCGCCTTATTGCTAGTGTCGCGACGACCAAAGTGATTGGCAATCATGCCATCGTAGGCCGCAGTGTGCTCGAACGCTTTTACCATTAGCTGGTAGCGCGTTTCATACCCAAGTTGTCCCTGATTTTCCTGCATTTCTTCTGTTACAGTTTGGTAGTCGCTAGCATTGACAACAATGGCTACATCGCGATGATTTTTTGCCGCGGAGCGAACCATGGTAGGTCCGCCAATATCGATATTCTCAATGGCAGTTGGCAAATCACAATTTGGGTCAGCAACAGTCGAGGCAAAGGGATAGAGGTTCACTACCACCATATCAATGGCTTTAATACCGTGCTCATCCATTACCTGCTCGTCGGTGCCGCGTCGGCCTAAAATACCGCCATGAACCTTAGGGTGAAGTGTTTTTACACGGCCATCCATCATCTCCGGAAATCCGGTGTACTGGGACACTTCAACAACGTCAATTCCCTGCTGTGTAAGTAATTTAAACGTACCACCAGTGGACAGTATTTCTACTCCTTGGTCGTTCAGTGTACGGGCAAATTCAACAATGCCAGTTTTATCTGACACGCTAATTAGGGCGCGGGAAACTTTTCTTAATTCGCTCATTTAATCCTCGGATATTTAAAGAAGGTTGTACTGTTTTAATTTTTTGCGCAAAGTGCCGCGGTTTAAACCCAGCAGTGCAGCAGTTTTACTCTGATTGTTTCGGGTATATTTCATTGCCGCCTTAAGCAGAGGAGGCTCTACTTCGGCCATAACAAGATTGTAAACTTCCTTGGTGTCCTGGCCGTCCAAATCGTGGAAATATTGCTGCATAGCCTCGGCCACATGATCACGCAACGATTGTTGTTGCGTTATTTCTGGTACTTCTGTGGCCAGCTGATCAAGGCTATTATCGTTATCAAATTCTGTGGTCATGCAGCGCGCTCCTGAGGCAGACATTTCGAGAAAAATTCAGAAAGCTGCTGCTGCTGCTGTATTCGAGTCTCGTGTTGATTAAAGATTTTAGTGAATGCCTTGCCATCATCTAGCCAGCGGCTGTACCAGCCGATATGTTTTCTAGAAATTCGGACACCGCCAACCTCGCCATAAAACTCGTGCAGGTCTCTGAGGTGTTTACTCATTACGTTGCCCACCTCCTCAAGCGTGGGTTCTGCGAGCAGTTCGCCATGTTCAAGATAGTGATTAATCTGATTAAAAATCCATGGATTACCCTGCGCGCCCCGGCCAATCATTACAGCGCAGGCGCCGGTCTTGTTGAGCACGGTTTCAGCCTGTGTAGCTGATGTGATGTCGCCATTGGCAAATACCGGAATTGAAATAGCATCAACTACCTTAGCAATGCTGTCATACTCGACTTCGCCAACAAAACGACAGGCTTTGGTTCGACCATGAATAGCCAACGCCTGGATCCCAGACTGTTCGGCAATTTTGGCAATTTCGGTGGCATTACGATTTTGACGATCCCAACCCGTACGTATTTTTAAGGTCACCGGAACCTCAACCGCATTAACTACGGCAGACAGAATGCGCTCAACCAGTTCTGGGTCTCTTAAAAGTGCAGATCCAGCTGCACGCTTACAGACTTTTTTGGCCGGACAGCCCATATTGATATCAATAATTTCTGCACCCTGTGCCACATTAAATTGCGCAGCTTCGGCCATCATTTGTGGGTCATAGCCGGCGATTTGAACAGATCGGGGTGAAGGCTCATCGCCAAATTGAATGCGCAAGCGAGATTTTCTTGTTGACCATGTAGTTGGATCTGAGGCAACCATTTCAGATACTACAAGCCCTGCACCCATTTCTCGACACAGCTGCCGAAAGGGTAGATCAGTCACTCCGGCCATTGGGGCCAGAACGGTTTTGCTATTAATGTGATAGGGGCCAATAGTAAACAAATGAATATCTTCGTTAAAAATGGGTTTAACAGTTTAATTGAAAGCCAAGATCCATTTGGTAGGGGTGCAATCATACTCCTAACCGAGTTGATTAAAAAGTGATCAATAAAAAAATAGTAGATTATTTATAGGTGCTAGCTATTGTGTTTTTGTGGCTGAAAGTTGCATCCAACTGTCTTCGTTAGCAGCAGGAGCAAAAGCAAACTGATCTGCATAGGCTGCAGACACCTGGTCAGCCTGATGACTAAGAATGCCGGAAAGGCAGATCAGCCCTTGGTTAAGGGTAAGCCCGCTAATTTGGTCGGCTAAGTCTATCAGTGGCTTAGCCAGAATATTGGCAAGCATAATATCTGCTTTTGCATCGGCTGGGATCTGTTCCGGAAGCAGGGTAATCAGTCTATTATTGGCTATATCGTTGCGTTGAGCGTTGTCGCGAGTAGCTAGTAAGGCTTGAGGGTCGTTATCAATGGCCCAGACTTTGTCAGCTCCGAGTAACAATGCTGCAATACCCAAGATGCCAGAGCCGCAACCAAAATCAATAACGGTTTTGCCGCTAAGAGATTGTTTTTCTAGCCAGTTAAGGCAAAGCATAGTGGTGGGGTGGCTGCCGGTGCCAAATGCCAAGCCCGGATCTAGCCGTAAGTTAACTGCATCTGGCTCAGGGGCCTCTATCCAGCTTGGGCAAATCCATAGTCGACCATCACTGCAGGCAACAGGTTTAAAGTGTTTTTTCCACTCTTGAGACCAGTCTTTGTCTTCAACTAACTCCCAGGCCGCCTTTAAAGAAAATGGCACAAAGGCCTGTATTTGCTGTTGAGTTGTTGAAGGGTCGATAGTCGCGGGAAAAAGCGCAGTCAGGATGCAGTTATCCCACAGCGGAGTTTCGCCTACGCCGGGCTCCAAAATAGGTTGATCTGCAGCATCTTGCAATGTCACAGAAACAGCCCCAGCATCCAAAACAGCATCTTCAATTTGTTCGGTTTGCTGGGGTATTGCTTCAATATTTAGCTGTATCCACTTGCTTGAATCCAAAGTAAGCACTCACTTATATAATTGATGCCCCTATGGCTTTTACCCATTAAAGTCCGAGTTTTTTCTCTAAATAATGGATATTAACGCCGCCTTTTTTGAATTCTTCGTCGCGTACCAGATCAGCATGCAGGTCAATATTGGTTTTAATGCCATCAATCATCATTTCATCTAGTGCATTGCGCATACGTGATAAGGCAGAGTTGCGATCGCGGCCATAGGTTATAACCTTGCCAATCATCGAATCATAATTAGGCGGCACGTTATAGCCATTGTAAATATGAGAATCAACTCTTACACCATTACCGCCGGGTGCGTGATAGGCAACGATTTTGCCTGGTTGGGGCAAGAAGGTCTTCGGGTCTTCTGCATTGATACGGCATTCAAATGAGTGGCCGCGAAAAACAATATCTTGTTGCTTAATGCTAAGCGGCCTGCCGCCGGCAATAGTAAGCTGCTCTTTAATAATATCAACGCCAGTAATCATCTCTGAGACCGGATGTTCTACCTGGACACGCGTATTCATCTCAATAAAGTAGTAGCCGCCATCCTCATACAGGAATTCGAAGGTACCGGCACCGCGATAGTTCATCTGAATACAGGCTTCAACACAGCTTGCAAAAACTGCTTGCCTTGCCTCTTCAGGGATTCCAGGGGCGGGAGCTTCCTCAATAACCTTCTGATGGCGGCGTTGCAATGAACAATCGCGATCACCAAGATGAATAGCATTGCCTTGACCGTCAGAAAGAATCTGAACCTCAACATGACGTGGATTTTGCAGGAATTTTTCCATGTAAACCGTGCCATCACCAAAGGCAGCTGCAGCCTCTGTTTTTGTAATAGCTACAGAGTTTATAAGGCTTTCTTCATTCTCAACCACACGCATACCACGACCACCACCACCAGCGGCGGCCTTAACAATTACTGGGTAGCCAATGCGTTTGGCTGTGGCGCGCAATTCGTCAGGGTCCTCTGAAAGCGGGCCGTCAGAGCCCGGAACTGTTGGCACGCCAGCTATTTTCATCGCTTTAATGGCGGCAACTTTATCTCCCATAGTGCGAATAGTTTCAGCTTTAGGGCCGATAAATGTGAAACCACTATCTTCAACCTGCTCAGCAAAGTCAGCATTCTCTGCCAAAAAGCCATAACCAGGGTGAACTGCCTGAGCGCCTGTAACTTCCATGGCGCTAATAATAGCGGGAACATTAAGGTAGCTTTGCGGCGATGGATTAGGTCCAATACAGATTGCTTGATCAGCAAGCTTTACATGTTTCAGTTCAGCGTCGATTTTGGAATGAACAGCCACAGTTTGAATTCCAAGCTCCTTACAGGCGCGAAGTATTCTCAGGGCGATTTCGCCACGGTTGGCGATAAGCACTTTATCCAGCATATTGCAGTTCCTAGCAGCGATTAAACAATGGTTACAATAGATTGATCGAATTCAACAGTTTCACCATCTTCGATCAAAATGGCACCAATGGTACCGGCTTTGTCAGCTTCAATCTGATTCATCATTTTCATTGCTTCGATGATGCAGATTACATCACCTGCGGCGACCTTTTGGCCTACAGAGACAAATGCAGGAGATCCCGGAGCAGGTGAGGCGTAAAATGTACCGACCATAGGTGATTTAACGGCGTGCCCAGCTGGCTCTTCAGCTACCGGCGCAGCCGCTTCAGCAGGCGAAGCTATAGGCGCAGGTGCGGCAGCCACTGGGGCTGGTATGGGTGCAGCGGCATAGGTAACCGCAGTTCCGCCACGGCTGATGCGTACAGACTCATCACCCTCATTAATTTCCAATTCATTAATATTAGACTGCTCTAATAATTCGATTAATTTTTTAACTTTACGAATATCCATCCTGCGCTCTCAATAGTTAGGAGTTAGTTTTTAGTTTAGTAACCACTGCCTGTAGGGCAAGGTTGTAGCTATTTGCGCCGAAGCCACAAATAACACCATCGGCAATATCAGAAAAATAGGAGTGACGACGAAATTCTTCTCTCGCATGGACGTTTGAAAGGTGAACTTCAATAAAAGGTATTGCCACACCCAAAAGGGCATCCCGAATAGCGACGCTAGTGTGAGTAAATGCGCCGGGATTAAACACTATATAGTCGACGCCCTCTTGGTTAGCGTCGTGAATTCGCTGAATCAGATCATGCTCGGCATTGCTTTGAAAGCAAGTTGCAGTGTGACCTGCAGCTCCTGCGGCATCCGTGAGCTGTTGATTAATTTGCTCTAGGGTCTCAAGGCCATACTTCTCGGGCTCGCGGGTGCCAAGCAGATTGAGATTAGGGCCGTTTAAAATAAGTAATGTTGACATAAATCCCCAGACGTTAGGTCAATTTAGGCCTAGTCTGCACTAAAAATACCAAGCTGTCTATGATTTCTATGAAAATTCAGAACTTAAGCGAAGTTAGAGGAAAATATACGTATTTAACGACATTTTAAATACAGTTGTAGTTATTTGCTTGGCCATTTCTGTATAGATGTGAGATTTTAAGAGCAGTTTCAATGAAAATAGGGATAAAATACGATAAAATTCTCTAACTTCTTAAAATATGCCGATAAAGATACAAATATTTCACTATTTTTTAAGGCTATATTGTGGCGATATAGGCAGCTTTTATAAGAATTTAAGCGAATTTGACCTATATTTAATGAATTTTAGCGTATTTTTGTTGATTTGTTCTTTTATTTTTAGCTGGTTTTGCATGCAGAAATTCAATTACGTCGCTAAGTTCAATTACATTTAGCGAAAATATGCTAAATGTCTCTAAATGACTCTATCTTTCAGTTCGCCCGATCAAGTGCTTCAATCAGGCTGGTTTTAGTTAATAGTTGCGGTAAAATTTCAGCCTGACCTAAGCCCTTGGGAAAAACCAGATATAGAGGCACGCCATTGCGATTATATTGATTAAGTAATTGCGTGATTTGCGGATCCTTATGAGTCCAGTCGCCTTTAAGATAGGTGATATGGTTGTCTTCTAAGGCCTTATAAAAGGCGTCGCCCATAGCCATTCGCTCATTAACTAGGCAGGTAATGCACCAATCGGCAGACAAGTTGATAAATACCGCCTTACCCGATTGGCGAAGTTCTGTTAATCGTTCTGGTGAATAGTCTTGCCATTTAGTCTGATCATTTCCCTCAAGTTTTGCACATGGGTAGGCAATAGCTGCAATAAAAACTGTCGCGGCCACTGCTTTTGTTAGGCGGTGTGAATTATTTCGTTCAGCTAATTGCCATAACCAAATGGCCATAATCATTAAAATTAGACCCACGCAGATAGCTATAACAATTTCTACACTCGTTTGTCGGCCAACAACCCAAAGCAACCATATGGCGGTAAGGTACATAGGAAAGGCTAAAAATTGTTTTAGATTGTCCATCCATTGCCCAGGTTTAGGAAGCTTATTAGTGAGAGATGGCATCAAAGTCAGCAAGACAAAAGGCAGCGCCATTCCCAAGCCCAGAAAAGCAAAAATCAGTAGCGCAACCGCATTGGTTTGCACGATGGCAAAACCCAGCGCGGGGCCCATAAAGGGCGCAGTGCAGGGGCTAGCTATAGTGGTTGCCAGCACCCCGGTCATAAATGACGAGCTAAGGCCGTTATTAGTAGTTGATGACTGCCCAACAGACATAAGACCAGAAAATAGCTGCATATAGCCAGAAAGACTCAGCCCTAGCAGTATAAATAGATAAACTAAAAATATAACAAAAATGGGGGATTGTAATTGGAAGCCCCAGCCAATCGACTCGCCACCGGCTCTGAGGGCAAGCATAGCTGCCGCAATAACAACAAAGCTAATGACCACGCCTGAAGCATAGGCTAAACCGTGCAGCTGCCTATCAATTGTTGTTTGATGCTGCTGGGTGAAGCTTATTACCTTTATGGATAAAACTGGAAAAACGCAGGGCATCAAATTAAGAATTAACCCGCCGGCCATGGCAAACAGAAGAATAAGCCATAGAGGCATTGCCGGTATGCTATCTGCTGATGCTATTTTTATTGGCGCATTGACATATTCGCTAACAATAGCAGTGCCAGCATCGAGATCAATATCAATGATTTGTTTGCGCGGCGGATAACAGAGTCCAGCATCGGCACAGCCTTGGGATTCTAGCTGTAGCTTAAACTGCGGATTATCGCTAGTAAAAGGAACTTCAAAGCGGGTTTGTGCGTAATAAACTATGACATCAGCTTCAAAGTATTCATCCCATTTAAGGATGCCGTCGGCAAAATTTGGCACGCCAAGCTGGGTTGAGTTGTCGCTAGAATTAATTTTAAAGCCCTTGCGGTAAAGATAGTACCCATCGGCTATGGTCCAGTTTAGGCTCAGACGTTGATTTTCTAACTTAGCGGTTACCTGAAAAGCTTGCTGGACCGGCAAAAACACGGGGGCGCTGGTCTGAAGTTGGCTGCTAGAGCTTGCTACTGTCGAAAAGTTACCAGCTGCCTTGGCGGCGGTTATCGAGATTGCATTAGAAGATGACCCTACAAGGAGCGTTATCATCAACAGGGCTTGAAGCAATGGTTTCATCAATGTTGCCTTTTAGGTGCCAAAATATAATAACATTTACGCTACTTTAACATTTTTGCCTTACTTAAGTGATAAACTAATTTGAAATGGGACATAAAACTGAGGAATACTATGAAAAATTTACCACTCACTCTTGCTTTGATACTTTCAGTCTTGTGGGCGGGCCATAGTATGGCGGGGCACCACAAAAAAGGCGCGATTGAAGTCGACATGCCCTATGTGCGCGCGCCAGTGCCGGGCCACAATATGAGCGCAGCATTTTTGACATTAAATAATGCTAGCGAACAAGATTGCCGATTAACTGTTGCGAGTTCGGCGTATGCCAAAAAAATAGAATTTCATACCCATGTTCATCAAGACGGAATGATGAAAATGCGTCCTGTAGCTAATGTGGATGTTGCTGCAGGCTCAAGTGTAGCCTTTAAACCTGGCGGACTTCATCTAATGTTGTTTGGTATTGAACATGGGGATATTCCATCAGCTAAAATTACAATTAATACCGATCAGTGTGGCGACATTAGTTTTACCGCGCCAATCAAATCAATTAAATCAATGCCAGCGGAGGCAATGCACCATTAATGCAGTGGTTAGTTAGCCTATTTAATCAATGTCGGCAGGCGTTATCAGGGGTTCTATCAAGCGCAGCCAATACAGTCAGTGATGGTTCTCTAAAGTTGAGAATAACGCTTATTAGCCTGCTTGGTATTTTGATCGCATTGATTTTGCTAGGTTGGTATTGGAGTCAGGAGCCAAAATCTTTCGCTATTAAAAGTGCGGCTGCCTCAGAAACACCACTGATTACAGGGGTTACAACAACCGAGACGCTTATTAGGGTTGTGGATGCTCTTCTAGATAAGCCAGGCGGCTATTTAGCCAATGATGTAATGCCACCAAGCCTATGGTTAGATAATTTACCCAATTGGGAATTTGGTGTTCTGGTGCAAGTAAGGGATCTTAGTAAAGCTATGCGCGAAGCCTTTAGTCGCTCTCAATCCCAATCTATCGAAGACGCTGATTTAGCATTGTCCGAGCCACGTTTTAATGTGGATCATCACAGTTGGGCTGTACCCTGGCCAGAAATTGAATATTCAGATGGTCGAGACTATCTAAAATCCTATAAATCGCGACTTTTGGATGAGGGTAATTACAATGCGCAATTTTATGCGCGAGCGGATAACTTGCGTTATTGGTTAGGTACTGTAGAGACTAGGCTAGGAAGCTTATCTCAGCGACTATCGGCTAGCGTTGGGCAGAAACGAATTAATACTGATCTTTCCGGTGCCGCAGGGGCCGCGCAATCTACTCGCGCTCCAGCGGAATTAATGGTCAAAACCAGTTGGCTGAAGATTGATGACGTTTTTTATCAGGCGCGCGGCTCTGCTTGGGCGCTATTGCACTTCTTAAAGGCTATTGAAATCGACTTTGCCGACATATTGGCAAGAAAAAATGCAGTTACCAGTGTGCAGCAAATCATTCGTGAATTGGAGATGACACAGCAACCAGTTAGCTCTCCAATTATTGCCAATGGCGAAGGTTTTGGTTTGATTGCCAATCACTCACTGGTAATGGCGTCTTATATAAGCCGCGCCAATGCAGCAATTATTGATTTGCGTGAGCTATTATCTAAAGGTTAGCGGGTATGTTTTACGATGCCTGCCTGTGTGGCTAAAAATAAAATATCAGCCGGCTTGAGAGCAAATAAACCGTTGGTCACCACGCCAGTAAT
>Ga0233444_10005869_pt1 | contig 11164 bp, 11 predicted proteins | sample SI_124_October20_6_FD_182792 | JGI IMG/M metagenome (GOLD analysis project Ga0233444, IMG submission 182792) | Seawater microbial communities from Saanich Inlet, British Columbia, Canada - SI_124_October2016_10_MG | ecosystem: Environmental > Aquatic > Marine > Inlet | place: Canada: British...
CATATTGGATCAAGTCTGTAATCGCAAAGGGCTGATCATTTATTACAGACTTTATAGAAGTGGCTAGGTTCGGATGCGTATCTGGTCTAGATGTGGCTAGGAGATTAGTTTTATAATCTGCGCTGGGCTGTACTGAATAAAAACAGAAGCCAGACAAATCTAGCATTATAAGATTAGAAAAACCGTGACGGTTGGTAAAGTCAGGTAACAGACTGCTCTGCATCATATTCTGTAAGCGGTCATCGACAATAGCAGTAGCTAAAAGATCTTCCAGGCTTTCTAAACTAGTCAGGCGTGTCGTGATGAGTGTGTCTATTTGGTGAGCTTTTAAATCTCTGATTGTAGACAGGTTATCAAGTGCTCGTTGCTCTTGCCTGGCCACTGCATCTTGCAAAATGATGTAGCCGATGCACCAGCCTGGTAACAGTCCTGAGCACACTAATGCCAGTAATAACTTAACTCGTAGGCTCATGGATTGCTATAACCCTGTATTATGTGACAAACTTCAATTAGACATCGTATTTGTATTGCTCAATCGAGCAGCACCAGATTCCCTGCAAGTCATTATTACCACCTGGCTTAAGTCAAGGGTGGCATGTGCAATGTTTATTTCGTAACTCTATATGAAATGGTGCATACAACTGAAGTCTGTACGATAATGATATCAGTTTATTGCCTGATTAGTGTATCGTCATCTTTAAATCAATAACTTGTACAGAGTGTTAATATCGTATTAACGGTTACGATTATGTGTTCCATAACAAGTTGCTATGGTAATCTGGTGCTAACAAATAGGTTAATATCATTTTAACAATGCTCATTAAAGCGGCAGGGATACTACAATATGCTCAAGCGTTGGTGGTTAGAGTTGACGCATGAAGTTATCCGATGTGTAGGTTTATGACTCAATCCACGACTGTACTTTGATTTATACGTTGTGTATCTTAACCCGTTAAACATGTTTATGTCCCCTGATTGATGATACTAAAGAGGTTGCTCTAAATTGGCATCTCTTTAGAAACAGTGTGAATATGTGCCTTACAGTGATTATTAACAGATATATTTTATTATTTCGCAACCGTAAAATGGCGTGTTAACTTTAGCAGGCTCTATCCTTGATTAAATTGCTAGTAACCGGTGCCCTTAGCCAAGTGGGTTCAGCAGTCTGTAAACAAGCCGTTTCCGTTGGTATGGAGGTCATTGCCTTTACATCTGCTGATCTTAACCTTGCCAATGCACATCACATTGACAAGGTATTGACTCAATACTGTCCCCATTATGTTATTAATACAACCGGTTATGCTCATGTTGATAAGGCAGAGTATGAGGTGGATTTATGTTATTCCATGAATCGTGATGCCATAAGCAAACTGGCTGAGGTGTGTGCTAACCATGATGTACCCCTGCTGCATGTATCTAGTAACCATGTTTTTGATGGCCAGGCAGACCATCCTTACACTGAAACTCATGTAGCTAACCCGGTTAATGTATTTGGGCGCAGTAAGTTTGCGGGAGAATTAAAAGTCAGCCAATATTGCCCAAAGCACTTGATACTACGTGTGAGCTGGTTGTTTAGTGCAGAAGGTAATAATTTTATTAGTCGTACTTTGAATCAGATGCAGACGCAAAACCAGGTTAAGGTGGTATGTGACCAGTTCGGCTGCCCTACGCCGGCAACTGATATCGCCCGAGTGCTTATTGCCATGGTTCAGCAGGTGAGTTGCAATATTGAAGTGTGGGGAACTTATCACTACTGTGGGGCTGAGGTGACAACTTGGCAAGGTTTTGCCGAAGCGATATTGGCCGCTGCCAAAAAGCATCCAGCAACCTGTGCTACTACCATTAAAGCAGTCACCAGTGCCAATTTTCCAGCACAGGCTATTCGTCCTCGGTATTCCGTAATGGACTGTAAAAAAATCCAATCAGTCTTTGGGGTTTCACAAAGACCCTGGCGTTCTGGTTTAGTGCATGTAATCAACTGTCTCCTTGAATCCAGAAAAATTTAATCAGCTTGCTTGGGCTATGGCCAGAGTCGCTTGTAATGTACCATCATAGTGAGTACTCAGTAACAATAGCAAAATATATAACCCCACTATGATCCAAATAAACCAAAAACAACACTTTTTATACCCTGCTTGATTTTTTGCAACTGCTGATTATAAATAACTAACCAGCTGTGCTGCGCAAGCGTGCAGGCAGTGATGCAATGGACGCTATTGCACTAAGATGCTTGACAATTGGCCATTTAATGATCCTGACAAGCTTTGGAAAATGATTTGATTTTGTTGGCCTGCAACAGGGAGAATTATGATAATCTTCACTGGATAGCACCTATTGAGGCCCTTGAAAACGCTAAATTTTTTATTATTGAATTACTTGGGCAAGCAACTGCAGTTGCAATAATGCCTTTATGCAGATCAAGCACATATTAAGGTTATTATTGATTGTCGCCAGGTTGACCTTACCATCTGAGTACCCTGATATTGATCGGCTATATCCTGATGGTTAGTTTTTGGGTTAAACTATTCCATAACGGTCTACATCGGTGTGGCATGACTATATGTATTTTTTTAAGCGACGATCATGGTTACCGACCAGTGGGCACTTTAGTTATAAGGGAAAAAACGTCATGGTAACTGCCATCCTGTAGCTGGTTGTGTAAGCAATAGTCGATTTAACATCAGTCTTGTATAATTAATTGCCAACTGTAATCAGTCTGATTTGTTGTTGGCAATTTGCAAGTTTCGGGCAATTAAGGAGCAAACGGTGGCAGAAAAACTGATTGATAGTTTTGGACGCAACATTGACTATGTACGTATTTCAGTCACTGATCGATGTGATTTTCGCTGCACCTATTGCATGGCCGAGAAGATGACCTTTTTGCCTCGGCAACAGATTATGAGTCTGGAGGAAATTGAACAGATAGCCCTGGCATTTACCGAGCTTGGCGTTAGACGTATCCGCCTGACAGGAGGAGAGCCTCTGGTAAGGCGTGGTATTCTTGATTCAATAGCCAATATTGGCCGCTTACCCAATCTAAGTGAGTTAACCCTGACTACGAATGGTTCACAACTGGCTCGATATGGAGAACAGCTATATCGTGCTGGGGTTAGCCGATTGAATATCAGCCTTGATTCCCTGAATACTGAACGATTCCGGCGCATCACCCGTATTGGCCGATTGGAGCAAGTATTGCAAGGTATAGACGTGGCCAATCAACAGGGATTCAAGCAGGTTAAGATCAATACTGTGGTCATGGCTGGAATCAATGATGATGAAGTACTCAATTTATTAGACTTTGTTCGTCAACGTAGCATGGATATTAGCTTTATTGAGGAAATGCCTTTAGGTCAAATTGACGATCATGAGCGTCCATTGACTTATTGCTCTAGTGATGAGGTCAAGTCAATAATTGAACAACGTTACCCTCTGCAACAACTGTGGATGAAAACAGCCGGTCCATCACGTTACTTCGGCATGTCCGATAGTAACAGCCGAATTGGATTTATTTCTCCCCACAGCCATAATTTTTGTGCTTCATGTAATCGTGTCAGGGTTACTGTAGGAGGCCGTCTATTGCTTTGTTTGGGACATGAGCACGGTGTTGATTTATTGCCTGTTTTACGTCGTTATCCAGGTGATTTGGAACACTTAAAGCAAACCATACGAGAGGCAATACCCAACAAACCAGAAAGACATTATTTTGACCTTTCTGAACCACCGACCATACTGCGTTTTATGAACGCCACTGGTGGTTAAGGCCAAAATGATGAATATGAATAATTCATTTGATGATATTCGTCCTTATAATGATGCAGAGGTTCGGCCAGTCATTGATCGTTTGTTGCAAGATCAGGAACTGATTGAAGCCATTAGCCAGTACAAATATCCATGGCTAAAGAAAATTCTGGGCCGTGGTTATAACATCATCGTGCAAAAGCGCATGGCTCGAAAACTGCGTGGAGTAGTTGATGTCCATAGTTGGCAGATGGTGCTTGTTGGATACATGCTCCATATGATTGATAACAGCATAGATGATCTGACGTATTCTGGCATCAATGAGTTGTCTGCTGATAAGGCCTATCTTTTTATTTCCAACCATCGGGATATTGTGCTTGACCCGGCATTGGTCAACTATGGCCTGTACAAGCACAACCTGCCAACGGTAAGAATTGCTATTGGCGATAATTTGCTCCAGAAACCATACATCACGGACTTGATGCGTTTGAATAAGAGTTTTATTGTCAAGCGCTCAGTGGTGGGGCTGAGAGAGAAAATGAAGGTTTATATGGACCTTTCTAGCTACATCAATCAATCAGTGCATGGTGGTCATAATATTTGGATAGCTCAGCGCGAAGGGCGGGCCAAGGATGGGGTGGACACCACTGACGCAGCCATTATGAAAATGCTTTATATGTGCAGAAAAAAATCTGGCCAGACTTTTGCTGATTACATTAACAGTTTACATATTGTTCCAGTGGCGCTGTCCTATGAATATGACCCCTGTGATCAGGCCAAGGCGATTGAATTAACCACTCGGTCTACTGGTGAACCGTATGTTAAATCAAAATATGAAGATATTGACAGTATTGTCAAAGGTATTATCGGTGCTAAGGGCCGTGTGCATGTATCTTTTGCTAAACCTCTCAGTGGGGTTTTCGACCACCCTGAAATGCTGGCATCGGTCATTGACCAGCATATTACTGAACACTATCATTTGCATCCAACCAATTACGCTGCAGCAGCCTATCTGGATGGCCGAAAACATCAAGCAGCCGATGTGTTGCTAAAACGTTTTAAAGACCTCTCTGATCAGCAGCGACACCAAGCTTTAGTTGCGTATGCTAATCCGCTATGGCGTCGAGCAAAACAGATTTCAGAAATGCAAGCACCATGTCACAGTTAACTCATATCAATTCAGTCGGCGAAGCCCATATGGTCGATGTATCGGCTAAACAGGTGACTACTCGGATAGCGCAGGCAGAAGCTTTTGTGGAAATGTTACCGACTACCCTAGCCTTGATTACCTGTGGTGACCATAAGAAAGGTGATGTGCTGGCAGTGGCCCGTATTGCTGGCATTCAGGCAGCTAAACAGTGCAGTAACCTGATTCCTCTGTGCCATCCGCTGATGCTCAGTAAAGTTGAGGTCCAGTTGCAGGTGCAGCCAGATCATAACCGTGTTCGCATTGCAACTCTGTGTAAGCTTAATGGACGCACAGGGGTAGAAATGGAAGCACTACTGGCAGCATCAGTAGCGGCGATGACACTATATGATATGTGTAAGGCAGTGGATCGAGGCATGGTGATCACGGGGGTGCGAATATTGGAGAAAATGGGTGGCAAGAGTGGCTCCTGGCAACTTGATAATCATCAGTTGAAGAACGCACAGGAATCGCAGCATGATTAAAGTGCTTTTTTTTGCTCGTCTCAGGGAAGAACTGGGTTGTGATAAGCTAGCTCTGGCATTGCCACAACCAGCCACAGTAACTGGTGTACGGCAGCGCCTATTGGAAGAACACCCAAAGTGGCAAACAGCATTGACCGATCAGCAGTTACTGGTAGCGGTAAATCAAGTCATGGCTCATGACGATACGCCAGTGGAACATGGTGCTGAAGTGGCTTTTTTTCCACCAGTTACGGGTGGTTAGCAATGTTACGATCATTGCTCTACTACCTTATAGTTGCACTACTATCGATAGTAGTATCGGTATTGTTTATGATTACGGCTCCCATATTGTCACAACGCTGGCGTTATAAAATAGTGTCTAACAGTAATTGTATGGTGATCAACTGGATGAGGTTGGTCTGTGGGGTACGCTATGAGGTCTATGGTAAACAGCATATTCGTCGTGACCAACCCATGGTTTTAGCCTGTAATCACCAAGGAGAATGGGAAACTTTTTTTTTGCTCACTCTGGGCATACCCGCTTGTATTGTGCTTAAGCGTGAATTGCTGATGATCCCATTTTTTGGGTGGATATTGGCAATGACACAGCCTATAGCCATAGATCGCAGTCGTAAGACTAATGCCTTTAAGCAGTTAATCATTCAGGGGCTTAAACGACTGCACAGGGGATATTCGGTCATAGTATTTCCTCAGGGAACCCGATTGCCACCAGGACAAGATGGCACCTATTCAAAAGGTGCAGTCAGTCTTGCTTGTAAAGCTGGAGTGCCTATTCTACCCATCGTACACAATAGTGGTGAATTGGTTCCACCTCGTAGCTGGGTTAAGCACTCGGGTACAGTAACCGTGCTCATCGGCCCCCCTATTGAGGTTACTGGACGGTCAAGTAATGATGTACATGAGGAGCTAGTGAGCTGGATGACCGATCATCTGCATAGCATTACTTCCCCAAAATATCTTCCTACTTCAGTACAATCTGCCTGCTGCAAGGATTAGTGAAGTACAGCATGTCGCAATGCAAACGTGTAGGTAGATTTACTGAATGATTTCAGCGAAAAAATTGACGTCTCTGCGTACAGCTTAGTAAAACCATCACTACAAAAATAAAATTACTCTGTAAACTATAAATAGTAGTGCAAACAATCTGCATTTATGAAATTTTTATACTGGCCATGAAGTCGCAGTTGACCCTATTTACCCCCAATATTATATTGACAGTACCAAGTACTAAAAGGTAAATATCACTTTCAGTGAACTCTGCTTACCAACACGATTTTTTTCAGTGTGTTACATAATCAGCAGAATTGGGTAACAAAACTAATTTGTATGGGAGGAAATTGTCGGTTAGAACTATAAGTTAAGTTTGGTTAGTATGTCATTGAAATTAATGTCAATTGGGCTGATTTCCATTGAATGGACTACAACTCCCGACACGGCTAAAAAAATTCCACCAGCAAACTGACGCTCCCTTACTTCTGACTGCGGTGAATCAGGCTGTAAATAATTATTGCATAGGTGCGTTAAACAACATCACTTTAAGGAGACTATTGTGACCAAACCAGGAGCCTTACATTCCAGCTGGCAAGCAGTGATTGGAGATCAGTTTACACAACCTCATATGGTGCGGTTGAAGGCTTTTTTACAACAGGAAAAGCAGGCAGGTAAAATCATTTATCCACCAAGATTACAGATATTTAACGCATTCAATCACACACCGTTTGACCAGGTGAGGGTCGTAATTATCGGCCAGGATCCCTATCATGGACCTGGTCAGGCACATGGCCTCAGCTTTTCTGTACCTGTCAATCTTAAGCCTTTACCCCCGTCTTTACAGAATATTGACAAGGAGCTGGCATCGGATTTGGGCATAGAGCAACCAGCACACGGCGATCTGACTGCGTGGGCTCAGCAGGGCGTATTGCTGCTAAATGCCACGTTGACAGTAGAGGCAGCACAAGCAGGATCTCACCAGCAGCGTGGCTGGGAATCTTTCACCGATGCTACTATTACAGCACTAAATCAACAGCGCGATGGACTGGTGTTTATACTATGGGGTAGTTATGCACAGAAGAAGGGTGCTGTGATTGATGGTCAGCGTCATCTGATACTTAAATCTCCTCATCCTTCACCGTTGTCAGCACATCGGGGATTTTTTGGTTCCAAGCCTTTTTCAGCAACCAATCTTTATCTGCAACAGCAGGGACAGCAACCTGTTGATTGGCGTCGTTAGCGCTGGCTAGTTGTGGTTGTATCAATTAGTGTTTGCAGTTGGTGGAATACAGGCTCTTGGATTCCTAGTTCCTGCAAGCATCGGTTCGTATGACAAAAATAGTCCATATTGCTACCTTTTTCACCACGGGCAGTTGCGATCATATGGGCACTGGCCTCAGGTTTAAAATTGGCATATAGCGGATGTTTGGTATTTGCCAAAAAGGTGAGTGCATTCACTGTTCCTTGTGTAGTTTGTACTGAGCAAACCATCGGTTCGTAGAACAAGGTCACCATTTCTCGCAACCACAATACCTGCAGCTGTTCGATTGACTGTTCAGCAGAAACTCTAAATATCATACCTTCACACTTACCCCCAAGCTCTAGAGCTAGTACCAAACCTGGCTTCTCTGGAGTACCGCGATGAACGGTTGACAGTAAACTGAAACTGCGATGATACCCAAATAAGACACTACGTCGTTGTTCGCAAATAGTAATTTCAGGATGCCACATCAAGGAACCATAGGCAAAGATCCACAAATCTCCCTGAATGGGGTGGTGTTGCAAGTATTGATCTAGGTGGGACAGTAGGGTAGTGTTGGACAGTTTTTCGTGCATAGATTTCAGTTTTCTGGGATGTAAGATTAGCTATAATTAACTCTATTTTATCATGTTTGATCGTTTCACAGGTGCACCTGAAGTTCAAGCTGAATTCCACAATACAACATATGAGCAATGCCTAACTTACATGATTTCATACAACATTGCGAAGAACTTAAACGCAAATATGATAAGCGATATAGCTAAAAAATGTAAAATAATCTGTAATTTTAGCAAATTACATCATCTTATGGTTAATAAGTAGATATTATTTTAGATTACTATGTAATTTTAGAATAGATAATCAAGCTGGTAAACCTTATATTTTGGAGTTGTGGTCAAGTGTTTTTTTAATCTTGCTCGCTACGTCATTTGTGGTGTTTTGCATGCTTTCATAGTCCTCTAGAATGTCATATTCATTAAACTCTAAAAAATAATCTAATTTTTCTAACCAGTCTTTCATGAAAATTTTTTGCTTTGCTTTGCTTTGCTTTGCTTTGCTTTGCCAAACTTTCGGCGTAATTTGGAAATATCTTGATAATTTTATTGGGTTTCGATGCTTTATCTCCATTTCGGTAGTTCTCAGCAACAGTCATATTTTCTTTAAGAACTTTACTGATGAATATTTGATTTTTCTATATTGTTAATCCCATGTTTGGAATTTTGTGGTTAGCCCTATCACCAATAACTGTAGCAGCCATCACCCCTGATACAGTATATTCCAGCTTATTCTGAGCGTAGGCGAAGAACTGCGTTCTCTGGTAAGGAAACATAACTCCTAGTATGAATCACGACAAGCCAGCTGCTAAACCAGATATGGAGCAATTTGCCAACGATGTTGAACCGGCTCCCGATCAGTACCAATGGGAATCAACCAAATCATTAGGCATTGCCTAAAGAACCATGTTTTATAACAGTTAGGGAGTTGCTTTTTAGGTTGTTGCAAAGCACTATTTTGGGGATAGAGCACGTCTTTGGAACTGCTATATGCTTGTAATAAGCAGTCATTGACTAGTGTGTTGTGGTTCCTAAAGATGGCGAAAATACCATTGTTAAAGAATATGCAGCCCATGACTAATTTAAACGCTATCTCCATTGAATTTCATTAATTCAATGGAGATAAGTGTGTCAATGCCGTCCCGCCATTTACAGTATCTTTAACCACATTACCTGTAATTTCATATTCATACTTTTTGCCTTGAAATATCACTGTATCAATACCTTCACCACCATTAATAGTATTATTTCCCTGGTTACCTTTGATGGTATTGTTGGCAGTATTTCCAAGCACATTAGTATTGTTAGTGCCCGTAAGTGTCACATCAACGTAATATTGTGACTTGTGTGTGTAGGGCAGTTGTGCGTTAAATTGCATAGAAAAGGTGCCCCGAAAATTTGGGTCGATAAGCGATTCATAGCCTGTCATCATCGGTGGTAAAAATGCTTTGATAAGTGCTAATCCGTGTGGATCTTTTTCTTTGATTTCATTACGTGTTTTAGCAATGTAGAGGCCCCACATGCCACCGGGATGTTGATCAAATGCTGACCACAGTCCGTAGTATGAATCGATACCTGCAGCGATATATTCTTGTGCCAGTGAATCTTCTTCACGCAACTCATCAATCCAATCGCTAACATGGTAGTCAATTGGAATACCCCATTGGCCTTCTCTGAGGGCTCTAATTGCTTCAGTTTTGATTTCCTGCTGGTATTGTGGCAGTGCCCCTGACAAGTGAGTGCCAATACCTGTATCGTGCAGGAGATGAAAAATTTCTTCAAACGCAGCATCGCGGTGGCTCCAATCGTTTTGAATATACCATCTAGACCCTGCCACAGGTGTTTCATATTCATATAGGGGTTGTGCATCTAATGCTGGTTCATATCCTTCACGATGATCACCTTCTGGCATCATGAGCATTGCGTGATTGTTGGCCATGGTATTGACGACTGTTGATTTGTTTGCACCATATTTTGAATCAGGTACGTTCGTTAAATAAAACTTGAGTAAGTTACGGCATCTAGCAACTGCAATGTCTCGTACACCCGGTTGAGCGATGATTTGAATAGACTTGCCGTTGGGTGCAATTACCCCGTCAGTAGTAATGCAAGTGAGAGCATGTTACCACCTCCCTAGTTAGTCTTAATGACTGCTACTTTAGACACGAACCAGAACAGTATTGAATTGCCAGTGACATCCTTACACAATACGGTTGCACTGGAAATAATAATTGTAAAGGTTAAACGATCAACTGCATAAATGCTGTCGCATGTTGCAATATTCTGGGCAAAGCTGTGCATTATCTCTCAAGTTTCAGAGGCTGGTGTGTTTGCGTCGATATCTGTCGATGATCATTCTAAATACCATAATAAAGTGTATATATGATGCACTACATAATTAACAGTCAATCATTATAGATTGACCTGACTAGCTGTTCCTAAACACTTCCAGAAGCACAACATGTGTATTTAGGCAGGTACTACTTGTTAGCTATGATCTCAACTGAATCGCCTACCTTGATTAATCCTGAGCGCAAGACGTGCATATTAATGCCAAAGCTAACTCCTCCACCTGGCAAACGACGATATTGCGCCAGTGTCTTTAAGGGTTCTCTATGCGGGTCTTTGGCCAGCGTTTGTGGATCAATAGTAGTTAAGATACAGCGGGCACAAGGTCTGGTGTGTTCAAACTCGCAATTGCCAATCCTTAAAATACGCCACTGCTCCTCTTGATTGTGTTGGCTGCCACTGATCACGATATTAGGCCGAAAACGGGCCATGGGAATTGCCATTGGCAAACGTTGATTGAGATTAGCCAGGGAGTTTGCTGCAGTTAACAGTAAGGGAGCGGTATCTGCAAAACTAATGGCATTATTGTAGGTGTTGCCATGGCCTATTGCTGTGCTGGAGTAAACCAATTGGCAGGGCTGTTGCAGATAGTTGCTTAAAG
>Ga0233444_10005870_pt1 | contig 11163 bp, 13 predicted proteins | sample SI_124_October20_6_FD_182792 | JGI IMG/M metagenome (GOLD analysis project Ga0233444, IMG submission 182792) | Seawater microbial communities from Saanich Inlet, British Columbia, Canada - SI_124_October2016_10_MG | ecosystem: Environmental > Aquatic > Marine > Inlet | place: Canada: British...
GCCCTGTTCGATGTGCCGCGCAATATTGCAAAGAAATCATCATACCTACCTTGTGATATAAATTCCGCAACCTTTGGTGTTAGCAAACAAGAAATATTAAACTTGTTTATTGCCAATCCTGTAAAGGTATCCAACAAAGAACATTTTTCTGATGAATTTGATTTTCCAGTATCCCGATATATACCTTTATATGATATATTTCTAAGCAGTCGACCACTAGTAATTTCCTTGCGGCCGTCTATAATATAACCGTTTTCAATTTTATCACTGGTCCTCTGCACATTAAAACGAAGAAAATTATCCATATCTTTCACGGCAACGTGTTTTTCAAACCAAAGTCTCATCATGTATTCAAAATTTTCGATAAATCCGGTATACAGAGTTTGCGACCAAGAATCAAAATCTAAATGTCTATTATCGTCTTCAGGAAGTTTGAGGGAGTACTCATATAAAGATAGTCTGTCAGCTGTATATGTCTGTTCAGACTCATATCTAAATTCCATTAAAGTTGGTTTAGTATATTCGCCAAAACAATCCACCATAAATGCATCATAATTATAAGTTATCACGTTTCACCTCTCAGAGCGGACACATATAGGTCGCGCATAATGTGTTTCAATTTATTCTTGTCTACATCGATCTCATAATTATCAATATAGTTTGTTAGTAGTGACATGGTATCTTCTGTTGTGTCAATGTCGCCATTTTCTTCAAATTCAAAATCTGTATCATCTACAATAGACAAATCAGCAACGCCCATCTTATAAAGATCGTCTATGAATATGTCAAATTTTAATTGATCGGATTTGGTTGCAACGATAAGTTTTACATATTTGTCTTTCAAATCTTCTGGATAGGACATAGGCTTTGAGTCGTCATACCAGATTTTATGGAACATATTAAAAGGATTTGTGATGAAATCTAAATCATTATCATCTGTGTCTAGGATATGAAACCCCTTTGTATCGTTACAATCGTTCCAAAACATTTCATAAGGCGCACCCAGATAATGTATAGAACCCTGACTCGATTTTGTATGAAAGTGACCCGAGCATGTCAAATCAAATTTATTGAAAAGTTTTACGTCCATACCAGCCTCACATTTGATACCGCGCATCATTTCAAAACCATTCAATTCTAAATGTCCTAGAGCAATCTTTGCTTTCGTTTTTTTGATATGTTTTACTGTTTGATCGTGATTTTCAGAATTTATCCAAGGCACAAAACAAATATCAACACCACCAATATTAAGAGTGGTCGTTTCTGTATAAGTTTTGAAACTATCGCCGAAAAGTTGTTCCATAGAGTTAATACGGTTTGTGTTTTTATAATACACATCGTGATTACCAATAATAAAATAAGTGTCATATTTTTTCATCTTTTCGATAAATCCAGACTTTAGCCCGTCAAGAATATTGTAGTTGATAAACTTCCGCCTATCAGTAACATCGCCAAGATGAATAATAGTATCAATATTATTTTCTTCGAGATAAGGAAAAAAGACTTCATCATAAAACCTCATAAAATATTCATGGAACAACAAAGAGTCGCCACGCGCACCGAAATGGGTGTCCGTAATCAAAGCAATTTTCATGGAGTTTCAGTTTCCTTGCTATTTCTTTTTTCTTTGGCCTTTTCTTTCTTCTTACGTTGAGTTTCCTCAAAGTCTGAAAGAAAATCATCCATATTTGACTGAATAAATTCCATAAAATTATTTTTTACCGGAGTACCATTAGGGCCCTGCATGATTTCATCAATTAATTCCTGATTCTCTAATGACTTGTATTTCACATAAGTCTGTTTCTTTTCCTTTTGAATCCTACGGATAAAGGCATAATAGATAATCTGAGTGAAATATGCAAATGGATTGCTCGACTTTTCTGGATTGAAATTGTCGATATACAAAAGACAGTTTTCTATACCATCAGATATCATTTCATCTTTGTAAGTATAATTGATAAAATTAGGTTTGTAGGATAGATGTTGTGCAATTTTCATAATGCACTCCCCGATATAGTTAGGCACTCTTGGCCTCTCGGTCTCTTTTTCTAATGCATTTTTCACTTCATCTTTGTAAACAATCATTGCAGCCAACAATTGCTTGTTGTCAACATAGTGATTTCTTTTCTGTTTTTTTGCCATAACATATCCTTGTCAATATAATTACTCTATAATACCACAGAAAAAAGATCATGTCAATAGAAAATAAATTTGTTTTTCTTCTTGACAGGGTAAGATTTCGGTGTTACAATAGGTATGTATACCTTTAAAGAATATTATTAATGATATACTTTATTGGTATTGAGAATTTCCATATAGTCCTCAAATGTGACTTCTGGTTCATTTGATCCGGTAGATTTTAGTTTTTCTACTAATTCCAAGGCCTCTTTACCTTCTTTTACTTGATATTCAACAATACCCCTTTTTCTTTTTACAATAGAAACGTAATGGTCTAATACTTCTCCGTCAGGATCTGAGACTGTTAAAATATCATTTAAACTAATTCTTGTTTCTGTGCTTGAGGCGAATTGCAACCAATCAATAAGTGTAGAATTGAAATCTCCTGTATTTGGATTCATAAAAGATTTTATTTCAAATGGATCTTCGAGTGTCCACCAATTCGTCGCTTCTGGGCCTGAATTATTCACTTTACAAATAATTATTTCCTTTGTCATAAGTCGTAATACTTTGTATTCTGAAATATTTTTTTCTTCATTAGTCATAAAGATTTACCTCATTTATTTTGAATTCGAACTTTTCTTCGTTGTAAATATTTATTCTCTCATAAAAATGTCGTATGGCGAAATTCATATATGTCTTATATCTTAGATCGTCTGCAATGTCATACAACACGGCAGATGTTTTTCCATTTCCTTTTCGGAGGCCTCGGCCGATGGATTGTAGATTTCTAATTCTACTTTTCGAGGGAGAAGTAAATACTACGTTGTGCAAGTTCCTTATATTTATACCAGTTGAAAAGGTGCCATATGAGGCGACAATGATTGCATTACTTTCTTGTTCAGTCGTATGTCTTATTTCTTCTCTTACATCCGCCTTTACATTCCCACTTACGAAAAATACCTTTCTACCTTCTTCAGCAGCCTCACTAATCATTTTGTGCATTGGCACACCATGTTTTTCGACAAAGTTATATAAAACTAATGTATTACCTTTCAGTGTCAATGTCAAGTCTTTAATAAAGGCCATACGTCTTGGATTTGTTACGATCCATTCGACTTCATCCGAATATTTTAGAGTTTTTATATATTTACAATCTTCGGGTTTATATTTGAGAACAATCGAATTGATTCTGAAATCGGCAAGAGTTTTGCTGTCGATCAAAGCTTTGGTTGTGGTCACCTGTTTTACATCGCCAAACATACCAGATAAAACCAGTTTATGAGTTTTCGTGCCGTCCAGTGTACCAGTTGTGCCAAATCTATATTTGCAGTTTGTCATTTTGTCCATAATTTTATTCAGTGAGTTGGCCTTGAATAAATGACATTCATCGCCTATGACAACTCCAAACTGATCGAAATAGTCAAATCCCATTTTATAGATAGATTGCCAAGTTGATATGACAACTTTCTTATCTGTATTTTTGTCAATACCGGCAGATATTTTATGACAATACTTTTCGACATTCCATCCATAGTCTTTAAAGTCGCCATACATTTGTTGCACAAGCGACACAGTGGGAACAATGATTAAAATTTTCTTTGACTTTACTTTTGGATGCATATTGTAAAATCTACATAAGGTATAGATAATCAATGACTTGCCAGACGCAGTGGGCGACACCAGAAGCGTCCTATTGTTTACAATGGAGTGATGTATGGCGTCTAATTGATAGTCCCTGTATCCTATTGGTTTCCCCTGGCTGTGGGGGTTTATATGGCGTACTAACTCAGAAAGGTTTTCAATTGAAAAATTTGTATCAGTTAAATCGTTTTCAAATTCTACAATGTAATTATTTTTTCTGCAAAAGTAATCGAGATGATTCAACAGTCCAAGATATAATTTTCTATTGATAGGATTGAACATCCGTATCTTACCGTCCCATACTTTATTTTTAAAAGACGGCATAAACTCGGCGCCCGGCACTTTGAATGTGAAATAGTCCACCAATTCTTTTAACATGTGAAATTCCGAGGCATCTATTTCGACATGCACCTCGTTTAATTTTTTCACGAAAAATCTACTCATTAATTACCCTCAATAAATTTCTTATAGTCTATATAATTTTTAATTGTCCACTTTTTTTGATCTATAAGAATATCTAAAGTCTTGTCTATTAACTGTATAAGTTGTTTCAATATCAATAAATTCTTTTTGGATTTGACAATATCTAAATCGCTATCAGTCCAGACATGCAGGTCTGCTTTCAAAATCTTTGTGCCTTCGACTTCCCACCCCCGAGCTAGAATTTCATCTTCTGAAAATTTACCAGTGTAGTATTTTGTTTTCTCGGCCACAACAATTCTATGGTCGAGTTCTAAAAATTGATATTTTGTCTGATAAACCTGTTGATATGTCATCCACTTACCAATCAAATTTTGATTGTGCGGTAACTCTTCTTCTAGCCTTAAAAAATTGATTTTAATGTCCGTTTCAGACTCTTTCATCAACTCAGCCATTTTCGCCGTGTATTTTTCGTCCATAATTTTCTCACAAAATAATAATATTAAATAATTGATTCGATCACATAGTTTCTATACATAATATCGCCAGTGCATATTGGAGTCTCTGAATCCGTACCCGCAACATTTAGAGGCATGTCGCCGAGGGCAATAGGAAAACATCCAAACATTGTAAATTTTAAAATTGGTTTAGTCTGATTATTATACACCAATACGGTTATATCACAAGAAACTTGTTTATCTGAAACTCTGTTTACTTGATGAGGCATAACGCCATATTGTTGTAAATTTTCTGGAAATCCTAATGCGTTCATCCAGTTAAACATTTCTATAAAATTTTTCATTTGTTCATCTACAATAAATGAAAATGATAATGGCGAAAATATTAACTTATCGCCTGGCTCTGGTTGTCTAATGAAAGGATTCTCCAAAGAAGCTTCGCCCAATGTTATGCCGGGCAGGCTTACCGATTGCACCCATTCGTTGACAGAAGGAGCTAGTGGAATATCGATCTGAAATGATTGAGTATTCATAAAATTTACATCTGTATACTTCAATTATTCTCTCCTGATTACACTACTATTTAGTCATAAAAAAAGGGGGGAATAAATCCCCCCAAAGTTCCTGCATTATTTTTGCAGTATTTTATTAAAATTATTATCCTACGTCACTGAGGTTAGTAATTTTGAACATTCTGTAGTAGAGGTTACCAGTAGTATGCGAAGATGCAACATCGCGTGGTCCACCAGCAAATGGGTTGTTTACCATACCATAACGGGTTTTGAAACCGATTTTTGGTTGGAAAGTGTTCTCGCCAACGGCGCGAACCATCTGCATTGGAACGTATGGGCAGTAGAACCTACCAGCGTCATAAGCAGAAGTACCTTTATAACCAACCATACAGAAATCATGTGCGCCTGCGGCATCAAAATATGGATCGATATATACTTTGAAACGACCGTTAAGAACACCAGCAAATGTACTACCTGTATCATCCGAAGAAATACCATTGTTACTCATTTGTGGGTTATAATCAAGAACACCTGTCATTGCCAGAGCGGAAGCAACATCAGCAGAACATACTACAATATTACCTTTACCACGGCGGGTGCTTTTAGCAATAACATTAGCTTCTTTTTCAATCTGCATCATCAGACCTTTGAACTTCTCTACTTTCCAACGTCCATCGGCATCAGTAGCAAGGCTGAAAACACCTTTGTTGTTGGTTTGTGCTTGACAACCCAATCTTGCATTGTCATACAGACCGCGAAGAACTTCACGGTTAATTTCTGCATTGATTTCTGTAGAAAGAATGGTCGACAGTTCTGACTCTGCGTCCAGACCGTGTACAGCTTTCAAGTCTTGCGACAATTCAGTTGTGTACTCTGCCTTGAGTGCGCGAGTTTGAGCAGTAACGGATGTGCGTTCAATTGAGAATGCCATCTGGTTAAAGTGACCATCAGCACTAAACTGGTTTGCAGTACCTTGACCAAGAGCTTCACCATCAGCGGTTGAACCACCGGCGCCAGTTTTATAATTAGCAGCAACTTCCGCCAGAGCGTCAGTACCAGCATGAGTCGAACCTGCGAATGGGTCTGTTCCTGCATGGGCGACACCACCAGAACCAGACTCACCAGAAAATGCGGTGTCTGCTTCGTTATGCAGAGCTTCTGCATCACTACCAGCTTGACCGTTATAACGCGAGCGCATTGCAAAGATAAGACCGGTTGGTCCTGTCATTGGTTGCACACCAAGAATGTCAAACGCCATCAGGTTTGGCATTGTCCGGCGAATCATAGAAATCATCACTGGGTCTGCATATCTTAGATTGCCAGCATCAGCACCAGTAGGTGCAATGTTCGCAGGTGCTTCGTTGAGCATTGTAGAATTGCCAAGAGCATTTTCTTTACGAATGGCTTGTTCTGTATTTTCCAAAAGAATAGCAGTTACATTTTTTCTGTAATTGTCTGCGATTGGAGTTTGGTCTTCGTGATCGAGTACTGGAGCCCACTTTTCTTTCAGGCCTTGTACAAAATTTTCATTTAAATCGTGCATGTTTTTATCTCCTTAGTAGATTTTATATGTTATCATTTATTATTTATAAAAATTTAATCTTTAGGTTTATTCAAGGCATGTGCGTACACATCCATGATACTCCTAGGCGATTGAACTTTATTTTCCTCTTGAACCACTGGCGAATCTTCTACCGAAGTTTCTAATGCACTTTCATCAAGAATACCGCTTTCAACGCTTGTCTCAGACGGAAAATAATTATCTTTAATCAATGTGATTTTTTTAGTCATATCATCAGTGTTATCGAATTCAACATTTTCACTCAAATTTCTAATTTTATCAACTTGGGTGTCTGTGAGTCCTTCAGTAACATTCATTAATACGATGTCTTTTTCCAATTCAACCAATCTTTTGTTCAGTTGAATATTCTTTTCAAATTGCTCATTCAACTCAGATTCTTTCGAATCGAGAGTTTCAAGAGCTTCACTATACAGGTCTAGTTTCTCTTCTGGGAGTTCGATATAGTTTTCTTCGAAAACACCTTTGATACCAGACATGAAATTTTCCATAATCTCCATTTTGAGACCTGCTTCAATTGCGAGTTTATTTTCTGTGATATATTCACTCGCAACATAAGAAAGGTACTCATCAACTTTTTCAGACAATTCTTGTCTAATTTCTACAACATGTGATTCGATGTCGCTTTCGTATGTTGAATAAATGTCTTCGATTTTTTCATTGACTTTATTAACTACAGCGGCTTCAAAAATTGTTTTAACTTGTTCTTGGTACTCTTCCGACAAATCTTGACCATTCAACATGGCATCAATGTCTTCTTGTACGTCAAGATCTTCTGAGGTAATCTGGTGATCGGATACTGATGTTTCAGTTTCAAGAATTTCTTCTAGATCTTCGTCGATTTCATCAGTTTCAATTTCTTCGTCCAAATCAGTTTCAACAGCCTCATCGTCATCAGAAGCTTCTTCTACTTCTTCTGATTCAGCGATTGATTCTACATCGTCAGAATCATCAATATCTGTATCTGTTGTTTCCACAATTTCTTCTTCGGAAATTGCTTCATCTTGTACAAGATCTGTATTTTCTAAATCTGTCATTTTTATGTCTCCTAGTGAGTTTAATTTATATTTATTTATAATATTTACAATTTCGACATGAAATCTTCGAAAAGATCGATTTTCAATTTCTCAGTCTCAATTCTTTTTTTATTATCTAAGGAATATTTATACTGAGAAACTTGACTCTCTTTCATAATTCCGTTATCCCATACCCATTCTTTACCTTCCATAATCCCGTTGACAAACGCATCTGGAGCACTTGGGTCTGCAACAATGTCTGCTGCGGTGGCAAGATAGAAGTCGTCTTGGACGATATTTTTACCGCCGGACTCTTTTACACTGCCCATACCTCTAGAAGAAACACCTAATGATGCACCTTCTTGAATAAGATTTTTAACAATTTTTCCATAAGGAGTCTCTGTCATAATCTTTGCTTTACCGACATAATTATTACCCTCTTTTTTAAGAGACTTAATCATGTGGGAGACTCTTTCTAAATTAATCGACGGCCCTTCAGGATGTCCGAGTTCGCCAAATGCACGATTTTTTTGGACATACTTTTCGTTATATCTTTCGACTTCCTTATCCATTATTTCTGATGGATACTCACGGCCATTTCTATTTTTGATATTGGACTGTAGGAAAACGCCTTCAATAAAGAGTTCTTTTCCTTTAGATTCTACAATCAAATCCTCGAATACTTCTGTTATAAGTTTCATTAGATTCCCGTCCTCTTATTCATAGACCTTTGTCTTTTGACATTTGCCATAGACCGTTTGCCTTTTGATTTCCGAGCACTTCTTGTATTTCTAATGCTCATTTTTTTAAGTTCAGTGGGAGAAATTCTAACCTCTCTGCCATTTTTGACAGTCCACCCCTTACCCTTTTTGGAAGAGACTTTAGCTCTTTGAATTTTGCCCTTACGAACTCGGCGTTTCATTCTTATTGCTTCATCTAAAGATTCATCACAAAATTCTCCGAATGTTAGCATTTCTAATATCCTTTCTAATTTTCCGATTAATCTTCGTCGGATTCGGTTTCTAAATCATCTTCATCATATTCTTCAATATCATCATCGTCATCATCTATAATAGACTGTGAAATATCAGTTGTCATATTTTCCAATTCATCTGATATTTTATTATTAAGAACATTTTGAATCGTTTTCGCTGCGTCAGAAGTGTTTCCTAATACAGCTGCATCAACAATGTCTAAATATGGATTATTTATAATATTTTCGTCTGTCATCTCAATTCCTTCATTTTTTTATCTAAAATTACCGTCTTCTTCTTCATCTGGTTTGAATACTGGATCTTTCTTTTCAGATGTTATTTCTTTTTTCATTGCATTGACTTCTTCTTCTGAGAATTTGAGAAGATTTAACATTACCCATTTATTTGAATAATATCTACCTACATAATCACTCATATTAGATAATAAATCTATTCTACCAGCCAACATCTCTTGATTTTTAACTTCTGCATGATACGAGTCTTGAGTAAAATCAAAAATTAAATTTTGAGAAATACTCGACCAATCTTCAGGAGCAATAATTTCTTTCAATATGAGTTGTTTTTTGAGCAAATCTAAAAACAATAAGTTAAACTGTTTTCTCAGTCTTACAATGAATCTGTAAAATTTATATTCATCTCTTGAAATTTCTGTAGCCCTGCCAAGCTGCATACCAGCATCTTGTTCTAACCTAGAAATGGGTACATTTAACGACTTGTATAATTTCTTTTGAAAGTATATAACATCGTCCATTTCGCCCAGATTTGATCCGCCTGGCAAAGTTTCAATCTCTGTACCCCTACCACCTTCACGGCGTGGAAACCAGAAATCTTCTAACATAGACATGTGCCGTCTATCGTCCTTTACTTCACCTGTGCTTGCATCATATGCGACTTTATTTTTATACTTATTCATAATGTCGCCGATATACTGTTCAGCCTTGAGTTTCGGGAGGTTTCCGACATCAATATAAAATACTCTGCGTTCAGGTGCGCGTGTCCATCTGTATATCACGACAGAATCTTCTACCATTTTAAGTTGATTGAGGGATTTGATTGCTTTATGCAAATGTCCAATGACATGATTTTTTCGACTATCTTTCAAGCCAGAAGTTACATGTGCAATTGCATCTATCGAAATTGGAATACCGGACTGCTTATCTACAGTTCCTAATCCCTTTTCGTTGTAAAGATAAAATTCTTTGACACCTTTAACAAGATTATTTTTATTTTTATCCATGCCTTTTTCGACATGTTTAACTTTTTTAATTCTTCTTGGATCGATTTTTCTTAATTCTTTGATGCCATCTTTGGGTTTGTTTTGATCGATAATGATATGATAGTAAATCCTACCATCTACATACCAGCTTTTGAAAATATCATATCCATTTCTATTGAAATTCAATAGACTCAACACAGAATTAAATTCGTCTACTACTTTTTTCTTAATCGGTTCTGATAAATCTAAATTTTTTGTGAGAAGTTTTACTGGAGCATCATCAGCTTCGTTGACAATAGCTTCTGAAACAATATCATCAATCGCAATTTCAACTTCTGGATTGATAGACATATCTCTATATCTGTCAATAAGTTCAGAATCACTTTTTGCACCACCATCTAAATCCAATGATGTCGAATAAAAATTACTAGAAACTGTAAGGTTGCCATCGTCATTCGCACTCTCAGCGGGCACGAATGACTTTAGCTCTTTAGTTTCTTCATTAGTTTTTAAAAGGGTAAACCCAAATAATTTAACTTCCATACTATATCCTGTCTATCAGACTATTAGCTAACGCCGATTTGGGCGTTCGCGTCTTGGTGTTGCCAATAATCATAAGCAAATGTCACTGTAAATTCTTCAATAGAGTCGTTAGTATCCCAACCAAGTTCGATTGTGCTGATTTCTGTGGGGAAAAGTCCCATGAATTTATACTCTGCAATCGGCAACGCAGTTGAAGATTTTCCAAAATGTTGGACAATAGCTTCAGCTTTATAACTTTGAGCAGGAGCTCCCAAATCATTTCCTACATGAGAATTTATTGTTTCCATCCATTTTTCTAATGCATTTCTAATTCCAAAATTTTCTCTATTGAAAATGGTAACAGTCCAAGGTTCGAATGTTCTATTGCCGGCAACTCTAATTTGTCTACCGAAATATGGAACGTCAACCTGTGCGATAGTCGCAGAAGGGATTTGCGCTGCTTTTACTTCAAATTGTCCGCCGTTAGGAATTACTATTCCATTCGGAGCCGTAATCATAACAGAGAAAAGATTCGGACGAGCACCCCCGTCCGAAAAGTTTGATTTAAATGTGTCTACATTAAATGCCATTTTTGTTTATCTCCTAATTGTTTATTTTTATTTATATTAAACTACACCAACGATTTCATCAAAACTTACACCTGTGCGTACTGCAACAAAGTT
>Ga0233444_10005871_pt1 | contig 11160 bp, 5 predicted proteins | sample SI_124_October20_6_FD_182792 | JGI IMG/M metagenome (GOLD analysis project Ga0233444, IMG submission 182792) | Seawater microbial communities from Saanich Inlet, British Columbia, Canada - SI_124_October2016_10_MG | ecosystem: Environmental > Aquatic > Marine > Inlet | place: Canada: British...
CCATTGTCCCATGGCGATTTCTGCATGGACTGTTCCGTTCTCATCAGAGATTGCTGTAACTTCGTAAATGTTCAAATCAGTACTTTCTGTGTTGGTGAAGGTAATTGTTCGGTTAGACATGTCTAATCCAGTCTCTCCTCCATCAAGATTGATTGTTACATCTCTCTTTGTAGGTACAGATAGGAGTAGTGTCACGTTTTGTGAATCCAATCCAACTGAGAAGTTATGCTCAACTTCGTACCATCCATCTTCGTCGATGTCAACTCTCCACTGGTAGTCACCAGTAGCTAGCGGTCCATAACTGAATGAACCATTTTCGTCAGTAACAATCAGAACTGGATCTGATTCCGGAACACCAAAGTCAATTAATTCAATAGTTGAATTTGGTAGTGGTGTAGGATTGCCGTTAGTGTAGAAGTCAGCATACAATGTGTCTTCAAAGATTGAACCTGGCAACTTCATAACGATATCATTTGATGGCTCTATTGTGACTTCAACCGGGTCTGGAAGTAGTATTTCTCGACCATTTGGCATCATTGCAATCATGTTGTATGTACCAGGCATTAGTCCTGTCTTGTAGAAAGAACCAGGAGATACCATTGGGCCAGAGAATGTTCCTTCTCCAATGAATAGTCCTGTTCCATTTGCAGTACCAATACCTTCGTAGATACCTGTGCCTTCGAATGTTTCACCATCAAGGATTTTTACAACGGTTACTTGACCGTCTGCAGTCATTCTTCCGCTAGCATTTACAATTCCATCAAACAAGTAACTACCATCCTGCTTCAAACAAGCAATGTGAGTAGATTCAGTTGTGACATCATCCACTGTCTCGTTCCATACAGGCAATGTAGTAACTGTTTCATTTCCTACTGTCTCTACTGTACAATCCGGAGCATCATAGTCAATCCAAGTTGCCACTATGGAACCTGCACCATCGAATGAAGCGTTAGCAGTGTAAGAGCGACCATCTTGAACCGCTCTTGTATAATTACCAAAGAATCCTGTGACGATACCTGTGTTTCCTTGTGTATCGAATTTACCATCAGTGGTGAATGTAACTTCACCAGTACCTGGAATAACTCGGGAATCTCCAGCATCAGTAGTGAATGAACCACTGGTTGTGGTAACAGAATAATTGTTGGTCATTCCCCAAATGTTCGATAGAACAAAGTCAACATCGTCGAGTGCTTGTCCTTCAAAGGACTCATGACCAGACCAAGTTACTGTACCAGAAATACCGCTTGACTTTACAGCGATGTCAAAGTTACCATCGAATGCTGTTAATCTGTCAGCTTGTTCTCCAGTAACGTTCTGCGTCATCTCTCCCATCCAACTCATGTTGGCTACTTGTCCAAGCAATGCAGTGATAGGGTTGATCTCACGGTTGGTGTTAGTTTCAGTCAGAAGATCTGAGATTTGTGTTTGAATATCCCCTGTAGAGACTAAATCCTTAGCCGCTAAATCATTGAATTCACCTGCGAATGCAGAGACACGAATACGGCCTGCAGGTACAGTGTATGACCAGTCGCCGTTTTCATCTGCGTCTGTAAATCCGATTGGAATCCAATAGGTGTCATTGTCCAAATCTGTGGAGTCTTCTCCAGAGAATGCATCACGTTCGATAAGAAGTCTAACATTAGGTAGAGGCTGACCGTCGTCAGACATTGCTACTGAACCGCTAACTTCAACACCAGGATAGTACTTCATTATCTTGACTTGAGTGTTAGAGTTTCCAATCTGATATTCATTGTCAGTGTTGTACCAGTTTGCGATTACAAAGTGGTTCAGCATTGCACCAGGCATTGGCAGAGCATTGGTTAGCATTGAATTAGGCGTACCTGATCCATAATTAGGGTCGCTAGAGAAGTGCTGTGCTGGTTGCTCAGTAGATGCAAATCCAAGACTGCTTGCACCATATCCTACGTATGTCCTTGCTAGCATGGTATCGAAGTAATCTGAGTTATGATCTACTCTAACATTCGCAAGAGTCAACGGATCAAAGGATTGACCTGATTGTTGATTCAAAACATCCTTGCGCATTTCTTCATTGAATTCAGCACGGGACATTTCTTGATTGAATTGGCCTCGTGTTGTCATGTATACTTCAGTCATGAATGTTGAGAAGTCCTGTCCAGATAGAGAAGAAACTGGACTGAAAATACCAGTTGGATTTCTTCCGCTGTATTCAGAGTTGTATACTCCGGCTCTAGCATACAGTTTGTTATCGACTGCTAAGTAACGGATTTCGTGGTCTCTAGTGATTAAATCTCCAGGAGCCCCTTCATAGTCCTGTACTGAGTATACCTTGTTGTTCGAAAGGTCGACATACAAATTATGCAAAGCCTCATCATCCAATGAAGCGGTCAATAATTGAGTAATTAACGCAATTCGAGCGTTTGCTTTGTGGATACCTGTACTTACAGAATCGAATTCCTCGATTAAGTCAGAAGTGTACCAATAATCACCGAAGATATGGTGAGTGGTGTTATCCTCTGTATCGGATGCAGCACGAATGTTGTTGTTGAATACAGGTTGAGCTTCGTTAATTGAACTGAAAGCCTCTCCTACACAATCGTAGCCATCTGAACAAGGGATTAAATCTCCATTCTCGTATACTTTGTAAACTAGAGGAGTTTCCACATTCACAACTCCATCAATGTATGGATTGCGACCTTCTGCCATGACGACATCATCGTTTACCATGATAACCTTGAATGAACGATCTAGAACATCATCAGACTCCAAACTGGTCTGAATAGTAATGAATTCAGACTTCTGGTCAGCAGTCAAGTGAGATGTTAATGTGCTTGTGAAGGAAGGTGTGTGAGTTCTGTCGCCTGTTTTTGCGTCATTGTATGACAAATCTGCTTCAGACAATCTCCAGATGAACATTGCTGCCAAGTCTTCTTGGCTTCTAGCCAACAACATGTTACCTGCTGCTGGTATTCCAGACTGGAAGTTATCAGATACTGACGGGTGGTCTCCTGTTTCTAGTGCTTGGAAACCATAATCCCACCAAGATACGAAAGCAGGTTTGTCCGAATACGGTTGGTCAGTGTCTTGTTGTGCTAACCAAGTATTAGCGCGATTCCAACCATCACCATTGAATCCAGAACCGAAGGAACCAGTGTACCATCGTGAGTTCTCATCATACGTAGAGTCGTCTAGTATTGAGAATCCAAAGTCATTCCATCTTAGAATATCAGGTACAATGTTGTAGATTGTTTCATCCATGTCTGCTTCATTTTGTCCGCCATTTGGCATAGCAGCATCTATTCCGTAAGTTGCATGTTGACTGACTATCATCAACAATACCATACCTATAGCACTGAATTGTGGAGTGCGCCATAATGCCTTTCTAGCATTTGAAATTCTTTCGCCAGGAGTACGGATACCCATTCTTCTCCAAGAACGAGCCATGTTTCCAGCACCGCTAGCCTTCCACAGACTGATTATTCCCCAAGCGCCCATAACTGTCATAGCAGGTGCAGCGTTGAACAGGAATCTTCCTGCGGACCAAGCCATGTAGGATGCAATAAGAACCCACATTCCGAGAATTAGTTTGGTCTGGCTCTTTCTGACGACACCATCCCATAGGGCTACAACACCCATAACAATTGCAAGGACGAAGATAATTGGACCGAAAGCAGCGTACAGTTGACCCGGTTGAGGGGCGCCTGCTTCTGCAATTGTCAGGAAAATCTTGTTCTTAGTGAAGTATCCTGAACCTGTTGTTAGGACATTCCATGCATTCGAAATATCTGAAATTTGTAGAATGTAGATGATGATACCAAATACAGCTCCACCAGATACAAGAGAACCTAGAACCAATAACCATGGTTTGTCACGGAATCCGGTTGTAATCCATGCGATGGCTACAGTGAATAATGTGATGAACAACAATGGTTGTAGACCAGTAGGGTCAGTGATCAAGTCCAATTCTGGGTGACCATAGAATGGTAAAACCATCATGTAGATGGTCCCTAGCATCATGATATTGAGTGCAGATAGAATAGTACTGTCTTTTCTTCTGAACATGTTCATAGCCACTTGAACGAAGTATGCCAAGAATATGATTGCAGGACCGTATACGAATCCTTTCCAACCCAGAGCAACTATTCCGAAACAGACACCTGCTGCGATAGCATTTGCTGATGCGGCTCTTCTCTCTTTCAGAACAGCAGACATTGCCGCTATTATTCCAGAAGGAGTTGCATTGGTAGTACGAGATAGTCTGTCGTCTCCACCTGCTTTAACCGCTCTAAGGTAGAACATGAAGGCTGCTGTTAGGAATAGTAGTACGAATGAATCGTGGTCAGCCATTCCCCATGTGGACTTCTGAACGTGTGTTGGCATGAAGGCGATTAACCAAGCAGCAACTACGCCAGCACCTTTTCCGAAGTTGTCTCTTGCGATACCAGCCATCGGGAAGATGATTAGTGCACCAAAGATTGCAGGAAGTGCAAGCATTGCATACCATACAGCATCATTAGATTCGATACCTAGGCTAGTTAGCAACATTGCACCAATGGCCATAGACCATGAGAACAATGGAGGACGTGGGTTGATTCCACCAACTGGATAGTTCCTGTCAGCATCGAAAATTAGGTGAGCGTTCTCTGCTACAATGTAGTCGATAACTCTCTTCATGTACCAAGGGTCAGAACCTCCGGTTAGATCCCATTCTGCTCCACCTGAAGGGTTCATTGAAGGTACAAAGAACCACTGTACACGTATTGCTAATGCTAACATGAAAGCCATGAAGGTCATGATACCTGCCCAGTGATTAGACCAGAATACTCGTGCCTGACTTGGTTCGTGAGCCTCACGGTTCATCCAACCACCATAATCCTCATGGGTAGCAAACCAATAAATGGCAACTCCAATGAAGAAAGTAATTCCGAACCAAATCCAAACAGCCCATGTTCCTTCTAGGCTCTCGCTGGACCAGTGTCCTGATTCATAAAGTGAAGAAACGATGTAAAGAATCCACATTGACCCCATGAAAATCGCTCTAGTAAACCAGCGTTCAGCAGTCATCCAAGCACAACTCAATGCGACTACACCGGTGAGTGCAGCAGGCCAGAATCCAATGTAACCATGGTATCCATCTTCGAACCAGATGCCCAAGATGTCCATGTCTGAAAGTGTGTTGAAGTAATACATGACTGCAATGTGAGTTGCAGCCCAAACCGCTAGTGCGATTTGTAATGGCAAAGTTGCACGGTTCCAGTTTCCATCGTTCTGCTTGATGTAACCAAACCATCCTTTGTCAGTAGCAGGAGTTAGCACTCCTCTCAATAGAACAGCAGCAAGTAATCCAAGAATTACGAACACGGCTAAAGTATTGAAGAATACGAATCCTAAAGCCTCTTGCCATGCTGAATTTCGAAGGTACTCATTACCGTCTGCAGCAAGAGTGTAGAACTTGGTTTGGTTATCGCCGAAGTTTGCGGCAGAAACCATTGAAGCCCATGTACCGATCATGGTGAAAATCAGTACTGTATTCCATTCATGACGGCCTTTGGAATCAAGAAGATATCCTCCGAACATTACAATGAAGAATATCAAACCAAGGAAGTTTGAGTCAAGGTAAATCGATGCTCCTTCACTAAGAACGAGCGAAACAACCAGGGTGGCGAGGGAAGTAACCGCTGCTGATGTGTTGATGATTTCCATTTCTTTGAGCACACGAGGTGTCATTCCGAGAACTGCGGCAATAGCAACTGCAGCAAACGGTTTCATTTCATTCATTTCGAGAACTAGACCAAAGTCTAGCCCATAGTCAGCTAGGAATGCCATCAAAATTGCAAGGGGTGCGATAAGCCACCCTAGCATTGCATTTGGCGTTCCGGTTGGTTTGTCGTGATCCATCGACATAGTGTTTCCCTCTAGGTATCTAAGTGCAGCCTTAAGGCTGTAGCATTGCGGCCACCAATGACCCCTTTTTATCAGTTCCCTAAAGGGAAAAGAAGCGTAATGCTTCGACGCACCCCGGAAACGGGGTACTGAGAAGGTGCAGTGGAAATAATGGTCAAAGTGCCTTGTGACCAATGTCGGTGCGATAGTGTGAGCCGGACAATTCTATTTGCCCGATAAGGCCGTATGCTTTGCTAGCAGCATCACCCAAATTATCAGCAATTGCAGTACATGCTAGAACTCTCCCTCCATTGGACAAAAGTTGGCCTTCATGGGTAATTGTTCCAGCATGGTTTACCCATGAATCTGAAGTCGCACCAGGTACATTTTCTATTGGCCTACCCTTTTCAACTGAACCGGGGTAATTTTCTGCAGCCAATACAACTGTCAAAGCATGCTTATCGTGGAACTTTATGTCATAATCTGCCAACTTATCTCTTGCAGCAGAATTCAATAAATCTCCTAAATCAGAAGCGATAAGCGGCATGGTAATTTGACACTCAGGGTCACCAAACCGAACATTGAACTCTACAACATATGGATCGTTGTTTTCATCAATCATTAATCCGACATAAAGTACACCACGATATGGTACTCTTCGTGACGAAAGAGCTTTGTGCATGGGCTCGACTATTCTTTCAATTGTCTTATCCTTCACTTCATCTGTGTACACAGGCGCAGGAGCATACGCACCCATTCCGCCTGTGTTGCGACCTTTATCCCCCTCGAATTCTCTTTTGTGATCCTGACTTGCAGGGAGGCATACAAAGCCACTTCCGTCCATAACAACTAGCATACTTGCTTCATCACCAGGTAAGAATTCTTCAAGCAAAACCTGACCATCGGATTCAACCGAATCTTTGATGAAATCTCTAGCTTCACTTCGGTCAGAAGTAACTACTACTCCTTTTCCACCTGCCAATACATCTCGTTTCACGACCCAGGGGTTTCCTGCGAAGTCATCCAATGCGGCTTCGACATCACTATCCTTACCAAGTACATGGAATGCAGCTGTAGGAACATTGTTGGCTTTCATAACTTGCTTAGCATGCAATTTACTACCTTCTAATCTGGCTAAAGCAGCGACTGGACCAAAACATGGAATCCCCATGTTACCTAGTTTGTCGGCTAAACCGTCGCACAGAGGAGCTTCAGGCCCAACTACGACAAAATCAACATCTAGTTGGAAAGCCAAGTGAATGAGATCAGAAACCTCGCTGAAGGGGTGATTGGTAGCGATTTCAGCAGTACCTGCATTACCGGGAGCACAATGAATTTCAGCAATGGATTCACTTCTAGCAAGTCCAAGGCACAATGCGTGTTCCCTTCCCCCGCTACCAACTACTAGAGCCGACATTCCTGCCATGTTCGCTCCATAGAAGAGCGGCTCATAAGCCCATCGTGATGCAAAATCCGCCATTGGGTTCAAAGGCTGTATGCTACGGGCACCGGTTAATGTATGATTTCAACGTCTTAGAGATGATGCTATTCACACTGTGGATTTATCTGCCTGGATTCTTAGTAAACACATTTGCAATGATGTGGGGTAAGTGGTTACCTAAGACTGGATATGGCCCTTGGCCTATCGACGGAGGTCGAATTCACAAAGATGGTAACCGTATTCTCGGTGATGGCAAAACATGGAATGGATTGATTGGCGGATCACTTACTAGCGGACTATTGTGCTGGTCAATGACAATGATTCCTGAAAACTGGATATTCATTTCCCCTACTGAGGCAGCAACTGGCTGGGCTGCTAATGCCTTCATCGTTGGAAGTTTCCTCGGATTCACAAGTCTAGTTGGTGACTCAACCGGTTCATTCTTCAAGAGGCGCAAAGGTATGAAGAGAGAAGGAGATGTATCTAGTAAAGCACCATTACTAGACACTCTTCCGTTTGCGGTTTCTGTATTTGTGTTTGGGCAAATATTCCTCACAAACTCAGACCATGGAAGTAGAGACTTGCTCGTACCAATGCTCATGCTAGTTGTAATTACACCAATACTACATAGATCATTCAATCTAATCGGTTACAAAATTGGTTGGAAAGATGTGCCCTATTGATGATGTTCGACGGGGTTCAATTCATTTGCTACCGTTGATGTGGCCATGATATGCGAAGAGCAATTTTGCTAGCACTAATCATATTACTGAGCCAGCCCTTGGTATCTGCAACAGAAGTTTCGTCCGATACTGATGATGCCTCCACCGGCACATTATCTGGCAACTATACAGTCAAGGATGGAGCAACATGGACAGTTTCTGGTCACTACGATATTTCTGAAGGCACAGCAATTGTGGTAGAAGAAGGTTCAACGATGATTGTGTCTGGTTCAATGAATGCAACTTCACAGCCACAATTAAGCCTAGCCAGTACCGCAAATGTCAGTGTTTCAATTGGCTTCCTAGGAGAATCAGGAATACTAAGAATTGATTTCGCAAGTGAAGTATTATTCCCAATCTCTGTTGAAATCGATAACACAACAACAGACAACTGGACTGGATTACAACTTGATTTACCGGGTATTGACATGGATGTTGAGAACCTTACGATAAACGTAACAACTCATCCATTCCAGCCATTCATAGCAATAAGTACGATCACATTATCTCCACAGGGAGCAACACCTGAACTTCGAACAGCTGAGCAACTTTCAGGAGAGGGGACATCGCTTGTCATTCCCGACCGCAATAACGCGTGGAGTATTGATGTTCAGGGGACTTTAATCGTAACTGGAGCAATCTTTGGCGCAGGAATAATTTGTCATGGCACATGCTCATTTGATGGAGCAGCAATGTCCAGTACTGGACCAATTGAAGTGTACGGGTCGATTTCTGTGATAGACTCAATCTTACAAGGCGGCCTTACTGACGAAGACATCATCATTTGGGATGATGCCACAATATCCTGGGATAACTCAGTAGGAACTGGAGGATTAACCGATAATTGGGTCAATGTACTGACTACAAGGACACTAGGAGTTCAAAATGGATATGTTACATTTTACGGATATGATATTGGTTACCAATCAATAGATACATCTCCTTTGTATGATAACAATACATTTACAATTTCAGAACAAGGTGACAATGTAATTGAAATTTCCAGAAGCGAAATCGACAGAATGGTTCGTTGGCAAGACGGAGATGGAATAATACACACTGAAAGTGCCAGTGGCAAAGTTATCCTCGTAACTCCTTGGGGAGATTACGAACAAATTATCAGTAATTTACCTAAGGTAAACCACTTCGATATTGAATTAGATTTACCACAACTGTCATTTGACAGCTTGATAGCAAGAGACAGCGAGAGCAATACCAATAATAGACTAGGAGTAAATGCTACTGTCTCTAATACAGGGGATGCACCAGCCAGTTTCTTCTTTGACTGCACAGCTAATGGCTCCGCAGCCAATATTGGAATTACTTTACCATATTCGGTTGGTGCAGGAGAAACTATCGTTGTTCCAATGAATTGGGATTCTGCTGTTGAAGGTGAATTCAAACTTGAGTGCAGCATATTCGTACCTTACCAATTGGAAGGTTTCGATGTACTTACAAATGGAAATGCATCGACAGAAGTAGTAGTTTGGAGTGAAGGTGAAGATGACTCATCTAACATGGTGCTTCCGATTGCAATCGGATTAGTAGTAGCAGTTGTTCTGTTCCTAGTAGTCTCGAAAATGAGAGTCAACAGTTTAGTAGCCAAAGAGAAATTAGATTCTGAAATTGAAAAGGAATATATCGAAGAAGTGGACGAAGAAACTGGGACTATTGAATGAAGACATCATGCCTGTCCTGGGCTTCGTACAACTCGCCTTACTCTTAGGCTAACCACTTTTCCATCAATGACTTTGGTAACCCTAGCCGCAGACGCAAGTAGTTTGGATTTTGTTCTTGTTCTGCGAGAGATCTTACGACGAGAAGGCCTAGAATTACGCTTCACATCAGCGACAGTAGCAGTCTCAGATTCAGCGTCATCGTAGTCTAATGCCCAATTGACCATGCTCTAACATCGAGGTTGCAGATATAAACGGTTGTTTAGTGATACATCTGTATCAACAACAAATTCTCAGCATGCTTCAGCAGGCTTGGAACCATCGGATGCCTCATTCTCATCCCAGAAGAATTCTATTTTCGAATCTGTGGACACTAAGGTCTCTCCATGTTCGTTTGTGACTGTTATCTCAAATGTATAACATCCATCTTCTCCGTAAAAGTCTCCTTTTTCTAGAATTCCGCCATCTGACTGAAGTGAAACCCAATAAGAGCTGAAGTCGCCATATCCATTCGCAACTCCTTCGTCGGCAAATATCTCATACTCCGCAATTGTATCTCCCCCGAGTACTCTGATTTCAGCACTCCAATCTGATGCGATTGGAAGAGGCTCTTTACCGGTAAATACTCCACCATCGAAGTCAAAATCAGAACTAGGAGCTCCGATTCCCGCTATCATTTCAACGTAAATCCCTTCGTATACCTTGTCATCTCCATTATTGACATAGGTATATTTCTCGAGAACACTGATGAATGCTGTATCGACTTCTCTATTCATAATCTCATTGAATTTCATCGAATCTTCACCACCCTTGGAGGTTACTAGAATCTCATATTCAATGAGTTCTTTTCCATTCATATCCTCAGCATTACCATTCCAGAATTCACCTAAGTCAATAGAATGGCTGCCTTTGTCGATGTTGATGGTTGCTTCGTGAGTATATGCAACCTTTCCATCAACTAAAACCTCGATAGTGTAATCCATTCCTTTTGGACCATAGAAATCAAGATCGATTTCGTTATCTTCGCCGTCAAATTCAATATTCGATATCGTAACTGTGCCTGAACCGAACAATGTTAAACCAGCAAAGATTCCAGATACTAGAAGGATGGCTCCTGCACTAGCACCTAGCATCTTCAGATCAAACTCTTTTTCTTTCAATTCTAAAGCATTGAACAATACCCAGGAGATTAGAACTCCTGGGATGAATAAATCATCTAAAGTAAATTCACCTACAAGGGCTTTGTTATCGAGTATGAAAACAACGACCATTGTTACGACAAGAACAGCTAATGAACCCAATTGAAATTGCAATTTTTGTGAATTTATTCCCTTGTCACTAGAATCGTCAGCAAAGCCAGTAATTACGGCATCTTTGACATCGTCTGTTGATTGGTCATCTGTCGATTTTGCAGATTCATTTGCCTTGTCTAAAAGTCCACTCATACAAATTACCTCTT
>Ga0233444_10005873_pt1 | contig 11155 bp, 8 predicted proteins | sample SI_124_October20_6_FD_182792 | JGI IMG/M metagenome (GOLD analysis project Ga0233444, IMG submission 182792) | Seawater microbial communities from Saanich Inlet, British Columbia, Canada - SI_124_October2016_10_MG | ecosystem: Environmental > Aquatic > Marine > Inlet | place: Canada: British...
TCGGGGCACTCCTCCGCCACGTTGGACGCGCCGGCAAAGACGTAGTTGCGGCCGCCGTTGGCGGCGTAGTTTGTCTGGAAGTAGACGTCGAGGAAGTGCGCCCGGTCGACGAGGAAGGCAACCGACCTTGCGCGCTGCTCGTCGTTCATGCTGTACGGGTTGCCCGGGTTGTCGCCGCCGTTTCCCACCTTGCGGTCGCACCACATGCCGCGGTTCTTGATCGTGCACCCGTCCAACTGGTAGCCCGTGGGGCCGCATACCGTGGCACACGTGGCCGTGCCGGTCACCTCGCCGCACGGCCGCGGGTTCAGGCCGCCGCTGTACGCCCACCGGAAGATCTTGTTCTTGTTCAGCACGGGTCGCCCGTCGGTGTTGCCCGCTTGGTTCCCCGAGCGCACGCCGTACATGTAATCGTGGAACCCCGTGACCATGAGGCACTCCCGACCCCTCCCATTCTTCTGGCTCTCGTGGTCAAAGTCGTAAAAGGACATCTGGTACCAGCTCAGGGCGAGGGGATTGTAGCTGCCGTCTTGCTTCATCAACCAGAAGCTCATGCGCATGTACGCCACGTTGGGCTTGCCATCGTATTGCAGTCCTGACTGGCCCTTTTCGGGATCTCGGTGGTCACCAAAACTACCATCCGTGCTCTTGGACGTTGCGAGGCCGATCTGGAACATGTGCGCGTCGTCGTGCCGCTTGTTGTTCCCCAAAAAGTTGCCAAAGTAGGGCGCAATGTCGCATGGATTGGTTGCGCTGCCGTGGGCGCAGTCGAGCGTTGGTGGGTTGTTGATGGTGTAGTCGTCGTCAAAGGTGGTCCACGTGGACTGCGGTTCCATGTAGGTCTCGTACATCCACAGATCCACCTGCTGGCCCGCGAATGTGTTCATTGCGATGTCCTTGACCATGAGACCCTCGTAGCAGACGTCGTTTCTTCTGCCTGGAAGGTCACTGGGCGGGTCTCCGACCCAGTCCTGGTCAAAGTTGCCCCACCCGCCAATGTACCCGGGGTAACGCGGCGTCGCCTTGCCCGCGTAGGCGGTTGCAGTCATCTTGGGCTGGTTCTTCAGTCGCATGTTAGTCGGCCCCGGGTCAGTGGACGGGGGGTTTCCGCCAACCGTTCCCTCCGGGAATGCGCAAAAGGCGCCAGTTGGGTTTCCACCAGGAGTGGTACCAGTATCCGTCGTCCATGCGTACAGGGTCGACGGGTCGCTGATGTCGCTGTAGGACCAGTATTTGTACCAGGGGTGGGCCGTCAGGTCGACGCCCAAGGGGGTGGTCCCGTCCGTGTCCACCCCGTTGCACGGCAGCTTCCTCCATGTGGAGCGGCCGTGAATTTGGTTGTCGCCATGCTCGCACGGGCCCTCGTTCATGTCGGTGCCGCCGCAGAGCGCGCACGCATCGCTGTCACCGCCGCCAGCGTCGCTGCCGCCAATGGAGCCAATGTTGTTGTGCCCAACCTGGAGTGCGCTCAGGTCGATCTGGATCTTCTCCAACCTGGCAACCTGGCACGCGGTCGAGCCGGCCGAGAACGTGTGGCCGGTTTCGTCGGTGTCGGAGCACGCGACCATGCCAGTCGGAACGGGAAAAACATCCGAGCAGATCTTGTCTTCCATGTTGACCAACGGGAACCCAAAGCTCCTGTCTTCCTCAACCAGTCGCCGACGGTTGCGGCGCATGCGCTCCAAAGTGCTGATGTGGGGCTCAATGTAATCGATGCGCAAGAGGTCGCGCATAGTCAAGGAGCGCGGGTGGAGCTGGCCGGTCGAGTGGTTGTAGTAGTGCTCGTAGTACGCCAGGCGGCGCCTGGCAAGGTGCTCGCGCTTCTGAATCTGCTCTCGCGTGCGCCGCGCGCCGCGCTCGGCGGGCGTCTCCGGACCCGTGGGCCCGTGCTTATACTCGACGGTGTCTAAATGGAGGAGCCCCTCGTACGCCGAGGTCGTGTATGCCGAATGGGCGGGCGCTACGGACGCGGCGATTGCGAGCACGGCCCACCATCGCGACGTCGAGTGCGGAGGCATGCGTGCCACACCTATACACCTACACACACACACGCCCCGCGTCGGGACACGCGCTCCCCTTTTCTCTACTAGCGCTTTTCTGTGAAATGGTTATGCTTCAAGGGGGCTCACACGTACAGGTCTGTGGATGGGTGGTAATGAAAGGTCGAGCGCAACGCGTCCAGGTCAACGCCGCGCTCGGCGAGCAACGTCTCCAGCTGGCTCGTCCACGCGGCCGTGTCGAGCCGCTGAAACAGCTTGCGCGCACGCGTCGTGTTGTGCCGATCCCACCCGGCCGTCTGCGGCGTGTTGAAGTTGATCGCGTCCCGCCACCACTCGTTCACGTACGAGATGTAGAGCAGCGCGCGGTCCTTGGGCGACCTGTTTGCGCCGCCGCGGTGATTGATGCGCATGTCGAAGAGCACGACGCCGCCCTTCTTGACGGAAAGGGCGGCCTTGGGAAGCCCCGCTTGCGCACGCTCCAAACTCGCAATGTGGCTGCCCAGCACAAACTCCGTGGGCCCGCTCGCCTCGGGAATCGCGTCGAGCGCCACGGCTGCGACCACGCCGTGCGGCGGGAGCTGCTCGCCGCTCCAGTTCTGGATGAGCGGGTCCACGTCCTGGTGCCAGTGCTGTGCGGGGGCGCCCGCCACGGACACGACGTACGAGAACGTGTCAAGCTCGAGCCGTCCCGAGCGCAGCGCACCTTTGACGAGGCCGAGCACCGGCTCGGAGGAGGTGAGCGCCTCGTCGAGATACGGCGGCTCGAGCGGCAGCTTCACCTCGAAGCGCAGCTTGGAGCGCTCCGCCGCGTCGGGCAACGCGGTCTGGATGGAAGCGTTGCCCAAGTAGGGCGTAGACGGGTCGAGGATCTCTGGCTTGACGGCGCGGATGCGCGCCTTCGTCTTCTCAAAGTGCGCTGCAACGGCACTGCCCGCCGCGTCCGCGGCCGCCGGCGCGACGGCGCCCTCGATGACTGCGACGCCGCACGCTTTCAAGGCGAGCCACGAGAGGCGCAAGCTCTGCGCCGACGCAAAGCCGCGCACGCGTTCGTCGGCGCCCATGCGCACCTTGAGGTTCCTTGCGGTGCAGAAGCGGTGGATCAGCGCGGCGTCGAGCGACCTGGCCAGGGCCACGCGCAGCATCGTCTCGTAAAGCGCGCAATCGTCGGCCGGGCACGTGTCCTCCGCGTAGCTGGCTTGCAGTTGCTGCAACACCGCATCGCGACCGTCCCGCGCCTCCGGCGTTGGCAGAAACCAGTGCGACAAGTCGAAGCAGGCCACCGCCTCGCGGAGCAGTCGGAGCGCCTCGGCGTCCCAGACCGCGCGTTGCGCCGCTTGCGCGCTGTACGCCTGCGCCAGGTTGCGCCACTTGTCGGGCGAGTAGCTCGCAAAGTGCGCGGCGGCGCGGAAGTGCGCGGTGGCGCCGTCCACGTCGTCGGCCTGGATCCGTTCGAGTCCCGCCTCGCTGTGGAACCAGTGGAAGGGCGTGACGCCCGACTGCCGCGCGACCTTGGACAAGCGGTAGACGTACGGGTCCTCGGATGCGTCGTTGCACACCTCGGTTTGCGCAAGCGCGAGCAGCGCGATCATTACAACCACGACACGCACGCGAGCGCCAACGAGACAAGGGTAAATAGCGCGCTTGCGCGAGCGGCGGCGACGTGGGCCGAAGGCACAAGGGCGTGCCACAAACGTTTCCAGCGCCGCGCCAACAGCGCAGCAACGCCGGCTTGCGGCGCGCGTGATGCGCATTCGGCCGCGTCGCGCTAGGTTGGTGGCCCAGTTGGTTGCGCCGTTGGGCGCGCCGCACCAAAATGGCCACCTCCAACGGCACCGCCGCCCGAACTGATAGGCACAGCTTTTCGCACCAAACGAGCCACCCGGGCGACCTCGTGCTCGCCGCTGGACCAAAGGTCTACGCGCCGGGCCCGCCCACAAATGCGCACGAGGCGCTCACGAATGTCACAACGGGCTTCTTTGCCGAGCGAGTCTCGACGGCGCCACGCGGCTGGCCGCTCAAGGATGCGGCGCCGTTGCGTGGCCACCTCGTGGGCGTCTCGCTCGAGGGCGCGGCGCTGAGCAAGGACATGGTCGTCAAGCGCACCGCCGCCGTGCTGCGCGTGGCCGACGTCGCAAGCTCCGACGACGGCGTTGGAGCAGAGCTTGTTCTCTACGTGCGTTTGCAACGCCCAGTGGCCACCAAGCACGGACTCAAAGCGTGCACGCCGGAGGATGTGCCATACTTTCGCCTCAACAATGCCGAAGCACGCCGGCTGCTGTGCAACCTAAAGATTGCCGCCTTTGACCCCACAACGGCGCACAATGGCCGCAATCAGCACCACCCGTACGTGCTCTCCATTCTGGTTTCGATGCACGCGCTGGGCGACCTGACGGAGCCTTGCCTTGGCGAGATCGACGGCTCCAGCCAGCCCGTGCTCAAGTCAACCGTTCCGGGCGCCTTTGCCAATGGCAACCTGACCGTCGTCTGCCTGCCGCCGCTCAGCCAAGAGCTCGAAAAGTGCTTTGCGCTGCTGGGCCACTCGCTCGCCGTGGGCACGGTTGCCACAACTGCTACCAAAGGAGACGACGGCGATAGCGACGCCGGTAGCACCGCGTCCGACGAGGTGCCAATTTGCAACAAGCTCGACCCTGTCTGGTGCCAGCTGCGCGCCAAAACGGCCGAGGCGGGCAACCAGTTTCGATCGTGCACGCAGGCGCTCTTCGACCTCTCTGCCAATCGGCCGCGTCAAGAGGTCGCCGCGGTGCTCACTGAGACCATTCCCAATCTGTCGGCACGCTCCAGCGGCGTGGGAACGTGCGTCCTGCAGGACGTGCTCGCGCACTTTGTGGGTGACCCCTCTGCTTGCACAGCTTCCGAAAAGCGCGCTCGTATTGAAAAGATGAAGGCAAAGAAGACCGCCAACGGCAAGCCCGCGAGTGGCGGCAAGCCCAAGCCATCACCGGCAGCAGCCAAGGCGCCGACCAAGCCTGCGCCTTTCTCCGCCAAGCCTGCTGCTGCGTCCGCGCCAAAAGCGGCGTCGGAAGACGACGACGACGACGACGACAAAAGTGAGAGCTGGGACATGAGCGAGCCCGACGATCCGGAAGCGGATGTCGAGAGCAACAATGGCAAGCGGCCCCCTCCTACCAAGATGAAGCAGCCGCCCAAGGCCAAGCGGGCCAAGGGCGGCGGAGGGGAAGGCGATTTGGACAGTGACGACGACGACTTTGACGACGACGTAGACCTCGATTCAGAAGAGGAGGAGTCGTTTGAGTCTGAGGGCGAAGAGAATGAGTTTACCGACGACGATGAAGAAGCGGCGCCAGTGGCGCCTTCCGCTCGTCCCGCCGCCGCGCCGGCCGCCGTCACCACCGCTCCAGCCGCCCCCGCGCCGACTGCCGCGCCGGCGCGGCGGCCGGCGCCGCAGTACACAAACCTGCTACGCGAGCTCGAACGCCTGCTGGATCCGAGCGCCTCGCTGCTGGGATGGATCGCCGCGCCCCTCGGCGACAAGGTGACGGCGCTCAAGACGGCCATCCACGACTGGGAGCGCGAGGACCGCGCGCCGTCGCCAGACGCCCTTCTCGCCCCAATTGTCGTCGACCTGGTGCACGCGCTGCACGCGCTGGCCGAGCGGCGTGACGCCGCCGGCGCCGTGGCCATGCCCGCTGAGGAGGCCGCGCGGGTGCGCACGATGGCGCGCGACGCGCACGCCCTCGGAATTGCCACGCTGCCCGTGGTGGGCGATGCGATCAGCGACGTACGCGCGCTCGAGGCGCGGCTCGTGCAGCTGCAGCGTCGCGGCGCCGAAGTCTTTGAGAGCATCGGACGCGGGCTGCCGGGTGCCTCGGCGGAGGAGGCAAATTCAACGCCCTAGGATAAGCCGACGCACCGTGGTGGTCTAGAGTACAAGGCACGCGTTTGACGCGTGCGTGTGCGCGCAGTGTGGTGTATAGACACTGCACGCAATGGACCCCGACAGCGGGAGCTCGGTCACATTGATTTATTATCGCATTGGCGAAAAGTGGTGGAAGGAGCCGTTTTTGAATGTCGTCGCCGCGGCGGCGCAGATGAGCTCGCTGACCCACGTAGAGATTGCACTGGGGGGTAATGCACGCTTCTCAAACCACCCTTTGTAGACACACAGCACACAGCTAGCATTCTGCGCGCGTGTTGCGCAGAGGAAGTCGGCACGAATGGCATGATGACCAACGTCTGTCGCGTCTTTAATGACAAGGCGCACTCTTTAGGCGCTCCCTAGGCACCCGTTGCTCTCGTGCTGACGGACTTGGCGTACGCACAGGTGGGCGTCGAGCTCGTCGAGCGCACCGGCCGCAGCCCGCACTACGTCTACCAGAGCCTCGGATGCTCCAAGGTGGCCGTCAACCGCATGCTGCGGTATGCGAAGACGCAGTGCGTGGGCAAGCCGTTTTCGAACACGGGCATGGCCAGGTCATTGCTGTGGCCGCGGCAGACGGATGGGACCAGCTTCTTTTGTGCAGGCACGCGCCCGTCTGCCCTTGCTGCGAGCGCGCGCCACCATCGCATGCGTGCTCATCGCCACATTTGTATGCGCAGAGCTCGTGGCCGCCATCCTCCGCGAGGGCGGCCTCCTCGAGGCCAGCTCCAACCCCGGCAGCGCCACGCCCGAGACGCTGCACAAGCTCTACCTGAGCCGCGCGGCGGTCACCGCCAACCCGTACGTGCTGCGCGACCTCAACGCCACCACTGGCTTGAGCTTTTGCAACACCATGGGCCAGTGCCACCAGCGCACCGGCGCGACCGCGAGCAGCACCGCCGAGGAGCGCGAGGCGCTCCTGCAGCACCACTCGATCATGGCGCCCGTGCCGCCACCGCAGCGCGCGCCCACGTCGGCCAGCGCGCTCGGCGAGCGACGACGCAGCGACTCGCCGCCCAGGGGGCACTTTCGCGTCATCTCATCGGTGCCAACGGGCCGCGGCGGCGGGTGCGGCGCCGCCGGGACGCTGTCCAATAGCACCTTGCTGCCGAGCGGCGGCGGCAGCAGCGGGCACACGGGTGCCACCGTGCGCGCGGCGCAGCAGCAGCAGCAGACACCACGCGCCGCCGCCACGAGCGGCCAGCGAACGGGGCTGCAGCTGACCCTCAACAGCCTGGACATGCGCAGTCACCCGGGCATGACAATGTTGGGGAGTTGAGTTTTTTTAGTAACGTCTCGTTTCAAACCGAGCAGCGCGTCGTGGGGAGGGAATCGTTGCGACAATGGCAGCGCCGTGGCGTTGCTCGGCCAGCGGATACGAATGCCGGGCAGCCTCCGACACGCGGGTCGTCGTCGCTCCCTCGGCACGAGCTCCCGTAGAAGGAAATCTCGTAAAAATTAAACGTTCCGCCGCGCTTGCCGCAGCACGACTGCACCAAGAAGCTCGATTCGCTTCCCCCATCCAAAGACGTTGGCGAGTTGGGGCTTTGGCAAAGTCTTCTTTTAAAAGTCACGCATTCCGTTAAAACCCCAGGCGGACGCACACGGACACACACTCTCCCCGATTCTGCTACTGTGGTGCCACCAATGGCGGCTAAGACTCGCCGGGCCTCTTGATCGCGCAGCCCGACGGTTAAGGGCACGTTTAGCGCGCCGAGTAGACCATCTGAGCGTGCTGGGCGAGCTCGAGGCCGACCATCGTGTCGCGGGCCGTCTTGAGGGAGACGCTCTCCCCACGGCGCCAGCGGGCATCCTGCCACGGGTGGGCGAAAGCGTGGTTGAAGTTGTGTAGTGAACGTGCAAGGGAACAAGGCAATGGGTTGAATGCGTGAAGAACTCACCCCGGGGATGGCGTCGGGGCCAAAGTGGCCCTGGCCCGGGACGAGGTTGAGGAACGACTTGGTGAAGGGGTCGTACTGGCGGTGGGGGCCGACGAAGCAGGTGGCGTTGTTGGTGGATCCCTGCGCGCAACGGGAACATGGCGCGTCAGTTTGGGCATCGGGTTGCAGGTTGGGGGTTTGTGGTTTGAAAGTGCATGCGAGATTCAAAGCGAGCGCGCCTGCGAGATAAAGTCCTGGTTCTCGGCGGCCTTCATGTCCTCGCCAAAGTGCACGCTGCGCAGGTTGAGCGCGTTGGCGTACGCGTTGTAGACCATCTGGCCGCCCGGGAAGGAGTGGTGGTCGCCGCCGGTGGCGGAGGTCACCTCCCAGGGCAAGAGCCTCGTGGTCACGCTCATGACCGTGTCGAGGTGACCCGACGAGAACTGCTGCGCGGTCGCCGGGAACGCCAGCATCGAGTGGTACTTGGCACCAACGTCGTTGGAGAAGGAGAGGCGCTCCATCATGTTCTTGGTCGCGTTCGTAGTGCTGAAGTCATTGGCACCCTCGGAGTCCTGCGCGAAGAACAAGGTGTTGCAGCCCGCAACGTAGCCGGCGCAAGCGACGTCGCGCATGACAAGCACGTTCTGCGGCTTGGTGACGACGGCCTTGAAGTGGCCCGTGTCTGTCGAGGCAAGGAGCGTGGTTAAGATGCTTGCGCAGGCAACGGGCTGGGGTTGGAGCGGCCGCTGGACTTACAGTGACCCTCGATGGTCTTGACCTGGGTGTTAGCCGAGAGCTGCATGTCCGCCGGGCCAAAGAGCGTCGCGCCCGTGTCGCGGCCCGAGACGGCCATGATCACCGAGTGCATCAGGTGCTCGATGAACGGGCGCGCGATCACGATCCGGATGTCCGTGTCGATCTGGCCGTAGGTGGCAGTGGCGGCCTGGCCCGAGCCCTCAACAATCCGCTGCTCGTTGAACGACTGGATGACCTTGGCCTTGGTGAGCCACGCCGCCAGCGAGAGCTCACTGGGCAGCTGTCCGCCGGCCTGCGCGTAGGCGCGGCCCTGGGCGCCGCCATTGTCCATGCCTTGCGGCCCCGTGGTCGGGTGCGACATCTTGACGGCAGCCCCGTTGATCTTGCCCGCGGTGCCGGGGCCGGCGGCGATGCAGCAGGCCTCGACGGCCTGACCCCACGTGATCCGAACGTGGCGGTCGGACTCCTCGTCGTAGATGAGGATGTCGGACGTGAACTTGGCCTTGGCGGGGGTGGCGCCGCCGTCGGTGGGGTCCACCTGCGGCGGCTGGAGCACGTAAAACTCGCCGACCTGCGAGTTGCGCGTGAGCATCTGGACCGAGTCCTGGTCTGCGCATCACACAACGCATACGCAGTATGAGCGCACAAGCATCAAGCACGAAGTCGAAATCCCCAACCCTTCAGTGGACCAGTTAACATCGAAGATCCGTATGGTCCAGATGCAGTTTTCCGAGAAATCAGTGAATCCCGGACTCTGAATCCAACCTGGTCGGAAACGATTCTGGCCGCTTCGTGCATCGACTGTGCCTGCTGCCACGCCCCTCCTGGTGGCCTGAAATCGACGGCAACCTTCCGAACATCGCTCAACAAGTGTGCAGGTAGACGACATTGGTTTTTGACTTGTTCTGATTGTGTAAGCCATCTGAGGTTGGCTGCCGCATTGTTGGCCGGGTTTCGGTCCACGTGGTCTATGTTGTGCATATCGGTTGGCCTTTGGCCCACGATATCCGACCAAGCCTCTGCAACAAGATGGTGGAACAGGACGTTCGTACCAACGGATACGTAGCGATGCCCAGTCCCGATTTTAGGTGTGTAGGCAAACCCTTGTCCACGGGTCGCTCTCATCCGTCCGTACTGCGACACTTCGAATGTGTCACGCACCAATCGGAACTCCTCGTCGGCAGCAACTCGATCAGGCTCGGCGGGATCATCAAAGCGGAGTTTGTAACCCTTGATCGACAACCGTTTTCCACGAGCAACCTTGCTAGCGTTTCCCTCGTCAAGGCCAAGCTCGGTCGCTGCCTTGTGGGTGCTCGTGTAGCGAACTGCGTTTGATTCAACGTCTCCCACCTTCCAAACAAGGACTGGGCGGCCGTCACATCTCGGTTTTAGAGCACGTCGGTTCACAAGCTGGTCCATTGGGAGTAGGTAACGCAGATTAGTAGCTCGGTTGTAGCTGCGCTCGCGAACGAAATCGTCATCGCATTTCTTTATGTGATCAACCGAATGTCCGTCTGGACACGGGCCAATGAAAGCGCGAGCCACTATTTGATGAACCGCATGCCTCTTCCCTCGGTGAACAAAGTAGACGTAGCCGCTCTTTGTCGGATTTGGAACGAATGTTGGTGACCATCGCTTGTTTCTGGTCTCCCAGGTCTGAACTCGTCCCAAATCCGAAATTCGTATTTCGGAGTTCGTCGGATCTTGTCTCCACGTTTCCGTTGGTGCTTCCATCCTCCCCTACATACTAACCCGTGCATGCAAAGCGCAAGCGTGGTTCGACGCGTTAGCGCACCGTCCGAGACCTCGAAGGGCTCCGACGTCATGATGCCGCAGCCGCGGAAGGCGCGCGCCTCGAAGCCCGCGACGCCGGCCTCGAAGCGGGCCTCGGCGGCGGGGCCGCCTTGCGCATAGGTGAGCTCTGAAAGGGGACAATGGAGGGTGAGCGAACATCGCAAGTGGCGAATGGGTGGGGACAAGCGTTGTGGAGGGGTCGAGCGGCGGCGGCGCACTGGCCTCCGGCGCGAGCGCCATGTACAGGAGCATCTGCCTGCGCACGCAAAGGACATTGCGCGGTCAGCGTGTGCCGAGTGGGCAAAGGGGGGAACGGGAACCGGTTCGACGCGATCGCAAACGCACGGCGGCATGACGAGCATGTTGGGCCTGTGAACGGAGAGGGTGACGGGTGAGTGTGCGGTCAACTGGTAGAGTGGTTTGGTGTGTTCGATTCTAAAGAGCGCACGAGACGCCGTAGCGCGACATGCGGTACTTGCACTCCTCGACCGCCTCTAAACAGTGCAAAGGAGATGAATGTCAGCAAGCAGTATGGTAAAGGCGGGCAGTATGGAAGGGCACTGGTTTGATGGCAGGAACAAACTGTCGAAACCGAGTTGCTCTTTTTGGGCGATAGCGTACCTGGGAATTGGACGTTTGTGAGGTGAGCGCAAACGCTGAGGAAGCTCATTGGGATACGGGGTTCAAAACGTGGCAACTCACATCATCACCTCGTGGTTCATCGCGGTGCGGATGTTGCGCTTGGGGCGCCTGAGCAAGAACGAGCATGGCGTGTGAGCACACCGAGTGGGCATTGAGGAGTGGCAGGTGTTCGATTCGAGGTGCAA
>Ga0233444_10005877_pt1 | contig 11149 bp, 16 predicted proteins | sample SI_124_October20_6_FD_182792 | JGI IMG/M metagenome (GOLD analysis project Ga0233444, IMG submission 182792) | Seawater microbial communities from Saanich Inlet, British Columbia, Canada - SI_124_October2016_10_MG | ecosystem: Environmental > Aquatic > Marine > Inlet | place: Canada: British...
GGACAGGCAATGAAGGTTTCTGGTGGCAAAGCTAATCCACAGCTAATAAACGAAATATTAAAGAAAAAACTTCAATAGCCTTATAATAGGTAGACACAAAGGACTTAAAAGCCGAGGGATTAACACTTTGATGAGTCATAGATGATACTTAAAATTTTGAACGTAAAATCCAAAAAAGCTATAGGATTATTGGCTTTACTGGCATCTCTTGGAAGTTTTATTGCAGATGTGCTTCAGCCGTTAGCACCATTTTCTAAATATATCTTTTTTCTAGCTATACTTTTATTAATCGTTTTTAAATTATTAAATTTTTACAAAAAAGGTATTTATGAAAAATTTTCTTTTTTAATTATCTTTTTTTGGCTAGTTGCAATAATGAGTGGTGCTGTTTATTTAACAAAACAAAATTCTTTCAAAAAAAATGGTTTATTTGCGAACATATTCCCATCAATAAAAGAAGTACAAAGTGATTTTGGTATAATAGAAAAAGACTTAGCAGATATAAAAACCACCACAGAAGAGATAAAAAAAGAAACTCAAGATATCACAAAAAAATTAGATAGTATTGAAAAAAAAATTGAAGGAGTTGATATAAAAGAAAATATCAAAAAAATTGATTTTAGCTTATTATTTGGAAATGATGGAAGAATGTCTATCAATTTACAACCCATAGAAACTGTAAGAGAATTTTTTTACTCAACAGATGACAAAAATTATGAATCATTAGGTTTTACTGAAAGTATTGATCCTAGAACTGGTCTAAATTCACCGATTAATCAACTTTCTTTTCAAGAGTTTAAATTTAAGAAAAGAACTTTTTATATAAAGTATTTAGATTTTAATAATAATTCTAAAGGTCCATTTAAGATTGAATTAGATTTAAAAGATGAATTTCTAAAAAGTGAAAAAAAATGGATTAAACAGTACGAAAAGTGGGTGAGTTGGGATTTACGTGAAAATTATTATGGTTATAATTTATGGGGCATACTATCACACAGATGTGCAATTAAAATGATGAATATCAAATTTGATCAGGGAATGGTCACTAAAATAAACTTTCCTTCTTGTGAAAATGAGTTAAATGAACTAAGAAAAAATTCTTATTGGCCCATATCAAAATATAATGATCCAAATATAAAAGGATTAATTTTATTCGAAAGTCCTAGGTTTGAAAAGCAAGTTTCTAGTTGGAATGCTATTCCAGTTCCAAATACAAAATATATAGTTTTCTCTCACAAACAGACTGAATATGAAGAGGCTATAAAAGATAGTCCTTATATTTATCATCCTGAAATTAAAAATATAAAAATTCAAATTATTTTTTATGATGATGAAAGTTCAATTTTTAGGTCATTCAACAACCCAAAACTTAATTAATTTTTTTTGATTGCAATTAGTTTTATGTGAGTCTATTATTAATTATGAATTTTCAACAATCTATAGAAAAATGTTTTAAAAACTATGCAAACTTCAATGGTCGAGCTACAAGATCTGAATTGTGGTTTTTTTATCTCTTTGTAGTAATAGTTAGCATAGGAACTTCTATTATAGATTTTATTATTGACTCCACTGGTAATTTTATGCTTTTTAATTCTATAGCTTCACTAGCTTTACTTATTCCGCAATTTTCAGCTGGTAGTCGTAGATTACACGATATTGGTAAATCTGGTTGGTGGCAATTATTATACATAACCATCATTGGAGGTATAGTTGTATTAGTTTGGTTAGCAACTGATACAATTAAGAAAAAAAATCAATTTGGTCCAGTGCCTAAAAAATAATTTAATTGTTTTTATTATTTTTAACGATAGCGCCTTCTTTTTTCATATTATTTTATTTAGTTAAAAGTGATCGTTTTCCTGAACCAACGGAAAAAATAATAAAAACATTTCTTTGGGGTGTTGTTATCATTATACCTGCGGCCATAGCAAATGATTTGTTAATAAGTAATTGGAATTTTTTAAAAATTCATGACTCAGTCTCTCATTCTTTTTTGTCAGCGGGACCTATAGAAGAAGGGTTAAAGTTTTTAATTCTTATAAGTATAATTTCAAAATATAAGGATTATGATCACCCAGTAGATGGGATTGTCTATTGTGTTTGCTTGTCCCAAGGCTTTGCGACTTTAGAAAATATATATTATATTTACTTATTATATGGATCTTCATTTGAAATAGCTGTCTTAAGAGCTATTACAGCTGTTCCTGCACATGCAATGTTTGGTGCAATTATGGGGATTTTTTATTCACACTATCTATTAACTAAGAAAAAAAAAGATAAAAAAATATTTTTTATATTATCAATCATTGTACCTATAATATTGCATAGTTTTTATAATTATTTTATGTATACAGCTCCAATTTTAGCAATTGTTTTACTTGGTTCAGGAATCTATTACAGTTTCAAAATATTTAAAAAATGGAATGTAAAAAAAATTAGAATTTAATTTCATTATTTTTCAAAGCATTATTGTTACCTTCAAAATTATAACGCATAAGATTAAGAAGGGCATGAGAATTATAATTATCGATACGATCGATTCCAACAACTAGGTTAAAAGAAAATTTTGAAGAAAAGAGAGAACTAGAACAGGTTCTAGATCTAATTGAAAAACGATACTCATTATCATATGGGTCAGAAACAGTAAAAAATTCTGAAATTTCCTTTTGATTTTTGTATTCATTTATTATTCTATATTTTGCTATTTCGCAGCTTTTTTCGTTCTCGTAAATTTCTTTTGAAGAAGCGGTTATTCTTATAATAGGTTCTGGATTATCATTTTTATCTATTATTTTCATTGTATAAAAAAAGTATCTTTCAAAGACATCATTCTTTGTTTCAGGCTGAAATTCGTATCGAAAAACTGACACTTTTAATTTATCATAGTTCTCATAGAAAAAGTCTACAGTAGGATCATGTCTATCTTTATTTAAAACAATTTCTTTATATTTTTTTTTATTACTTAAAAACCTTATATTGAATAGACTTGAATTTTTTTCATTTTTATTTTTTCTTAATAAATCTTCTTCCAAAGAAGCAATTATTTTAACTTGGTTTTCTAAATTAATTATACCCTGTTCAATTATTGATAAAATTTTATCATTGTATGAAGTTAATAATTCTGATGATTTTTTGAGAGAATTATTATGATTTTCATTTAATGAATAATTCAATAATATTCTGAAATTTGATAACTCTAAATGAAAAATCTTTAGATTTTTTTCTGCTTGGACAAATATATCATTACAGGTTTTATCTTTATTGTTTTTTTTATTATTAAGGTCATCGTTTTCAACATCAGTTAAACTAGTTTCACAAAAATCATTCAATTTTAATAATGAAGTATCCAATTTATTTAAAAATCCTCTTATATCTTTTATAGCAGTAGCAGAACTTTTTTTTTGTTCAAAATATATATCTTTATAATTTTGATATTCCTCGTAGGTAAACTTTTTTCCAAACATACCTTTTTTTTCACCAGTTGCATTTTGGAGGCTGTTTAAAACTCTATTGTAATGATCAAGAGCTCCAGCACCACATGTGACAGCTACACAATTATTAAAAATATATTCATTGTCCCTTCTAAAAATATCCTCATATTTATTAAATTCACCATGGTTCCAGCTATTATAAATTAATTGGAAATCACTAGAAACTTTCTCAAAATTTGTTGAAGCATTTGCATTAAAGATAAAAAATAAGGAAAAGAAATATAAGTATAAAAATTTCATGTAAAGTCAGTTAGTAATTTAGGAATATTGCCATAGCGATTTTTTTTTGGATCACTCATTGTACACCACCATATAAAAAGAGGAATCAATCCAATTATTGTAAAGGAAAGTAAGAACCACAATCCACTTTTTCCAATATCATGCAATCTTCTAAAGATAAGACTTAATTGAGGAATGGCTGTGGCTAAAAAAAAAATTCCATTAACTATACCCATTTCATCTGGGTGGTAACCAACAATGTATGTATCAATTAAGTGTGTTAAAAAGTTTGCCAGAAGAATAAATAAAAAAAAATACCAAAATTCAGCTCTATTTGATCTTCCGCTGAAATTAAAATAATTTTTTAAAGCTTTATCTATTGCAAAACTCATCATAATAAAATATTAAACATATTTATATGGCTTTTGCACTAATATCATTAGAAAATAAAAAAACCAATCAAGTTAAACTTGCTCCAATAGGTTTTTCATGGACAAATTTTTTTTTTGGTTTTTTCGTGCCATTATTTAGAGGTGACTGGAAATGGGCAGCAATATTTTTTGCTGTAGCCTGGGTAACTCTTGGATTTGGAAGTTTAATTACTGCTTTTTTTTATAATAAACTTTATGCTGAAGAATTACTTAATAATGGTTTTAAAGTAAAATCTCTTAATGGCGCTGATAAAGCTTTAATCAAAGCACGTTTAGGAATTTCAAAATTATAAGTTCTGTTTAATTTTATTAAAGATACATTTCGCAAAACAATAATTGATTTAGAAAATCCAAAAATCTTAAAAACATTAATTTACTCATTTTTAGTTACAACTATAATTGCAATTATTATTTTTATTTTTTTTTATTATTTTTTATTTTCTTCATTATTTAATCTGTCTGATCCATCAAATTTTGATGAAGATGGAATATTATATTATATTTTTAGTTTAAAAATTTTTGCTGTACTATTAGGCATAATTCAATTTTTCACCTCTTGGATATTAATTTCTCTAATACTAGTTCCAATAGGTTCGATCGTTTCAGGTTTATTTGCTGAGAAAATATTTTTTAGTATTAAAGAGTCTCATAAGTACAAATGGGAAAAAAAATTAAAAAAAAATGCATTTTATCTTTCAAATAAATTTGCCTTAATCGCTGCTATTAAAAGTTTTTTAATCAATATATTAATTTTACCTTTATATCTGTTACTACCATTTGCTAACATTATTATATTTGTTGTAGTCAATGGATTATTGATTGGTCGAGAATTTTGTGGGAACTTTTTAATTCAATTTTTTGAAAAAGATAAAATAAAATTAATTAATCTTCATTTAGATAATAAAATTTATGTTCTTGGAATATTTGTGGTTGTATTATACACAATTCCGTTTGTCAATTTATTAGCTCCTACAATAGCAAATCTTCTATTTTCACACTTGATTTTAGAATCTAATAAAAGTATTTTTAAATAAAATTAACAAGGGAGAAATATGAAAAAATCTAAAGTTACGGCTGCTTTGCTTTGCTTTTTTTTAGGTGCGTTTGGTATACACAGGTTTTATACCGGTAAGATCGGAACTGGTGTTCTTCAACTGATAACACTAGGTGGATTTGGTATATGGGCTATAATTGATTTCATTATGATTTTAACAGGCTCATTTCTTGACGCTAATGGTGGAAAACTTAAGTAAAAAAATATTTTTTTTTTTAATATTTTTTTTCAAAATAGTAGTGGTTCATTCTGAACCACTACCATTAATTATAAATTATTCTCCGTCTGATTATGGAGCACTTACACAAAATTGGGGTGTAACTGAAGATAAAGATGGGCGAATTTATTTTGCCAATAACAATGGTGTATTAATTTATGATGGATCAAACTGGAAATTAATTAGCTTACCAAATTTTAAAAGTGCAAGATCAATTTCAGTTGATAACAAAGGCAGTGTTCTAGTTGGAAGTAGAGGTGAATTTGGTTTTATTAAAATAGATAACGACAATGAGATTTCTTATAAGAGCTTTAGCAAAAAACTTTCCAATTATAAATCAAACGACGCTATATATGAAACTCATGTTTTAGATGAACATTTAATTTTTTTTAGATCATACAAGAAATTATTTTTAGTTGAAAATCAAAAAGTTTCAATACTAGAAAATTCTTTCAAAGATCGAGTGGAGAGATCTTTTCTTACTAATCAAAAATTATTTGTATTCATAAAAAATACTGGCCTATATAAATTTAACAAAAAAAATAAAAAATTTGATTTAGTAAAAGAGTCAAAATTTTTTGATACAAAATCAAAGACTGTTAATGGATTTCATATCATTGATGATAAAAAAATATATATTACAAGAAGATCAGGTATTTATATATCTAACAATAATGAATTAAAAAAAATTGATTACAAGAATAAGATAATTAATGAAACTACTATATACAGATCATATCAATTAAAAAATTCAAACATAGCATTAGCTACATATGATGGAATTTTTATATTAAATAGATATCTCGAAATTATTGATCATTTAAATTCAGACAAAGGTATGAGATCAAATAACGTAAGATCATTATATGAAGACTCATCAGGAAATCTTTGGGCTGGTTTAGATGATGGAATATCAAAAATATTGGTCAAATCTCAATTTAGATTTTATCCTAAATTATATTCTAAAACAGGTGGTACTGTTAATGATTTAAATATTTTTGATAATAAAGTTTTTATTTCATCCGCTACAGGACTTAGAAAATTGAGTACAAATAATTTTAATTTTAGTGCTCAATTTAATTCTGTAGCTAATGAAAATATAAAAAGCCAAACTTGGGCTATAGAGCCTATCAACAATTCACTAGTTATAGGACATTTAGGAGGTCTTGGAAAAATCGATAAAAATGAAATTTATTCTCAAATTGTTTCAAAAAAAGTAACTGGCACAGTATATTCACTTAAAAAATCAGAATTTTTAAAAGGTAAATTCTTTGTTGGATCAAGAAAAGGTTTATTTATTTTTGATAATAGTTTTGAAAAATTTCAGAAAGTCGAAAATATAAACCATTCTGTTTGGAGAATTGTTGAATTTCCAACTAGAAATGAGGTATGGGTTTTTAACGAAGGAAAAGGGATATTTAGAATTAAATTTGATGAGAATAATAAAAAGTCTGTTAAGGAGTTTTCATCTAATGATGGTTTACCATTTAGTAACAAACTTTATATCTCTAAATATAAAGAAAAATTGATAGTTGGAACGAAACTAGGTTCTTATGAATTCGACTTTAAAAATGATAAATTTATAAAAAGTAGTTTTTTTTCAGAAAAAGCATTAGGAAAAAATAAACATTTAATTAGATTGGTTTCAATAAATGATAAATATTTATTTCATACTGTTCATTATGAAAATTTTAAACGAATTCAAAAATTTTATGAAATTAAGAATGAAGTTATCAATGAATTTTCAATACCAGAAGTATCAAAGAATGTTTCTGTTAAATACCATTACTTAAATAAAGATAAATTATTTTTTACAAGTAATGAAGGGGTGGCAGTTTTTGATATTAACAAAAAAGAAATTGATAGAAAAAGCAAGAGCAAGGTTATATTTTCTAAAATTTTAGTTAATAAAAAACCTTTATTTTTTGGTGGAAACCAACAGTCTTACGACAAAGAAGTTTACAAGATTAAGAATATATTTGAATATAATGAAAATTCATTTGATTTTTATTTTTCAGCTACAGACTATTTAGATGAGCAAAATAATTCTTTTAATACGAATATAGTTAACTACAAAGAAAGTAACATTATTTTTTCTAGAGATAAAAAATTTACTTATGAAAATTTACCTCCTGGAAAGTATTTTTTAGAAGTTAATTCAAAAAATGCTAGAAATGAAGATTTGCCATCACTTAATTATGAATTTACAATCAATAAACCTTGGTGGCAAACTGCTTATTTTTATATTGGTGAAATTATTTTTTTTATGATCTTGCTTTTTTTTACCATTATATCTAAGCAAAATAACAAATCTCAGAAATATGCTACAGCTTTAACATTTATAATGATCCTAATTTTTTTTGAATATATAAATTATTTTTTAGATCCTCTTTTTTATAATTTGACAGGTGGAGTTCCAGTATTCAATATATTAAGTAAAGTATTATTAGGTGTTTTATTAAAGCCAATTGAAAATCTAGCCGATAAACTTCTTTTGATATCTTCTCAATACCTTAAAAAATAAAAAATTCTTAATTTATTTTACTGATATTTTTAGGTTTTTTATTTTTTCTTCCAATAAAGAAATTGCTTTATGAATTTTGTTTTTTTCATTTTTACTTAGTGAAGCCCCTGAATCACTTCGGGGATCTAATGCAGATTCAGTTAAATCCATAATGTCACCTAAACGTCCACCAATATTCATAAGTATAGAATTGATATTTTCAAAGTAATTAGCTTGATTCATAATTTCATGTAAATTAGTACTTATGGCATCAAATAATGGTGTACCTTTAGATTTTTTTAGCAATAATTCGTCAATACTAAGTGCATCATTGATTGATAATGAGTGATTTTGATCATCAGGATCTCCACATTTAAAAAAATGTGATTTACTTTTATTTGTAGCACTTTTTAATTCTTCTTCAGTTAAATTTTTAAGAGCATTCTGTAATGCAAACTCGATTGTGTTAGGTTTTCTTAATTTAGTCATTTGGTTATTCATACCATTTTAGGTGAAAAATATAACTAACTATTTCACTATAAAATTAAAAAAAATTTCCTAAATTGCAAGTATGTTTAAGATAATAAAGTTAATTATATTTACGTATATGATTTATTCTTCAGTATTAGTTACTTTTGGATATGCCAGAGAATATGAAAAAGGTAAACAAATAATTAGCAATATAGTTAGTGAAGATTGTAAAAAAAATAAAAAATGCATTAATTTTATTCTTGAGTCAGAATTGAAAAAATCAACAAATATTTTTATTTTAGGAGCAATTGATAAAATTGAGAATTATTTACCAGCTTTTATTAATGAACTCAAATTAGACATTCAAAGGAGTTTAGATGTCAAATTATAAAAAAATTTCAATATTTTTATTTTTGTTATTTTTAGTTAGTTTTAATAATCTCAATGCTAGAACAGTTTGTAATTACAAAGTTACTACTATTACAGAGAATAATGTAATTAAGGGTCATCGAGAAGTAAAAAATTGTGAAGAAACAAAAATAACAGGTGAAGAATTTAGTTTTGTAGAATCTGTTGTTGCAAGCCCACAATATGAAACAACTCTAATACTGATGTTATCACTAGTTTTAGAAAGTCTATAAATACAATGAAAGGAAAAATGAAATATATATCAATAATTTTAATAACAATTCTTACAGCATGTTCAAATAACTTCGCTGAAAAAAAAACAATAATAAATGGTAACACTGATTTATTAAAACTTAATGCTGAAATTTGCAATAAGTTTAAAAGTAATGATTCAAAAACCTTTGGCTGTGGATCTGGATTGAGTTCGGATTTAGAAGTTTCAAAAACTAAGTCACTGCTTAATGCAAAGGTAAATGTTGCAGATATTGTTGGTTCATCAATTTTGAAAAGTGAAAAACAAACAAGAACAGAAAATGCCAAAGGGGTTAGTAGTAAATACCAAACTATTGAAGAGAATAAAATTTTAGAAACGTCTCTAAATAATTATAAAGTTGTTTTTACAAAAACTTTTAAAGAAGGAAATAAATTTAGAACATATACGGTAATTAAATATGAAACAAAAGCTTAAGAATATAGTATTAATTATTTTTTTGGTTTTATTCTGCAATACAAGTATTTTTGCAGCAAGTAGTAAGAACCAATTTTATAGTGTAAAAACTAATGTATACAAAGTAAAAAATAGTATATCCAAGTGGGTTATTGATGAATGGAATTATACAGTTGAATTTCAGAAAGATAGTTTCAATCAAATGAAAATTCAAACAGAAAATAATAAAAAAGGAATAATTAAACTTTTCAACACTTTTAAATAATCATGAAATTGATTAATGCCCTCGTGGTGAAATTGGTAGACACAAAGGACTTAAAAGCCGAGGGATTCACAAGTGAGTCAGTCTGTGGTAGTCCAAGACAGTCTAAACATCCTATAAAATCTCATAACTTTAATTTAGTTTAAAATTAGTATTGGAAAATAAGGATTATTATTTTGTCTAGACTATAGCAGGACTATAGCATGAGGAGATAATATAGTAGTGTGAAATTATGAAAAAACTTTTAGGGATCTTAATTATCTTTTTATTCTGGAATAATATTAGTTTTGCAAATTCTGGTGTATATAAAGAGTGCTTTATTAAACAGGTAACTCTTCCTAAGTTAAAAATTTATGAAAGAAAATCTTTTAATGAAATGAAAGATTTCCCTGATCCTAAAAATATTTTAGAATATAAAAATAAGTTTTTTCTAAGCGGAGTAAACTTCTTACTAAAAGAGGTTAAAACTTTTAAAGAAATAAAGTTTGAGCCCAATGATTCAGAAATATACTTTTCAAAATTTAAAGTAGTTTTAGAGGATAAAAATGGTTCGATATTACTTAAAGAATATTCCTACGAAAAAAGTATTAATGCAGAAGATTATATTGAATATAAGATGCAGTATGGAAATAGAATAATAGTACATCTTAAAGATGATACCCTTGAATTAAAATCACACGTAAGGTTATTTGATCCATTAAAATTAGATTATAACAAAAATCTTGGAGACTATAAGAGAACTGACTATTTTAGTATTTTTCTAAAGTGTAATTTTGAACCTTATAAAATATCCATCAAAAAAAAGAAAAAGAAGAGAAATAAAATAATTAGCTCATATGAATATTACTTAATATTATTAGGAATAATTAGTCTCATTAACTTTGGTGGTATTGTTTATTTGATAAAAAGAAAAAAATGAGAACCTTTGAAGGAGAGATAGATTTTAGTAGTTAGACTCATGGTTTAGAATTTGTTATGTGTTAATAATGGACATACTAATAGCAATTTTATTATTTTTCATAGTTCTTTATTCAATTTTTGGGGGCTTATATATTTTTGGTGAGTACGCAAGTAGTAAATATACTTCAAAAGATGAAATTGAAATACAAAAACAATTTTCAGCATCTAATAAAAAATTTTTTATAAAATTAGTTAAGTACTCTGTAATAGTTTTTTTTCTATCATATTGTTTAGTAAAAATAGCTACTTATTTTAATCTATTTTATTTTGAAACTGAGTATTATTATACAATGTTAGCAGTGCCCATTTTTTTATGGGCCAATACCCTTATTATTATGATCTGTTTATTTTTAGGTTTCTTAAGTAAAAAAATAAAAACAATAATAAAAAAATGAGAACCTTTGAAAGATACTTCAGATACAATACCTCACTCGATCAAATAGATAAGTATGTTCGTTTAGTCCTT
>Ga0233444_10005884_pt1 | contig 11143 bp, 9 predicted proteins | sample SI_124_October20_6_FD_182792 | JGI IMG/M metagenome (GOLD analysis project Ga0233444, IMG submission 182792) | Seawater microbial communities from Saanich Inlet, British Columbia, Canada - SI_124_October2016_10_MG | ecosystem: Environmental > Aquatic > Marine > Inlet | place: Canada: British...
AAAAAATTAAAAAATAAAAAAAATAGAACAGCATTCTTTGTTTGTAATCTTTCCTTCATAAATTTTAAAGGAAAAATTATTTCTGTGGAAGGAAAAATTAACGGAAAAATTTCAAATTTAATATTAGGCAAACAAGGTTTTGGATATGATCCAATTTTTATACCTAAAAATGAAAAAATTACTTTTGGGCAAATGTCCAAAAGAAAAAAAATTAATATTGACCATAGATTTATTGCTTTCAAAAAGTTAAAGAAAAAAATTAAAACTTTATAAATTTATTATTCTCCACTTTATAAATATCTAGTTCTTGTGAAACTTTCTTGTTTTTAAAACTAAACGTTCCTATTTTACCTTTAATTTTAGTTTTGAAAGAAAAGTCATTGATTGATTCAACTTGTCCTTTTGTTTTCCACGCATAATAAATTAATCCCAAAGCATCATAAGTCAAAATAGTAATTTCATTTGGATAATTTTTAAATTTTTTAAAATAATTTTCATTATATTTTTTGAACTCTTTATAATCAATAGAAGGATAGTATAAATTTTTTATAGTATTTTCATAAAAAATACTTTCATCAAACCACTGATTAATTGTAGTAAATAAAACTTTATTTTGGTTAACATCAACATAAATAAGAGATGTTAAAACACTTTTTAGATTATTTCCAAAATCAATTATTATTACAGAGTCAAAATTAACATTTCCCAAAGTGTACAACTGTTCTAACTTCGCTAGCTCCTTAATTGATTGATCGTCTTCTTTATCTTCAAATATTTTTTTACGTAACTCTAAATTTTTTTTACGTTGAGAATAATTCGTTAAAATTTCAATTTCCCCTGTTAAGAGCTCAGGATTGGGACTATAGGTAAATGTCTTAATTTTATCTAAATTAATTTTTTTAATTTTTTCTTCAATTAAATTCGAATACTGATTCTTTGGATACATTATTACAGTTTTTTTCTTTTTATTTTTTTTTATAAATGACATCAACGCCGATAATTGGGACTCTAAGCTAACACCTACACTTATTATGTTATCAGTAAATTCAGGATTTATATTTGACGGAGATATAAATATTGTATCACTGTATTTTTTAATCTCATTAAAATCTTCATTCATAATTGGCCCAATTACGACTTTTGCTCCTTGGGATATAATATCTTTGATAGCTTTATTAAGTTTTTCTTTGTCATTAAACCCAGAGTCTCGTGGAATGATAAAAACGTTATTATCATCTATCTCTTCAAGGGCCAGCTGCAAAGAGTGTAAAAGAGAATAACCCAATTCACTGTGAGACCCACTTAATGGCGCAAGTAGACCTATTTTTAATATTTTATTATTTTCATTACTTAAAAGATTAGAATTAAAAAAAAATATTATATAAATTAGAATTAAAATGAACTTATTTTTCATAAAATGAAACCATTCTCCACATGCTTATATATTGTTTCCACGCCTATTGGAAATCTAGATGATATAACTCTAAGAGCTATAGAAATATTAAAAAATTCAGACATTATTTTATGTGAAGATACAAGGCATTCGCTTAAACTATTAAATCATCTCAAAATTAAAAAAAAACTAATTTCGTATCATAAATTTAATGAAACAAAACAATCCGCAAAAATCATTGAATATATTAATCAGGGCAAAATTTTGTCGCTTATCTCAGATGCTGGAACACCCCTATTATCTGATCCTGGTCGAATTTTAGTGAACAAATGTCTTGAAAATAATATTAAAATTTTACCAATACCTGGAGTATCTTCAATAACTTCTGCCATGAGTATTTCGGGATTTAAAGATCAATTTTTATTTTACGGTTTTTTGCCTAAAACAGAAAATGAACTAGAAAACGTATTAAATAACTTGTCCCAAAATTCTTTTTCACAAATTTTTTTTATTCCTGCAGTAAAAATAAACTTTTACTTAAAAAAATTTAAAAAATATTACTCTGGTAGAAAACTTTTTATCGCAAAAGAATTAACAAAAGTTCATGAGACCTTTTTTAGGGAAAATATTGATGAAATAGAGTTATTTGATAGCAAAGTAAAAGGTGAGCTAACAGTCATAGTTTCAGAAAAAAATATTAAAAAAAAGGTTTTGGATAAAGAAAAAATTGTTAATAAAGCAAAAAAATATTTAAAAAAATACAGTCTTAAGGATACTGTAGATTTAATTTTAGAAACCGAAAAAATTAATAAAAAAGAAATTTACAAATTGTGTCTAAAAGTAAAAAATGAAAAATTTTTTTAATATATTTTTAATATTTGTATTAACATCTTGTACCTCTGTTGGAAAATTTGGAGCTGGCGTAGACATAACTTTTGACCCAAGAACGATCGGTATGCAAATTGATGACACTATAATGCAAAAGAACTTGTCTACAAGATTAGCATTGGAGGAAAAAAAATATTTTTTATCAATCCAGTCTGAAGTTTTGGATGGTAGGATATTTCTTTCCGGAAAAGTAGATGAACCTGAAGAAAAAATTAAAATAACAAAAATGGCATGGGAAACAAAAGGTGTAAGAGCTGTAAAAAATGCAATTTCTATAAAAGGGCAGAGTAATTTTAAAAGCACAGCAAAAGATATTTTAATCACTAGTCAATTAAGAACATCTTTAATTTTTAACAAAAAAACTAAATCAAGGAATTATACTCTTGAGACAATCAACAAGAACGTTTATATTTTTGGTATAGCCATGGATGAAGAGGAAAAAAAAGAAGTTATAAATGAGGCTAATAAAATTTATAATGTAGGTGAGATTTTTCCTTCAATTTACTTAGCCACTGAATTAAGTCGAAATAAACTTTAATTAGAATAATCAATTATGTCTGAAGAATAAGCAGCAATTGATGCTAAATTTAGAATTTCAGATGTGCTAGCTCTTAAAGGAGCAACTTCAATTGGTAAACCTAATCCAATTAGAAGCGGTCCAATTAATTTACCTCCACCAAATACTTTCATTAGCTTTGTAGAAATTGCTGCACTATGTAATGCCGGCATAATTAAAATATTTGCGTTACCAACAATTTTTGAAAATGGATAAATTTCTTGATAAATTGGGTTTAAAGCAACATCTGGTTGCATCTCACCATCAAAATCAAAATCAACTTTTTCCTCTTTCAGTATTTCAATAGCAGTTCTTACATGTTTAGTGTTTTTTGAAATAGGTTTTCCAAAAGTAGAATGAGATAAAAAAGCAACTTTAGGATCAAAACCAAACAAACGTGCTACACGCACACATGATTTTGATACATTTACCAATCTTTCTGATGATGGAAAATCTTTAACATTTGTATCTGCCACTAGAATAGTTTTTCCTTTAGAAACAATCATTGTCATACCAAATATTTCCTCACCTGGCCGAGCTTCTACAACCTTTTTAAGTTTTTCAATTGAGGCAGCGTAATGTCTGATATTTCCTGTTACCATTGCGTCAGCATCTTTACATGCAATCATCGAAGAGCCCCATGCAATACGATCATTTCTAACTAGACGGTCAACATCTCTCTCTAATTGACCCTCTCTTTGTAATCTTTTATATAAATGTTTTACATATTTTTCTCTTTTTTCTTTATCAGTAGAATTAACAATCTGGATTTTATAATTTTCATCCAGTCCAATTTTTTTTAGTTGTTCTTTAATTCTTTTTTCAGCACCTATAAGTATTGGTTCGCCTAATTTGTTTTTTCCAAATTCTATTGCAGCCTTAAGCATGTTTTCATCTTCTCCCTCAGCAAATATTACTCTTTTAGGATTTTTCCTTATCTTTGCGTTTATGCCTTGCATCAATGACATCGAAGGGTCTAAACGATTAGAAAGTTGATCTTTATATAAATCAAAATCTTCAATTTTTTTACGAGCTACACCACTTTCCATGGCAGCTCCAGCCACAGCAGCTGGTATTACACTAATTAACCTAGGATCAAATGTTGAAGGAATTATATAATTTTTTCCATATCTTGGTCTGTCGCCCCCGTAAGCTGAAACTACTTCATCAGGTACATTTTCTCTTGCCAAAAGAGCTATAGCTTTAGCTGCAGCTACCTTCATTTCTTCATTAATCGCTTTTGCTCTTACATCAAGTGCACCCCTAAAAATATATGGAAAGCCTATTAAATTATTTACTTGATTGGGATAGTCTGATCTGCCTGTTGCTATAATCGCATCACCTCTAACCTCTTGAATAAGTTCAGGTTTGATTTCAGGATCTGGATTCGCGCAGGCAAATATTATAGGGTCTGTAGCCATTGTCTTAATCATTTCTTTATTAACTACATCTTTTGCAGACAATCCTAAAAAAACATCAGATCCTTTCATTGCTTCACTCAAAGTTCTCAATTTAGTTTCTATAGCATGTGCTGATTTGAATTGATCAATGTTTTCTCTACCTTTGTAGATAACACCTTTACTATCACACATAATTATATTTTCACTTTTAACACCCGAACTTTTAAATAGATTTGCGCATGCTTGCGCAGAGGCACCAGCACCATTTACAACAATTTTTACTTCTGAAATTTTCTTTTTTGAAATATCTAGAGCATTTATTAAAGCAGCTGTTGTGATGATAGCTGTGCCGTGTTGGTCGTCGTGAAAAACAGGAATATCTAAAATTTCTTTTAATTTTTGTTCAATAATAAAACAGTCAGGCGCAGCAATATCTTCAAGGTTAATACCTCCAAATGTACCACTTATATTTTTTATAGTTTCTATAATTGATTTAGAATCTTTATTATCAATTTCAATATCAATAGAATCTATGTCAGCAAATCTTTTAAATAAAACTGATTTTCCCTCCATAACCGGCTTGGACGCAAGAGAACCTAAATTCCCCAAACCTAAAATTGCTGATCCATTACTAATAACTGCTACTAAGTTACCTTTGCTTGTGTAATCATAAGCAAGATCCGGATTTTTAGCTATTTCTTTTACAGGGGCAGCTACTCCTGGAGAGTAAGCCAAAGAAAGATCTCTTTTTGTTGTTAAAGGTTTTGATGAGCTAATCTCAATTTTGCCTGACTTTCCCTTTACGTGAAAATCAAGTGCTTCTTTATCAGTATAATGATCAATTTCGGTTTTTTTTGGCATTTAATTAAATGAGTATGTAATATAAAAAATGATAATTCACTAAATATTTATGGCCTAATTAAGATAATATATGAACCTTCTCTCTTCAACTTCCATATTTAGTTTTTTTACTTTAATGAGTAGAATTTTAGGTTATCTCAGGGATATTTTAATAGCATTCTTTCTAGGAGCATCAATATTTGCCGACGCCTTTTTTGTAGCTTTTAGATTGCCTAATACATTTAGAAGATTGTTTGCAGAGGGAACTTTCAATGCTGCATTTATTCCAAGTTATACATCTGTAAAAGTAGAAAATAAAAAAAAAGGAAAAAAATTTGCAGACGATATATTAGGCTCACTATTATTAATTTTAATATTAATAGTTACTATTGTAGAAATTTTCACTCCTTACTTAGTTTATATAATTGCACCAGGATTTGTTGAAAATGACTTAAAATTTAATCTTGCGATAGAACTAACAAGAATTACATTTCCTTTTTTATTATTCGTAAGCCTTTCTTCTTTTTTTTCAGGCATATTAAATTCTAATAATAAATTCGCAGCTGCAGCAGCCGCACCAATCATCTTAAATATGGTTTTGATTTTAAGTTTAGTTACTTCATATAAGCTCAACCTTAACTTTGCTAAACTATTATCATATGGTGTTACGTTAGCAGGAATGTTACAACTCATATTTCTAATTTTTGTTACATTAAAATTTTATAAACCCACCTTATCTTTAAAATTAAAAGCAGATAGAAAAGTTAAATTTTTTTTCAAAAAATTGATACCAAGTATTTTTTCATCAGGCGTTATACAAATTAATATTTTGATTGGAACAATTATTGCCTCTTTTGAAACAGGAGCAGTTTCTTACTTATATTATGCGGATCGAATTTATCAAATTAATTTAGCGATTGCTGGAATAGCAGTAGGAACGGTTTCCCTCCCCGCACTTTCAAAAGCATTTAACAATAAAAACTTAAAAAAACTATCAGATATTCAAAGTAAGTCTTTTGAACTATCTCTATTGCTGTCAATTCCTGCAAGCATTGGTTTGATTATAGCTTCAGAAGAAATAGTTAATTCTTTATTTGGATACGGATCTTTTTCCGAAGAAGATGTTAAACTAACAGCTGATGCCTTAAAATATTTTGGTTATGGGGTACCAGCTTTTGCATTGGTGAAAATTTTATCAAATTTTTTCTTTGCCCGAGATAATACCAAAACCCCTTTATATGTCTCTGTATCAATGGTTATAATAAATATTTTTATAAGTGTGAGTTTATTTTCAAGTTATGGATTTATAATTATTCCTGTCGCAACCTCTATAGCTGCTTGGATAGGTGTTTTAATTTATATTTATCTTTTAAATAAGAAAAAATCTTTATTATTGAATATTCAACTAATACCAAATTCCTTAAAAATTTTAGCTTCGACAATAATAATGTCTTTAATTTTGGTTATAGCATTAAATAACTACAGTGATTACTTAGATTACACTTATAAATTCAAAGCAATTTATTTATTATCAATTGTAGGTTTTACAGGGATTGTTTATTTGGTATCTTGTTATTTATTCGGAATGTTAAAAATTAAAAATTATAAAGCAAATTAAATGACTAGTAAAAAATTAGTTTTTTCTGGCGTTCAACCTACGGGTAATCTGCATTTAGGTAATTACTTAGGAGCTCTTAAAAATTTTGCTTATTTACAAAAAGAAATGGAATGTATTTATTGTGTAGTTGATTTGCATGCTATTACTGTTTTTCAAAAACCTGACAAGCTGTCAGATAATGTTCTTGAGACTACAGCAAGTTTTTTAGCTTCTGGCATAGATCCAAACAAAAGTATAATCTTTAATCAATCTAAAGTTTCTGGACATTCAGAATTAGCTTGGATTTTAAATTGTGTATCAAGAATAGGTTGGTTAAATAGAATGACACAATTTAAAGACAAAGCAGGATCAGATAAAGAAAAGGCGAGTGTAGGATTATACATTTATCCAAATTTAATGGCAGCTGATATTCTTTTATATAAAGCAACACATGTTCCAGTTGGAGCGGATCAAAAACAACATTTAGAATTATCAAGAGATATTGCCCAAAAATTTAACAATGATTTTAAATGTAATGATTTTTTTCCACTCCCAGAACCACTAATACTAAAAAATATCTCAAGAGTCATGAGTCTCAGAGATGGAACAAAAAAAATGAGTAAATCTGAGGAGTCTGATTATTCAAGAATTAACCTTAACGATAGTGCGGACGAAATAGTTAAAAAAATTAAAAAAGCAAAATCCGATTCCGAACCTATTCCGGACAATTTAAAATCATTGGATAAAAAGCCTGAAGCACTAAATTTACTAACTATTTATTCAGAATTATCAAAGAATAATTTAGAAAAAACGCTTCAAGAAATGGCTGGTAAAGAATATTCTTTTTTAAAAAAAAATCTATCTGAAATTTTAATTAACGAAATTACACCTATCGGAAAAGAAATTGAAAAATTACTTGATAACAAGTCTCATTTAAAAGAAATTCTAAAAAAAGGAAGTGAAAAAGCCAGTGTAATAGCTGAGGAAAACTTAAAGAATATACGTGATATAGTAGGACTTATATAATATAAATTCTACATGATACAAACAGAATTAACACCAAATCCAGACTCCTTAAAATTTATATCTGAAAGAACTATCTCATCAATCGGCACAGAAGAATTTCAAAAAAATAGAATAAAGGAAATATCAAATTCATTCATAAAACAACTTTTAGAATTTAAAGGTGTTGAGCTTGTTTTACTCTCAAAAAACTTTATATCAGTAAAAAAAACTAAAGATGTTCACTGGAATGAACTTAAACCCATGGTCATTTCTCATCTAAATGACTATTTTGAGAAAAACAACGAGCCAATTTTAAAAGATGATAAAATACAACCTAATAAATCAAGTAATAGCAACGAAACAATTACCAAAATAATTGAAGTTTTAGATACCAAAATACGACCAGCTGTGGCAAGAGATGGAGGAGACATTAAATTTAAATCTTTTGAAAACGGAATAGTTAAAGTTGAACTGCAAGGGAGTTGCTCAGGTTGTCCAAGTTCATTAATGACTTTGAAGCAAGGAGTGCAGAATTTACTTAAACACTACGTTAAAGAGGTTAATTCCGTAGAAGCCATATAATTATGAAAAAAAAACTAAGTTACAGAGATAAATTACTAGAACTTGCAAATATATATGATGTTAAAGAAATTCTAGAATATGTAAAAAATAAAAAAAATTTAACCAGCGGTCAATTAGAACTAATTTTAAAAAAGAATAAAATTGCTATACCAAAAGACTATAAGACAAGCTTTGTTAAAGAAAACATCATAAAACCAATCTCTAAAATTAAAAATAATATTAATGAATTTAAAGATGATCAAGTTAAAGCCAAAAATAAATTTTTTAGAAAAACAGAAAATTTTAAATACGACACCCAAAGAAAACTTAGTTTAAGTATTAAAAATTTATGGAAAAATTTAGGAAATATAGGGTTAAACTTTTTAAATATTATACCTGTACTAGGTAAAACCTTTTACAAATTTTTTGCTAAAATATTAACAGATTTATTTAGCGGTCTTTACGACCAGCAAGTTAATCCAAAAAGTGCAAAAACAGTAATAGTTGCCTTTTTTGTAATTGCTGGAGTTTCAACATTAATAGTTACTAATTTACCTACAATTAACCTAGACAAACAGGTACAAAAAGTTGAAATTAAAAAACCGGAAATAAAAGAAAAAAAAATAGAAAAAAAACCTAAAGCTCTAGCTAAAAAAGTAGAAATAAAACCTAAATCTCAGGTTAATAAAACAGAAAAAAAACCTAAAGCTCTAGCAAAAAAAGTAGAAAAAAAACAACCAGAAATTAAAGTAAGAAATAAAAATGTTGCTGAAGTAATTCTTCCAGACCTAAACCTCAAAACAGAAACTGTTTTAAATCTTTTTAAAGATGTAGATTATGATTTAAGCAGAGTGAGAAACAAAAAACTAGTAAAGCCTATTTATTTTACTCAATTTCCAAAAGATCTAGATGAATTACAAAATACAAGATTAAAAAAAGAAACTTTTATACAAATTGTGCTGCCACTGATAGTTGCTGAAAACGAAAGAATCCTTGCTGATCGTAAGAAAATGAAACGGATTTATAAAAAAAAGAATACCACCGACATTGAAAAGCAATGGTTAAGACAGAAGCTGTTAGAATACAAAGTTAAAAAAGGAAACATGGAAGAGTTGTTATTACGAATAGATATTATACCGACATCTATAGCATTAGCTCAAGCAGCTAAGGAAAGTGGTTGGGGAACATCTAGATTTGCTTTAGAAGGAAATGCGATTTTTGGACAGTGGACTTGGAGCGGTAAAGGCATAGCGCCCTTAGATAGAGCAAGTAATAAAAAACACAAAATTTTGAAATTTCCAATACTTAGAGCATCTGTAAAAGCATACCAAAATAACCTTAACACGCATAAAAGTTACTTAAAGTTTAGAGAAAAAAGGTCCATTATGAGAGAAAAAAAAAGAGATATTTCAGGGTTAGAACTTACCGAGACGTTAAAAAATTATGCCCAAACAGGATCTGAATATACAAAAATTTTAAATCAAATAATTAAACAAAATAGGTTGACAGATTTTGAACCTGTAAGACTAGTAAATTCGGTAAAGCAAATTGAATTAGATTCTTAACTACTTCAACCTATAACAAACTGAATTCCTAGCCAACGCCAAAATCCACTAGCATCTCTCAGAGAACAATTAATCCGGCCTCTTTCTCCAATAAACTTTTCATCGATTAAGACTTTAAGGACATTTTCAGATACAAACTCTATCTTTGATTGCCTCCACTTGTTAGCTTCATTAGAGTAACAATTTATTGATTTAAGATTTTTTATATTTTCGTAAAATTCTATCTTAACTTTTGGCGGATTTTTATTAGGTAGTAGGTATTTTTCCTCAGGAAAAATCTTTTTATATTTGAAAGGGAGAGTTTTAATTAAAGTAGTAAACCTTTTTTCTTCACCATATTTTTCGTTAATTGGAAATCTTGGTAGTTCGTAAAAATTTTTAGTTTCATCTATCACCCCCGAATGTTGACCGAAAGCATATTTAAATCCAAAAGATTTAATAATATTTGTAAAATTTAGGCTGTATTCACCAAAGGGATAAGAGAAGAAATTTGAATTTGTTCCTAATTTTTCCTCAAAAATATCAATTGATTGTTGAATATCTGCTTTAATGATTTCGTTACTTTTATCAACTAAGTATTCATGAGTGTGACTGTGATTACCTATTTCAACAAAATCCTCTTCACTAATTTTTTTAATTTGATCCCAGCTCATATAGTTGAAAGAACCAACTTCCCTTGTGCTAACGAATAAAATAAACGGTATTTTATTTTCCTTTAAAATTGGCCACGCATTTTTATAAAATGATAAAAAACCATCATCTATCGTTAATAAAACTTTTCTTTGATTCTTATTATTTAAAAGCTCATTTTCAAAATTTTTAGGATTTACAAATTTGATATTATTGTTTTGTATGATTTCTAATTGTTTTTTAAAATCTAATATTCTTATATTTGTAGAAGGATATTTGTTTTCTTCAAATCTATGGTACATTAAAGAAATTAATCCAAAATCTTTGACATTGTTTGTTCCTGTATCTGAATACAAATTGTTTTGAAGACACAATAAAGTTATAAAGAGATAAATGATTAAAAATTTTTTGATTATAAGTTGCATAGGTAAAAATGATAAAATTGGATTAAAAATTAATGATAAGTTTTTTGTACATAATTTTAATTCTCAAATGAAAAATAATGATCAATTAGTACTAAGCATATTAAATCTGACAAATAAACACAAAGTAAATTTTAATAATGATTTTGCAATACTCGTGAATTTTGGACCAGGAAGCTTTTCTTCAATGCGTGTTTCTCTGGCTGTTGCAAAAGGTATAAAAATATCAAAAAAAATTAATCTTTTCGGCTTTAAAGATAGCGATCTTGGCCAATTTAACCTTACT
>Ga0233444_10005885_pt1 | contig 11141 bp, 15 predicted proteins | sample SI_124_October20_6_FD_182792 | JGI IMG/M metagenome (GOLD analysis project Ga0233444, IMG submission 182792) | Seawater microbial communities from Saanich Inlet, British Columbia, Canada - SI_124_October2016_10_MG | ecosystem: Environmental > Aquatic > Marine > Inlet | place: Canada: British...
TTACTAGAATTAGGAATTACCCTCAATGAACCGAGTCAGCCTGTAGGCAATTATGTCAACAGCGTCCGAACAGGAAATCTCATCTATATGGCAGGACTCGGTCCGCTCGGTCCCAATGGATACATAACCGGTAAACTGGGACAAGATTTAAGTATACCAGAGGGTTATGACGCGGCTCGATATACAGCAATCTCTCAATTGATGGCTTTAAAGGCCGAAATAGGAGATCTCAATAAGGTAAAAAGGATCGTTAAAGTATTTGGCATGGTCAACTCTACCCCCACTTTTACCCAACAACCGGCAGTAATCAATGGTTTCTCAGATTTGATGGTCGCAGTTTTTGGAGATAGAGGAAAACACGCCCGTGCAGCTGTCGGTATGGTTGCCTTACCTATGAATATCTGTGTAGAGATAGAGATGATTGTTGAAGTAGAACCCTAAGTAGAGGCTCAAACATTTTCAAAGGGACCTTAATGATAATTGTTTTTGTAAAATAGCCATGCCTTCATCAAAACTGTGGGGGTTATAATTTAATTCGGTAATGGCTTTATCCAAAATAAACCCTGTTCTCGCGGGTCGCTGAGCTGGCTGAGTAAATACACTTCCATCCACCTCTTCAATCAGGGACGCATCTAACTTAAAAAAATGCGCTGTTTTTAATGCCATCTCATGGGGAGTAAGCAGATCCTTACCTGATAAATTAAAAATCCCTTCTGCCTTTTTTTGTGCAATTGCCATGCAACCCAAAGCCAAGTCTTCAGCCAAGGTAGGTGTCCTCCATTGATCATTGATTACTTGTATTTTTTTCCCTTGCTCTAGACTATGCTTTACCCATAAAATTATATTCGACTTTGACATATCATGTGCGATTCCATAAACCAAAACCGTGCGGACAATCGCACTTTTGACGGGTGAGGCCTTCAATAAATCTTCTGAAGCTAACTTGCTCTTTCCATAATAACTTAAGGGATGGGCTAGCGCCTCTTCGGCGTAAGGACCCGCCAAACCATCAAAAATAAAATCTGTCGAGAGCTGAATGAGTAAAGCATTTGCCTCAATACTACTCGCTATTAAATATTCTAAAGCCGTTACATTTTGTGACCAGCACGCTTCTTGATGAGTTTCGCATTGATCCACATGTGTCATGGCCGCACAATTGATCACCACATCAGGATTAATCTCTTTGAGGATTGTCGACACCTCCTCTCGAGAGGTAACATCTAACTGCCTATATTCATATTTTCCAGGTGGATTACGATTTTCGCCTCTACCCGTAGCGATAAAAGAAATCTCTTGTAGCGAAGCTGATAGACTGATTAATTTCTGCCCTAATAGGCCATTGGCCCCCGTAACTAATAGCTTTATCATAATTATTCAGGATAGCTATAACCGTATTTTTCAGTAATTTCTTTTTTAGGTACCTCCTCGATTTCCATAGTCATAAAAAGTTCCTCAATCGGTCGGTTGGCTCGTCCTACCGATACGCTTGCGATTTGATCAACCACCTCTAAGCCCGCAACCACACGACCAAAAATTGTATATTCATTATCCAAGTGCGGAGCCCCTCCCAAGGTCGTGTAAGCTTCCAATCGATCCAATGCCATCTCTTTGCGCAGTGAAATCCCTTGTACAGACTCCACTAATTCTACATATCTCAGAGCCAATTGATTCATTTCTTTAATTTTGTTTCCCCTTTGCAAATTGATAAATTGTTGGGCTATGGTATCATAGCCGGGATTCTTCATTAACTCACTCAAACCCTGATTTAATGCAAGTTGATCTATTGTTAACTCTTCTTTGCTGAATATTTTACCATGGACTATGTAAAATTGACTTGCCGAGGACATTTTTTCTGGGTTAACCCGATCAGGTTGCCTGGCTGCCGCTAACGCACCTTTAGTATGCATGAAATTACTAATGATTTCGGCAGGAATACGATCCTCTAAAGATTCCTGTGTCCCTTCTTTTTCATTGACATTTCCGCCCTGGACCATAAACCCTTTAATAACTCGATGCCACAAGGAACTATCATATTTTTCCGCACGCACCAACTCGATAAAGTTTTTCTTATGGAGTGGTGTCTCGTCGTATAAAAGTACTTTGATGGTTCCAAATTGGGTATTGATATTGACCAAGATATCTTTATCAGAATTACAACCCTGTAAAACCATCATTAACCCCGTTATAATTACTATTTTTTTCATCTTCTTTCCTAAATTTCAAATTTGTTTCCTTATTTCTTTTAAAATGTTTTGGCCTCCCACTTCTAAAACCTCTAAAGCCAAGCCCCTACCAAGATCTTTAGAATCATGACTGGAGCGCTCTCTTAATATCTTTTGCTTACCATCTAGGCTAATGATACCCCCCCTTAAGATAATGCCATTTTGATCAGAAGTTGCATGTGCAAAAACGGGAATACTACAACCTCCTTCAAATTTTTCAAGAAAGGCACGTTCTGCGATGACCTCGGTCGCCGTATTCGCATCATTTACCTTCGATATAATTTGAGCTCTTATGGAAGGGTCTAATGAACCATGCGCTTCAATGGCAATGCTCCCTTGACCCACGGCGGGAATCCACACTTTTTCATCAAAGACATATTGAATCATACTTTCATAATTCATCCTTTGTACCCCAGCATAAGCCAATATCAAGGCCTCACAATCTCCCGCCTTCATTTTCTCAATTCTCGTCTGTAAGTTTCCTCTCATATCTACTGTTTCTATATGAGGATAAAAATGTCTCAGACAGGCCACGCGGCGTGTTGATGAGGTTCCAATGACAAGCGGTGTAGCTAGATTAACTTTATTTGGACTGATCAAAACATCATTGGGCTGTGCCCTTGGACCAAAGGCGATAATTTCAAATGATTCAGGCAATACCGAAGGCATGTCTTTGGCGCTGTGCACCGCGATATCGATTTCTCCATTTTGGAGTTTTTGTTCTAATTCTTCAGTAAAAACTCCTTTGGAACCTATCTTAGAAATGGCTACATCCAAAACGCGATCGCCTTGAGTTGATATGGGTACAAGCTCTGAAGCAATGCCCTCATTGGCCAGTTGGGTTTTTACCCAATAAGCTTGCCACAAAGCCAGTCTGCTTTTACGCGTTCCTATGACAATGGGCCTATCCACGATGGGTTCTAATAATATGAGAAAGTCTGATACTTAGAGCTAATTGGGCCATCTGTGGATGAGCATGGCGCTCTAGATAATACAAAGTTTCTGAAAGATCTTTATAAATGAGTTCAAGTCCTTGAAGATTAATGGCATTACTAAATTTCAATATGAACACACGCTCAGCGCCTTGCGAGGAAATTAAATCTTCTGCTTCTTTAACCAAAATTGCATTACGAATCATCTCAAGTGCCCAGCGCATTTTAATCTGTTGTTTTGCCCTTGATATTTGCTTGAATTGCTCACTCATCCGAGATAAAAAATCATATTTAGCTCCTATACAATTTCGCATCCAATCAATGAACCAATGCAGCTCATCCTCATTACATTCTTTTAACTCGGCTACTGCATTAGGTAAGCTCCCATTTGAGAATCGATATGCCTTGATCGCATCTTCGGCAGTAGCATCCTGATTTTTAACCAAGTATTCCATCATTTCGTCCTCTGAAAATGAGGGAACGGTAACCAACTGCAAACGAGAGATAATGGTTGCTAGTAAATCTTCATAATGATAAGTAACCATCAAATACAAAGTATTTTCGGGAGGTTCTTCCAACACTTTTAAAATGGCGTTGGCTGCCGCTCCATTCATTTTTTCAGGATACCATATAATCAAAATTTTGAGTCCGCCCTCAAAAGATTTCATACTCACTGTTTGTACAATTTTTTTTGCTTCCGCCTTACTTATCTGATTTTGCTTGTTTTCCGTATCCAGTGCACTGATAAGATCCCCAAGCGCAGCATAAGGCTGTTCAATAATTAATTCCCTCCAAACTTCATTCACCCTAGACTGTTGCTTCCCATCCTCTTTTTCCGGTTTGGCTGAAGGGAAAAAATAATGAACATCAGGATGTATGTGCTTGGCCATTTTTTGGCATGTCAGACAACTTCCACAAGCATCTGCCGATTCTTTATACTCACAGAGCAAATAGGTGGCATAGGCAATGGCCAAAGGTAAGGCGGCACCGCCTTCCTGTCCACTGAATAATTGTGCATGTGCCAGATGGTTTCGTTGATGTGATAAAACCAATGTTTCCTTTAAGGCGAGCAGTCCCGGAATCTCCTCAAATCTCATCTCTTGATGACTCGTTTACTCATTAATTTATCCTTATTTCCCAAGTGCGTTCATATTCAGTTTGGGTAAATACTTTTTTAAGTATTCCCTTCTGATGGTCCTCTAAATGTTTACTCCTTCTCCTCATGACTAGATCCGTTGTCTCAAGCATTTTATCAATCCGATGGGTAATAAAACCTTGTTTTACTCCCCAAGAAAAAGAAGGAATTAAATTTTTTTGTAATCCAGAACCCAAAATATTTGCTCCCACGCCTACCGTGGTCCCGGTATTGAACTGCGAAGCAATACTGCATTTAGTATAATCCCCCATGATCATTCCACAAAACTGCAATCCTGAATCTATGAATTTTTTACTATAAAAATCCCACATCTTAACGGTGGAATAATTCAGCTTAAGATTTGAATTATTAGTTCCTGCTCCTAAATTACACCATTCTCCGATGACCGAGTTTCCCAAAAATCCATCATGGGCTTTATTGGTAAACCCTTGAATCACTGTTTGAGAGATTTCTCCACCTACCTTTGAGTGAGGGCCTATGGTCACTTTTTCTCTGATCGCAGCCCCCATTTTAATTTCACTATGCTCATTCATGGCAAATGGTCCGCGAATAATGGCACCTTCCCCTATTCTACAATTTTTGCCAATATAGATGGGCCCATGCTCCGCATTAAGGATGGCCGCTCTGATGGTCACTCCAGATTCAATATATATGTCGGACCCATAAGTGCGGGTATGGGGATCTGCGATTGGCTGCGATATTTGATCTTGGGTAACTAATTTGAAATCCTTTTTTATCTGTTTGCCATTTTGTTTGAAAATATCCCATCCATAGTTTATTTGATCTAATGAATAATTCCACTGCGTCCAATCGTAATTTGACCCTGCAAATCCCTCATCGGTGTAAAGGGCAATCATAACACCTTCGTAAATGATGCCTGTCCCTTTTTTTAACCCTTTAATAGAGGCTACAAGTTGTTCATTGGGCATTACACTCCCATTGATAACCCATATTCCAGAGGCATCCCTTGGCTTCGTATATTGGCCCGTTAAATAATCTAAAGTAAAATAACCAACCAGATCGGCCTTAAGGTAATGCTCCCATTTTTCTCTAATGGTAAGAATCCCCACCCGCAGCTCACAAGAAGGCTTCGTGTAGGTCAATGGCCATAACCGTTGATGGCGCTCGGGGTCATCCCAAAATGCTATTTTACGCATACCCCAAAAATAAAAAAAGTCTCCAAGAATATTCTTGAAGACTCGCTTTAAATCCTTGCTTATTTTTATTTTTGATATTTCTTCTTGAATTTCTCAACACGTCCCGCCGTATCGACAAATAATTTTTTCCCTGTATAAAAGGGATGTGAGGCTGAGCTTACTTCAATTTTCACCAACGGATATTCATTTCCGTCCTCCCATTTAATGCTATCCGAAGACTTCATTGTTGACTTAGTCAAAAATTTGAAATTACTTGACGTGTCAAGGAACACAACTTCTTTATATTCGGGATGTAAATTTTTTTTCATGAACAGTACTATATATTTTCAAAAAAGGATTGCAAAGATAGATATAAATTTGTGTAATAAAAAAGTGCACTTTTCAATAAATTCTAAGTTTTTAAGAATATTCACATCAAATGAAACGTCTCTCTTTCCATTAGACTACTTTTGTGTCTCGCAGGGGTATGCGCTCTTGCTTAAACGAATGGGTAAATTAATTGATAACAGGGTGTTTTTAACAGGGCCTTATACTTTAAACAACATAAACATCCCCTTTTCACTCCGTTCGGTCGTAACTAATAAACTCTCCGCATGAATACATATTTCAGATTGCTTCAATACGCCAAACCTTACAAATGGTTAATCCCTCAATACTTTGTTTATACGCTGTTATTTGTTCTCTTCAGTATAGTTAACCTTGCTGTTTTAGCCCCTTTACTCAATTTACTGTTTAAGCCCACTTCGACAACTGCAACCGAAACAACTTCAGTTGACTCTAATCCTTGGTCACTAGAGCAATTTTATACTTATTTAAATGAATTCATTGCTACACAAACCAAAGAAGATGCGCTTTACACTATCTGCCTAATTCTCATCATTTCCGTGGTCTTTGCCAACCTCTTTAATTACCTGACCCTTATGCTTCAAGCAAAAGCGCGAATAAATGCGGTAACAAACCTCAGAAATTCAGTTTTTAATCGAATTACCGAATTGGATATGGGTTATTTTACAGACGCTCGCAAAGGGGACCTCATGACCAAAGTAAGCACCGATGTTCAAAATATAGAAGCTACCATTGTCAATTCGCTCACGGTGCTTTTTAAAGAACCTTTTTTAATTATGGGCTATTTCTTTATCTTATTTTTTATCTCTGCAGAGCTCACTTTGTACACGCTAATTTTAGTTCCTGTCTCTGGATCAGCTATTTCTTACATTGCTAAAAGACTCAAGAGAAGAGCTCAATTTACTCAAGAATCTATTAGCAGGCTAACCAATATACTAGAAGAAACGTTATCAGGGATAAGAGTCATCAAAGCATTTAATGCACAATGGTACACGCAAAAAAAATTCACAAGCGAGGCTGTCGTTTATGCTCGTCAAAGCATGAAAATGGCCACAAAATCAAATCTTTCAGCACCCCTGGCTCAGGTACTAGGGACCTCAATGCTCTGTTTAATCCTATTAATTGGAGGCCATATGGTATTAAGTCATTCACATCAATTAGATCCTTCCAAATTTATTCTCTTTTTAATCACTTTTGGTCAACTCATCGTCCCTGCCAAGAATATTGCCAATGCATTTACCAATATTCAGAAAGGTTTGGTTTCAAGTGAGCGCGTATTTCAACTAATTGATACACCAATAAAGGTAATTGACCATGCAAATGCACAAGATTTAATAAACTACAAATCACATATCTCCTTCGAGGGGGTTGATTTTGCTTATGAAGATCGAAAAGTGCTCAATGACATCAGTTTCCATATCGCCAAAGGCAGCACTGTGGCCATGGTAGGCCAATCTGGAAGTGGAAAATCAACCATTGCTGATCTCTTGGCCCGATTTTATGATCCCGCAGAAGGCTCAATCAGAGTAGATGGATTAGACATCAAAGACATTACCATCTCCTCGTTAAGAAAAAAAATGGGTATTGTCACCCAAGAGTCCATTTTATTTAATGATACCATCCGTCAAAATATCTCCTTTGGAAAAGCTGAGGCTGACTTAGAAGAAATCATCGCAGCTGCTAAAATCGCAAATGCACACCAGTTTATCATGCAGCTTGAAAAGGGTTATGATACCATCATTGGTGAGCGGGGATCTAAATTGTCTGGAGGACAAAAACAAAGAATGAGCATCGCACGCGCGCTTCTCAAAAATCCTGAAATCCTCATTTTGGATGAGGCCACTTCAGCCCTCGATTCGGAGTCTGAAAAACTGGTACAAGATGCGATACTCAATCTGACAAAAAACAGGACGACCTTAGTGATTGCCCATAGATTAAGTACCATCCAAAATGCCGACCTAATTTTGGTCCTCAAAGAGGGCAAAATCATTCAATCAGGCAGCCATCTGGAATTAATTAAGGAAGCTGGGGTTTATAAAACGCTTCTGGAAATTCAGAATATGCCTCATGCACAAAAAGTATCAAGTTCCCCATAATAATAATGTCATATATCCTTTATATATTAACTGTAGATATCTCATTTGAGCTAAAATGATAAAGTTTAAAAATGCTTTTTTGATTCTTTACCTCGCAGCAGCAATCTCATCTATCATGATGATCTATTACGAGGCTATCATACTCGAGACCATTCAAGATTGGGGCTACTGGTTGGCTCTCAAACAACCCCCAGTGATTGGAGCTAATCTCATTTTACTATTATCGGTGCTGATGTTACTCGAGGTCATTGTTCAAAAGTTCACCATCAACAAGCTTAAAAATAAAATCAAGGAGCAAACGGCTGAGGTCATGTCCATAAAATCAAAATTATATGATCAAATAACCCATGATGACGGCTCCAATTCTGAATCAAACAATGACCCTAACCAACCTCCTTTAGAAGAAAATGAAGATTACTAATCAGATTGAAATAATAGAACAAGAGCTGCAAGAAGCCCATCAAGTATTGTCTAACGTCATGGCCGACCCTAAGTTAATCGAAACCATCGCCAAAATGGCTCATCTCATGACCCAAGCCATAGAAAATGGAGGTAAAATAATCACTTGTGGCAACGGGGGTTCGCATTGCGATGCGATGCATTTCGCCGAAGAACTCACCGGTCGATACAGAAATGATCGTAAATCCCTGCCTGCCATCGCTATTTCTGATTCCGCACACCTCACTTGTGTGGGTAATGATTATGGTTATGAATTCATATTTTCAAGATTTATCGAGGGGATGGGCAATAATGGAGATGTGCTTTTAGCCATCACCACGAGTGGCAATTCTATGAATATTGTAAATGCAGTAAAGACCGCAAAAGAAAAGAATATAAAAACCATTGTACTCGCCGGAAAAGATGGGGGGAAGTTGGCAAATATAGCAGATAAAATATTGATTGTACCGCACTTTGGATTTGCAGATAGGATTCAAGAAATACATATCAAGATCATCCACATTATGATCTTATTGCTTGAGCAAAAAATAACTCATTAATGATTTAATATTGAGAATCATTCTTCAAAGAATAGCTTCCTAGCGAGCCTACGCAGATCTCATTATGAAACATTCAGAGTGGTTTCGTAAACTAACTAAATACGATCAATTAAAAGAGACTAGATTCTTACAAAGTAGATCAGTTTAGTAAATCTAGCAATGTGCAGCCACTTAATAGGCATAGGACTTAATTCATTACACAAAAAACCCAGGTTCAAGACATTAAATACTGACTGGGGAAGTAAAGTTGATTCTAGGTTTGTAATTACGACAAGTGTCATGTATTTTGAACTACTCTATCAATGATTATTTAATAAATTATGTTAGTTAAAACCTATGGCAGTGCGGTATACGGTGTTGATGCCTTCATTATAACGATTGAGGTAGATGTTGGCCAAGGAACTCAATTTTTTATGGTAGACTGCCTGATTCGGCCGTTAAAGAAAGTCAACAGCGGGTGGAGGCAGCAATTAAATTTTATAACTACCACATGCCCCGACAGAATATTATGGTAAATTTGGCTCCAGCCTATATCAATAAAGAAGGCTCCTTTTATGACCTCCCCATTGCATTATCCATCTTAAGGGCCTCTAATCAAGTTGATTTACCCACGCTTGATCAATATTTAGTGATGGGAGAATTCTCCCTCGACGGCCAATTGCGCCCACTCAGAGGTATCCTACCCATTGCAATAGAAGCTCGAAAACAAGGATTTAAAGGATTTATATTACCCAAAGAAAACGCGAGGGAAGCGGCCATTGTAGATCAGTTAGAAATCATTGGTATCACAAACATCAAAGAAGCGGTAGAACATTAAATGGGAAAAATATCATTGCTCCCATGCAGTATGATACCCGAGAAAACTTCGAGTTTTATCAAAATGAATACGGGGTAGACTTTTCAGATGTACAAGGGCAAGAAAATGTCAAAAGAGCTTTTGAAATTGCCGCCGCAGGGGGGCATAATGTTATCATGATTGGTCCTCCCGGAGTAGGGAAAATCATGTTGGAAAAAGAATTCCTTCAATTTCACCCCCTTTAAACCTTTATGAAGCCCTAGAAACAACCAAAATACATTCTGTTGCAGGAAAACTCGGAACCGATGCTCATCTCACGATACGCCCATTTCAGGAACCCCACCATACGGTAAGTGATGTCGCACTGGTAGGAGGAGGGAGTATTCCACAACCTGGTGAAATTTCTTTGGCCAATAATAGTATTCTTTTTTTAGACGAGCTTCCTGAATTTAAACGTTCGGCCCTTGAGGTCCTCAGACAGCCCCTCGAAGAGCACCATATCACGATCTCTTGAGCTCGAATATCCATTGGTTATCCTGCGAATTTTATGTTGATTGCGAGTATAAACCCTTGCCCCTGTGGCTTTTAACCACCCAGAAAAAGAATGAATATGCCCCCCAGGTGCCGTACAGCGTTATCTCAACAAAATCAGTGACCCGTTGCTGGATCGTATAGATCTTCATGTGGAGTTAACCCCTATTTCCTTTGATCAGATGACTTCAAATAGAAAGTCTGAAGGTAGTACGGCGATTCGTAATCGCGGCATCTCCGCTCGAAATCGTCAGAAATTAAGATTTGAAAGTCAGCCTGCCATTCATAATAACGCGATGATGCCCCCGCAAATAGTCAAAAATATCTGCTCCATTAATGCAGCAGGTAAGATATTACTAAAAACAGCTATGGATAGATTAGGGCTTTCGGCAAGGGCCTATGATAGAATTTTGAAAGTCGCCCGCACCATTGCCGACTTAGCAGGAAAAGATGATATTCTCATCGAAAATCTAGCTGAAGCCATTCAATATCGAAGTTTAGATCGCGAAAATTGAGCGGTTTAGAAGGGCCTGATGCCTCATTATTCATACAAAAAAAAATTTAGGGTGGATGGCGAAAAAATAATTAGACTTTGGTTCAAGTAACAATTATTGGCCTAAATTTAATCTCATAATATTTGCAGATAATTCCAGCCCCAAAAAATATTGATCCCAGAACAAATCGCGATAGCATGCTTAAAAAAACGCTCCTCCTCACTTTTGGTCTCCTCATTATTTTTCTTTCCAGCACCCTCACTCGTATAGATCGTACCCCATACAAGGCGCTTGATTTTTATAAAAAAAGTATCCATGAAATCAATCAGTTAATGACAAAAAATCCCAATCGCTCCATCGGAGATACCTTGTTGATAGGGTTTGCCCGGGCCAACTTGACCCCTTCCGAATTGG
>Ga0233444_10005888_pt1 | contig 11139 bp, 15 predicted proteins | sample SI_124_October20_6_FD_182792 | JGI IMG/M metagenome (GOLD analysis project Ga0233444, IMG submission 182792) | Seawater microbial communities from Saanich Inlet, British Columbia, Canada - SI_124_October2016_10_MG | ecosystem: Environmental > Aquatic > Marine > Inlet | place: Canada: British...
GCAAATGCAATTAGTAATAGTATTGATTCGTCTTTAACATCTTTGGCCCAATGTGGAATTTGTACTCTCATAATTTGTTTTGTTATATTATTTATCTAACTCTTGTAGGCGCATCTGTAATGCAAAGATCTCGTGGTATATAGATTTCATCTGTGCTTTAACTGAGATACACCATTCATATTCCTCGTAACCCTCTAACTGTTCTAATAAAGTATCTGTGTACTGTGTTAATGCCATACGTATCATTTCTAGTTCTGATAGTTTATCTTTGACATCAGTTATGGCTTCTTTAATAGTCATACCGTAGGTATACCAAAACCAATCTTTACTATCTGCATGGTGACAGAATATCTCTGCTTCTATTATCAGGTCTTTGTATGGATCAAAGAAGTCTGCTTGTTTATTTTTACGTTTCATATTGTTTATATCGTATTTATTTGTTTTGTTTAAATATCGAGTTTGGTTACATTGTTACAATGGTTACAGCGTTTCCCCTTCCCCCTTCTTTCTATTCCCCCTAACTAAAGGGGATGGTAACAATGTAACCAAATGCTCAAAAAGTACTCTGATGACTCCCAATGTTGACCTTTTTTGGTTACCATTTTGGTTACAATTTTGGATTTATGTTGAATTTTTGTAACCAAACTAAGCTTTTATATTCCCTGTGTCAAAAATATCTACTTCCAAATTAAATTGGCTACGTTCTACTTTGATAAATCTGGCTTGTCTTCTTAACTTAAAGTAGTCAGTACCAGGTAGTAAATAGTGCTCGCCTTTATTTATTCTATTTGGTGTTCTATCAGGCATCTGAGCTCCTAACTTTTCTCGTAGAAATATTTTAATATCAGATTTACTAGGTTCCTTTCTACCCCATTCTACTGCTTGCATTAGATCATCTATCTTAAAGCAACATACCTTTCTAGCTTTGTCATTTAAGAACCAATCTTCTAAGTGTTCTACTAAAGTTGAATTAGCATCTGATACATTATCACCAACTAATTTACTATTACCTTCAGTATATAAGACTTGTCTTGGTAACCAAAACGTACCATCTTGTTTCTCTGAATACTTCATTTCTCTGTTTAATAAGAAGTGTAAATAATGATTAACCTCTTGTTGTATCTTAGTCATAAACATTGGATCCATATCCTTTTCTGCAATCGCTGGTACTTCTCTAATCCAATAACGACGATCTGAATCCTCGAACGACATAAAGTTAGTATCATTAGTAGTAATCAAAAACTTACCATGGAAAGCAGACTCAATAGCATCTGTGTTCATACGTCTAACACTAACATGAGGAGTAGTAATAAAATCTCTAATGTTTCTACTCATCTTTTTTGGTTGGTTAAAAGCAGGCTCATCTAAATGTATCAAGAGACGATCTGCCCAAATACTATTGTATTTTTCTTCAAACTGATCTGCTCTTAGTTTAACATAGTTAGCTTCAAACATATGTGATTCTAAGACTGCTAATGCAGATTTTGCTGTACCTTGTGTATGTGAATAAAGTACACGCGCGAATAGTTTATGTTTAGGATGACGCATCATAATAGTATGATAGTCGTAGATCTCTTCTAATTGATCTGCTTCTACACCATTAGCACCATACAAGTGATTAAGTAATTTATGTATAGTTGGCCATTCACCTGCTTTTGGATTCCAATCTACTTGATGATATAAATTCCATTGATCACCTACTGTTTGTTGGTAATCATCACCATGTCCAGGTTCTGATACAAAACCTCTAAATACTGGTAAGTCCTCATAATCAGTTTGTCTAAATCTTAATTGTTTAGTCCAAGTTCTATCATTAATTTTGAGACTAGTATTTAGTTTACGAGGATCTGCATAATCTAAACAATATACTTCATTATTAATGTAGACGTAATTAGTCAATGTTCTATAAAAATCTTGTTTTGTCATTAGCGTTTCATTTTATTTAGGAATACTTCTTCTGCTCGTTGCTGTGCAGCAATCTTATCTGTTTTACTAAGTAATGGTTTTTTGTTTAACTTAGCACACCAGAACTTATGTATCATCTCATGCATCTTAGGTGTATCAGTGTTGGCTTTTACATGTTCTATAACTTTACTAACAGCATCGTATTGATTCTTAGTAAATTTAACCTTACCATCTATTTCTGATTCTTTAAGATTAGTAATCATACCCATTAATTTAAAGTATCTAATACAATACTGTAAAGACTCATTATCAATTGGTGATTGATTATACACAGCATCAAAATACTCTGGTTTACATCGAGTTCTTGACCATTCACAATTCTGTTTGATAGTATCTAATGTAAGTGGTCCTGCTTTTTTAGCTTTAATAACTGACCATACAATGGCTTTACCAGTCATACTATAAAACCAATATGCATCTACTTCTTGTATTGCATCTGGTGTTTCCATTATCCATTTGGCTACATAGCCTTCGGCTTTTTCTTTTAGATATTCCATAATTAGGCTACGTTACAGATATACCATCCGTGTTTTTTTGGACAACGATAAATCACTTCTTGTTCAAATAACTTATGTATGTGTCTTTTAATACTAGTTAATGAATATCCAGATATACTAGCTAAATCCGCTAATTGAAATCTAAACTGACCTCTAACACTATTATCTTGATCTTCTAAATTATTACCTTTAGCATCATTATTAATAGCTTCAAACATTACTAAATGTGCTAGCGCTATAACTATAGGATTCTCACCTTCTACACTCATTAAATGAGCATTAGCATTTATCCAAATCTCAGTATTGTTTTTGTATACTGGTTCCATCATAGGTTGCATAGCTGTACGCAACTCTGATCTAAGACTTTCGATAGATTCGATAAGATCTTGTTTTACTGTTACTCCGTCTAAGAAGTAATTTGTTTCTTGTTCTGTCATAATATTAATTTATTTGTTTGTAACTTCGTTGTTACATCTGTTATACCACTAAGAAATATAAAGTTTCACACTGGTATTAATTAATATATATATCATTGACATTTGAAAAAAAAGTCATGTGTATGAAACAAAAAAAGAAATGGATATATAAACAGTATACTTATCATCTTAGATTTGTGAGGACTTAGCTAAATTGATTTGTACATAATTTTTGTCAGGTGGCTGATTACCACCATGTTTTATATTTATTTAGGAGAGGGTTGACTTGCCAGTTGACCCTCTTTTTTGTGCATAAAAAAAGGGTAACATTTCTGTTACCCTTTCTGGTTTAATATATGTATCGATTATGAAATTCTAATCTTCAATGCACCTGAAGTATGATATACACCACCTAAAGGTACTCCCGATGCAGCGGCTGCTGCATCATCTGCGAAGTTAATGTTTAAGTAGTTTTGTATTTCTAACAACTTAATACTTAAAGTATCACTGTATGCTGCTGTAATTCCATCACCTAGTGCTATGGCACCATATGCAGTACTATTCGCAGAATTTCCAATTGCCACACTGGCACCTCCAGATGCTGTACTGTTTGCTCCAATGGCTGTACTAGAACCACCTTGTGCAACACATGAACGCCCAATTGAAGTATCATTTGAATTAACTGCATCAGAATCATTTCCATATGCTTGAGATTCTAAACCAGTTGCTTCACAACCTTTACCCACACTGGTACTTTGAGTTGAACTTGCAACCGAGGCATCCCCTATTGAAATCGATTGACCACCTGAAGCATTTGCTGGAGTACCAGTTAAACTAGCAGCTGACTGCATAGAGTTTGCACCTGATCCTGCTTCTAAGCCTGCAGCTCCACCACCACCAACTCCAACTACTGTTGCTCCTGTAAAATCTACAGTTCCAGATGGGAAGTTGATTTGGTTTGTTTTAATTTCCATATTGATGGCATTACCTGCACCATCTGTTATTCCTTTTGCAGTACCACTTATAGCGGCATTGTCTGTTGTTTTGAGTAAACCTTCGTAACTCGTATTAATTGCATTTCCTGTTAAAGTTGCCATATCTTTGTGTTATTTGTTTTTTTATGAATAAATTGGTGTTATACTATCAATCAGTCCGTGGAATGTATCTGCACTGTCACTATCAGCTAATCTTAGTTGTATTAAAAAATCTGAATCACATGCATTAATCCATGCCATTGATCTAGCACTATTAGTTACAGTTGAATCGCTATATAAAGTAGATGCAAAGTTTACATTACCTAGAGATTGATTATATGATCCACCAATTGGTGTTGTTACTTGAAAACCAGATGCTTGTCCAGATATTTTCTTATATCTAAATGTAACTCCAGTTAAACGTTGACCTGCATTTCCTGCTGGAAAAGCTGCGATAGTACAACCACTTACAAATCCAGCATAAGATATACCTTTTGTTTGAACTAGTTCTAAACAACTATTACCAGTTTCTTGATCTACTAAATTTTGTTTACTAAAGATAGTTCCATTATCAGAGGTCCATAAACCATCTGTATCTTCGAATGTTTGACCAGCATTTGATAGTGTTGCTGGTTGGGAGGCTACTGCCACAGTTGCAAAATCAGCATCTTTTATACTATCACCTGATGGTAACTTAACATATGAATTACCATTGACAGCGTTATCACTACTATTTAGAATAAAACAAATAGGAGTGTCTGATGCTGCTTTACCATTTCTAACTACCTTTAAAGTATCTGCTACTACTTGTCCTACACCACTCATAATAGTTGGTGTTTTGTAATAAGTAGCACTACCATAATCTGCACTATCAATACCCATTATGACAATGTCTCCTGAAATATTGTAATTATATGATTGGTTAAGCAGAGTAGCGGCTCCAAAATCATTACCATTTTGTGAATAACCAACTAAACCTTTGGCAATACCACCACCTCTTTCCATCTTTCTATCTCTGTTAACATTGATATAAAGTTTTTGTGGTGCCATATTACTTATTGCTTCGTCTCCTTGGTTAGAGTAAACCATATAGTTTTTATCCATAGGTGCACCATCACAATCATTTATATATAATGGAGTTGATCCATCTGCTAATGGTCCTGCATAGAAACCTTGGTCACCTGCACCTGCTTTAGCATTTAATAAAATAATATTAGTTGCATATGCGTATTGACCAAATTGAACTCTGATACCATTTTCGTATTTACAAAATGCTAAGTTTCTAAATAATGGCGATAAACCATCCCAGTTACCAATACCAGCACCACTTACATTCATATCGAATTTTGTTCCAGATCTACCACCTACACTAACTCCTCCGTTAACCCAGTATGTATAACCTATAATAGAAGTAAATGTAGCATCATAACCACATTCTACTACAGCTCCACTAAAATCTGCAGTTATGTTTTCTTGTGTAGTATAACTGTCAATAACATCATTTACTTTTGTAATAGTAACTGTTAAACCAGTTTGATTTGGATAGATGTGATAGCCTCTTGTAGTTAAAGTAGTTGCAGTAATTGCTTCTACTTCTGTATGCATCCAACCATTAAATTCTACACCGTCTGTAATATTAGGTGAAATGATAATAATATCGCCAACAGATAAACTACCAGTTAAATCTGAACCAGTTGTTATTTGATTAGTTCTTTCTAAAGTAGCAAAACTAGCAGCAGTATCTACATCCGTAGTAGTAGAACCAACAACTTTAATTAAATCGCCAGTAGTTGCACTCGATGTTGTAAGAGCATGACTAATAGTCTGCCAAGGTGTTCCTGTACTACCGTCACCAGTAGAATCAGAACCTGTTAAATAATTTACGTGATAATTAGCCATTGAGTTCTTGTATTTTTATGCGTGTTAATTGATCTATTTCAGTTATAGATAAACCAGTTACATCATATGTATAATAGTTTGTTGATTTATCTGTAACTACACCTTCATCTACTACTAATACTTCTTCAGTAATAACTAGATTGTGTATTTGTGTACCATCTACTGTTAATGTACCTTGGTTAAGGTTTGCGTAGTATGGTGCGTCTGTGTAATTGTAATCCATATTATAGAGTTTCTAATTTATTTGTTAATAATCCGTTACTAAATTCTGTTCTTGATAATGGGTTACTAACTACATTGTAAAATATACCATTAGCAAATTCTGTTACAGGATCTACAGTTCCTGGTACAAATACTTCTATGTAATTTGTTTTAGTTTCAGTATCTGTTGCACCTGTTTTAGATGCTGTTAGAGACACTGAATATAAACCAGAAGTATTATATACTATTGCAGGATTCTGTGTACTAGATGTAGCTGGTGTACCTCCTGTTGTTGTCCAAGCCCATTGTGTTGGGTTACCTGTTGATGTATCAGTAAATGTAACTGTATCACCTTCAGTTGGAGTTGTATTATTTGCACTAAAGTCTGCAGCTATAGGTACAACTGTAACAGTCATATAGTTAGGAACTGTTTTAACATTCGAACCTTGTGCATTTGAAACATCTAAACTAACTTCATAAGTTCCAGGTGTATTGTATACTACTGATGGATTCTGTGCGTTAGATGTAGATGGTGTAGCTCCATTGAATCCCCATGACCAACTAGTTGGTAAGCCAGTTGAAGTATCAGTAAATTGTACTGATTGTCCTTCTACTATAGTTACAGAATCAGATGTAAAATCTGCAGTAGGTACTACTGGTGTTCCAATATCCCATACTCTTGCTTCTGCTTCCCAATTATTTGTATCTTGATCCCATATAAATGGTATACTTGGTGCAGCATTACATGCAGTATCTGCAATTGCAAACCACCAACTTCCATTTAAAGGTTGTGAGATACCATAATAATCTGCTAAAGCTATTACATAAGAACCATATAATGGTTGAGTAATACCTAATTGATTACAAAGTGCAGCAATCCAGCTACCATTTACAGGTTCAGTTGCTCCTAAATAAATAGCTGCAGCTGAAACCCATGTTCCTCCTGTTGGTGTTGTAATAGCATTACTACTAATACATTGTGCGTAATCTCTTGTTGCTAATTGTATATCCATCTATATTGAAATATAATTTATTAGTTAGTTGTTTCCTTTTAGTTTGCTAACAGCATCTATTACAGATTGTCCCCCTATGTAACTAGTTGCAATAATTACCCAATCTGATGATGTAAGATCACCAAAGAGTGCAAGAGCTGTTGCTACAACGAAAACAAACAGTTTTTTACTTAACCAACTATTTAGTATTTTGTCCACTTTTCCCATTTTTAGATAGAAATATTTTTAATTTTGTGATGTTAGATCGTGTCGGCTTAGTTGCACGAGGAACAATCGGGGTCACAGTCTGTACCGCAATCTGCATATATCCAAAGGTTGTTTTGATTTCTTAATAGTGGTATGTTAGTTTGTAGACCACTAAAATATTGATCTGTTTTATCTGGCATCATACCATCTGTACCAGGATTTGTATACTCTGGGAACATATTAGGATTATCTCTAAAGAACTCTACTAAACGAGTAGCATAAAACTCTGCAGTATCTAATACAGTCTGTCTGAGGTATCTTAGTTCTTCTAGAGTAGTAGGTGCAGTCTCTTCTGATGTACCATTTACAATACCTTGATTAACTACTTTATATTTAATACTAGGCAAGATCATATACAATGCATATTGCATTAGGGTTTTACCAACATAATCATTTAGTAATAACTTTTCGTCTGTATTTAAGTCATTAGCTATTATACCAGCCTGTAATCTTGCATATAATTTAGATCCAACTAAATTTTGAATGTAGATATCACTCGCTTGTAATATATGTGGTGTAATCTCATTTAGTCGAACATTGTCATCTAACTGAGTCCACTGCTTTAGTCTTTGTTCTGATACTAAAAGTACTTGCTGTGCCATATTAATCGTTTGCTATGTTTGTTATATCTTCTTCAACAGCAATATCATCTGCATCAGTACCAATAATCATAGGAACTGGTTCCACAGCTAATCTTACGTTCAAGCCATATAAGTTTAGTAAGTAACCAAATGTATCGATTACTTTAGTTTGTTTCGGTCTTACTACTGTATTCATAAAGTGTGAATAAGCTGTAATAATTTCATCTGCATTTGATGAGAAACCAGATGCATCTACAACTCCCAACAATTTTGGTGATGTCACACGGTGGGCCGTGAGTATGCGGCTAACTGTCCTGGCATCGACTAGAAGATAATAGTCATCATTTGCTGATTCTATTGGAGTTACTTCCATTTCCTCACCAGGTCTAGAGAAACCTAAGAAGAATCTACCAGCATTCTCTTCACCAGTAAATGTGTTTTCTATTTCTCTATAGATGTCTGCACGCTCTTCTGGATTTGGTATACCATTTCTAAATTGAATAAACATAGATGGTGAAAGACCATTAGAAATATTAGCGTTGTGGAATCTAGCAATACGAGCATCTAATTGAATGTCATTCATTGCTGACACATAAGGAGGTAAAGGATAAACATCTTGACCTGGCTGATATGTTTTACAGTAATATATTTGAGATGCACTATCACCTTTAGTATTAGTTACATCAAATGCTGCATACTCTACTGGTTTGTATTTTCTAACATTAGTCCAATCAGATGAGAAAAAGTAACTTGTAACTTTATCTTCGTCATTTGGAATAGCAGATCTTACGTTAGCAAATGGCAAATGATGCATTTCAGCAATGCGAGTACCTTCTTTATTCCAAATAACATTCATTGCATATCCACCAAATAGTGTATAATCTAATGCTATTTTGTTAAAGACTTCGTTGATAGTTTCACCATCAGAGTTTATGTACTCTGTACCATAATCTATAATACCTTCACCAACAATACCATCTCTAATTGCATTAATACAAGTAGCATTAATTGCTGATGTATCATATAAATCAATAATAGTTTGTGGAAATAAATTATCACCACCGAATCTCATGTATTCTTTACCTCTTACTTCTGAGATAACTGGTAATTCTATAGCTGTAAAGGTTTGTCCTTTGATAGCATATAATTGTTCTGGGTTTCTTGTGCTCATATTATGTTTTAATAATTTGGTCTAAAGTATGTATCTGCCTCTCTTTGCTCATTATTTGAGATGTAAGGCTTAGTGTCCATTTCACCACCTGGTTGGAATATCAATCTAATTAGGCCTTGATTACCTATGCCTATTGTAGGTTTATCTGTAGGTCCAAGTGCTGGTGTTGTACAAAATTGATAGAATCCATTTCTATGTTGATCAGCAAAATTAGGAATTGAACTTGTATCAACCCACCAACTACTGTATCTATCATTTGATACTGGTGTATAATTTGTAGATAATGGAAATGGTCCTAACCACTCTTGTGTGTTTAAAGATCTAAACCACGTCCACAGTGTTGGAGTACCACTTTGGAATATTGTAATAGGTCCATTCCAAAACATTTCAAATTCTGGAGAAGGTCCTGCTGCTGATACGTATGCTGTCATATTTGATAATTATGTTTATCTAATAGGAAATATAAAAAACTGTAAAGTTGTAAGAGGTATATATACTATATGATAAAACATATAAAATTTGGTGCATATGAGTGCATGAGTCAACCAATACAAGGTTTAGACGATGATTTAGTACAAGATTTATTAAATCAAATCAAACAATTAAATTGGACTGATTATGAGTTATGGACACATGGAAGTATTCTAGGCACAACAGCAGCCAATGATATAGATTTTACTATTATTGGACCACATGATGTAGAGAGAGTCTCTGAGTTATTAGAGGGATGTGTTAGATTAGGTTATGAACGTAATATCCAAACAGATACTAAATATCTAGTAGAAGGTCATTTATATGATGCAGAATTAGGGCATCCTCAATGTAACATAGAAGCACACTATAAACCAGAAATCTGGATCAATGGTACTACATATAAATATGGTGTGTTAGTAAATGGTTTATGGTGTACTGAAAGACATTGGCCAATGGCTAAATCAGCACCGTATTCTCCAAAACAATTGATATAAAAAAAGGGTAACATTTCTGCTACCCTTTTAGTTTTATTAAGTTAGTTAAAGACTTATGCTTCAACTATACTTCCTGTAACTTCGAATGATGGTTGAGTTTCCATTGCCGATATAGTTAATTCGATCCCAGATCTATCTCCATACGCCACACCTGATACAGAAGTACCTGCTGTCATGTATGCATTTCTTTCAACTCCTACTGACCAATATTTACCGTTATTGTCTTTAAAGACAACAACCATTTCATTGTTCTGAGATAGTAATAAGATTTGATCTCTTATAGCTGCATCTCTTTTGTTAAGAATCATTGTTAATGCTTGATCGTAAAATAATGTACCATTTTCTTGTGATACATTGATAGTTTCTGTGAATGAACTAGTTTGTCTTGGAACTTCAAACTCAAAAAAGTCACTAGGTGTAAGTGCTGAACCCGCAACTGTAATCGCTGTAATAGTTCCAGCTGACTCAGTAAAAGACTCTGCAGGACCATTTGCGATATAAATCTTTTCGATTCCTCCATTTTGGTCCACACAATCTAGGGTTACTCCCTGGGTGATGTTACATGCCATAGTATTTTCTTGTTTTTTTAGTTTGTTAAAAACTAGGAGCCGAAGCTCCTAGTCTTGAATTAATTTGGCTATTATGCCATATCGTTTGTAGCGAAAAGGTTTACTTCACCTACACCAACTCCCATTCTGAAAGCTGCTCTAAATTTAACAACATCAGCTGCTTCATCATAGAAGAATCTAAAGTTATCTAATTCATCAGTTAAACCTGTTGCAGCAAGGATCATTTTCCCTGGTCCAGCAAATTTGTAATCAGATCCTACAAGACCTGAAGACTTAACTACAGTGATATTAGTTCCAGGTAAGATAACTACATCGTTACCAGATACTGAATCATAGTGGAATAAGTTAGAAGCAACTAAACCTCTTACTAAAGCTCTATAAGCATCAGGAGAAACAACCATAATCAAGTCATCTCTATCTTTTACTGCTTCATCAATTGCATCATATAAGTCTAATGCTTGCTCAACTGCGTTAGTTGCAGTCCATGCTGCTGGTACACCACCTTGTAAGTTAGCTCCGTTTGCAGATGTAATCTGTGCTTTTAATCCAGTTGCACCACCAGCGAAACCATTGATTAAGAATCCTTCTACATACTTAGTTAATTTATCTGAGTAAGATTGAGAGATTACTTCTTCAAAA
>Ga0233444_10005893_pt1 | contig 11133 bp, 12 predicted proteins | sample SI_124_October20_6_FD_182792 | JGI IMG/M metagenome (GOLD analysis project Ga0233444, IMG submission 182792) | Seawater microbial communities from Saanich Inlet, British Columbia, Canada - SI_124_October2016_10_MG | ecosystem: Environmental > Aquatic > Marine > Inlet | place: Canada: British...
CTGAACCAGCACCATCAACTGTCTTAATAGCAGTTAAAATCTCAGCAGCAGTTTGATCTGCAGTTGCGGATGCTTCTATACCATCTAACTTATTCTTTAGAGTCGTGGTGAAGTTTTCGTCAGTTTGGGATGCAACAGAGAAATCAATTGTCCCATCACCATCTTGATAAGTAACAGTGATACCCGATTCGGTATTACTAGAAACCATTCCTCCAACTATATCCTGAACCTGCTCATTAGATAATTGGGTATTAGCAGTTACATAACCAGCACCATTAGTTAACTGATTATTGTTTGTTGGAATTGTAGGGGTATTGGTTAAATTAGTGTAATTAAGATAATACGAACCCTGTTGACCATCTAGAAGGTCAGCGTCTAGCCCTGAACCAGAACCATCATTACCAGCGTACCAAACTTGACTGAAAGAACTTCCTATTTTTACATTTTCTGCTAAAACAGTTCTGTTACTAAAGATGTTACCACTGTTAGTAAAAGATGTAATTACTGACGAACTACCTTGGTCAGTAAATGTCATGCCACGCTTTAACTCATTTGCAGTTACAACTAAATTTTTAGTGTTGGCACCAGATGCTACATGAACTGCAAGACCGTAGGTATAGCTACTTCCTGTTACAGTTGTTCCATATATGAAAACTTGCCAAGCATTAGTATTCTCTCCGGTATCAGCACCCTGACCGTGCCCTCTTCCTACATTTAATGGATATAATCTATAATAACTACCTGTTAATTTGGAAAATCCACCCTGCCAAAGATAAGTAGAAGTTCCTGAATTTCCGGAGGTTTCAGATGAAACTTGAATTAAAATAGAAGCGGTTCCTTCCGTATCGTTCCAAGTTCCTAATTGATATAATTGACCAGATGCGACGCTTTTACTCCATACCCTTTGAACTGCTAATCCTCCACCCTGCTGAGAACTTTGACTTCCATATCTGGTATCGGCATTAAATGTTATTATGCCCGTGGCGGTATCTGCAGCATCAGACCTTAAGAAACTTGCTGCCTGAAGGCTATCAAGAGTATCGGCATCTAATCCAGAACCAGACCCATCAACTGTCTTAATAGCCGTAAGGATCTCAGCAGCAGTTTGATCTGCTGTTGCTCCAGTCTCTATACCATCTAGTTTTGTATGATCGGCATCAGTAAAGACATTGGAGTCAGAAGCATTTCCAACTAGAGTTCTAATCTCAGCAGCAGTCTGGTCTGCTGTTGCTGATGCTTCAATGCCATCTAGTTTTGTATGATCAGCATCAGTGAAAACATTAGAGTCAGAAGCACTACCTACAAGTGTTCTAATCTCAGCAGCAGTTTGGTCTGCTGTTGCACCTGATTCTATACCATCTAACTTAGAACCATCAGCAGACAAGTCCCTACCATCTACTGTTTCAGAACCAGACATCACAATGTTACCGGTCATTGTTCCACCAGCAAGTGGAAGCTTAGTGGCAATACTATTAGTTATTGTAGTACTAAAGTTAGCATCATCGCCCAAAGCAGAAGCTAACTCATTAAGAGTATCAAGAGTACTTGGAGAAGAATCAACAAGGTTCGCAATAGCGGTATCTGTGTACCCAGTATAGTAGGAACCTTCTTGACCATCAAGAAGATCAGCGTTGAGATTACTTACCAGAGTTGTGGATGTTACCAATAATGGTGCAGTTCCTGTTGCCACAGAAGAAATAAATTGTTCAGAGGCTTTAACAGAACCCACAACATCAAGTTTCTTACTCGGAGTCTCTATACCAACACCAACATTACCAGCAAAATAGTTAGTGGCATCACTCCATTCTTGATACACTCCATAGTTGTTTGTAACTGTTAATCCAGTACTGTAATATGGTGGACGTAATCTCAACCCATACAGGTTGGTGATAGTTGCGTTTAATGTTCCGGTGCTGGGGTATACCCCCCAATACGAACCTGTATCGTAATAAACAGCATTTGTTATATTTACTGTTTTTGTTCCTGCACTGTAATTACTGATTCTAAGCGCAGGAGAATAGGAGTAATAATTTGTAATATTTAAATTTGATGTGCCCCTAGGGCTGATCGATAAAAATGGACTAATGACATTGGCAATAGACTGAGTTCCCCCATCGGGTGGAGATAGGGTTATTTGGGTGCCTGCACTAAGATATGAAGTGGTTCTACCATTTGCGTTGATTCCTCCATAGTAAAAACTATCAGCAAAACCAATATACTGGCTACATGTATTTGCGTCTGACCAATAAAAACCTTGACTAAAACCAGCAAAAAGTAATCGTTCAATATCACTGGTTGTTCCTGCACTCTTTGTATATGATCTCTTATCAGCAGTTACAGAATTATATCCGCCAGGAGTTGAGGCGTCAACTGTTTGTGTTGTGCCTAACTCTATGTTTACACTAGTGCCAGACGTTACTCGAAAATTAGCAGTGGTTGGATAAGTTTTTGTAGTAGTATCAGAAAGTAAAATTCCTCCAGTGTCTAAGTCTGTTGCGATTGATATACCTTCTACATGAAGTTTTGCACTTGGACTAGCAGTTCCGATACCAACATTACCGATAACTTCCAATGCAGTAGTATTTTCAGTATAAGAACTTATACCTATTTTAAGATTTTTTTGTCTGTTACTGATATAATTAGACATTATTTTTGATTAGTTGAGGGTTTCTAGAATACTTCCAATAAACTTAAGATCTGTACCACTACTGCCAGATAATACTAATTTATCTCCACTTTCCAATACTAATTTCCCTGCAAGAAGATTTGCAGTATCGTTTGATGAAATAGGAAACTGTTTTAGCATTTCAGTGGTTACTGCAACACCAACAACACTTCTTTGATGAGATAAAGAAACATCAGCAGAAGTTGAACCAATATTTGCAACCTGTGCTAAAAGAACTACTCCAGTATATCCAACAGGTGCCGAATAAATAACTGTTGGTGTTGCACTCACAACTGCGGTAACTGTTTGAAATACGTTAAGTGCTAAAGCCATTTTACTAATCTCCTCCTAGTGCAAGAATAAAGGGTGTTATTGTTGAAAATAAACTCTTGGAATAAAATCTTCCACTGATGGTTCCTGTTTGTTGATTAATTTCAACCCCATCACCAATTCTAAAGTTTCCTGATTGGTCTGTAGAAGTAAATATAACAATGCCTCCATTACGACCATCAGTTTCATTTGCTTGAATGGGAACTCCACCAGCAGCAGGAAGAGCAGTCGCAATATTTGTTCCAGAACCAATGTATTCGAGTGAATGACCTGATGCAAGAATACGACTTTGTTTAAAGAAAGGAACCGTACTACCAACTCCTACTGAATAAGGAACATTATCATTTAAGGTAATAGTACAAATACCAGCAGAAACTGGAGTGGAACTTAAAATTGAATAATATACTGGAGTTAGAATCGCAGTTCCTGTTGCGGTATTAATACCAATGTTAGGAGATTCAAAAGTCAGTGTTGGTAATGTGGTATAACCTCTTCCATTTGAAACCATTTCAACATTAGTTACTGAACCATTCTTAACTTCTCCCACAGCAGTTGCAGGAACACCCCAAGGTTCACTTGGAGAATCAAAAGTTATATTAACATTCTGCGTATAACCCGTACCACCAGAACCTACAGTCACTCCACCAATTGTAAAATATAACTCATCAAGATAAACTACTTGACCATCAAAAGGTCTTGGTACATTTATTTTTGCACTACCACCAGAATCATATGTGTGAGAGAGTGTAGAGACTCCCACATAAACCTCAAAAGAAGTTGATGAAGGGACTGACTGTACTTCAAAAATATGTCCATTATTTCCTGAGGGAAAATTTACAGTTCCTGAACCAGAAGAACAAGTAAATGCAAGTCCTACAATAGAAATGCCCATTCCAACATTGAAGTTGTGATCGGAATTCACTGTGATTGTGGTAAGTCCTGTTGTATTTTCATAAAGAGCATTTGTTACATTGAGTGTGGGAACATTTAAGTCCAATACAAAAGTATCTGCATTTGTCGATGCAGAACTTGTAACAATACCTGTATATTTTTGAGGTCCAATTCCATCAGCAATTAATCCATAATCACCAAATGAAGAGTTAGAATTTGTGAGATCACATGCAGAACCACTACCACAGAAAAATGCAGTTTCATTGGCGATTGTGAAAATAGAAACTAACTGTGCGTATCCCTCATTAGTAATAGAAACCCCAATACCACCTTGATTATATTGGGTATAACTATCAACCACCATAGATTTTAGTGGTCCAATTGCATTTTTTCCGTCAATCTTTAGTCCAATACTATTTGAAATAAAGTTGGTGCAGTTTTGAATATAAGGTGATTGATTGAAATATCCTACTTGATTTGGATTAAATGCAAAAATTGCCTTACCAGAATTCAAAGTTCCTGTGTACGACATCTCTGCGATGTAGTTTCCATTTGTAACATAGAACAAATCTTGGTTTGCATTCTGTGGGGATACTGATACTTCTCTTAAACTATCACCAACAATTGAAACTTGTTCTGGAATGACTAATGGATTATTTTCTAAATAAGATCCAGAACTAATTTTAATAACTGTTCCTGTTTTTGCTGCAGTGAGTGCTGCTCCAATAGTTCTTTTGGCGTCTCCGAGTTTTCTTCCTGTATTTGTGTCGTTTCCATCTTCTGTAACATACAATATATTAGTAACTGATGCACCGATACCAACTGAAATAATATCAGTGCCTATACCTGCCCTTTCTCTTCTTACAAATAGTTCTGCATCGTAAGTATTAAGAGCAAGTTCTCCTGGAGGTAAATTATTTACTGTCGGTCTCTTTCCAGGAACCGCAGAGCGTTTAATTTTAATTATAGGTGCAGCCATTTAATTCCTTTCATTGTTGGTATATACCGTAAATCTCAATATATATTGAGAGTTATTAATTATTTATGAGGCGTTTTCTTCTATCTTTGATCCTCTTTTAGGTTTCTTTAGTTTCTCAAGTTCTTCATTTTGTTGATTGACCTTTGTTGTCAATAGTTCAACTACCTCGCTAAGTTGTTTAACCTTTGCATCGTTGGCAATTGATTGTGTAAGTAAGTCAAAAGATTTTTGCTGATACGAAGATATCAGATACTTTAGATCTTGTTCAGTCATAAAATAGAGAGATGTAGTGTCTCTCTATTTATTTTCATCTGATAAAAGAATTCTAGAATGTACCGCCATCAAGGGTGATATTTTCAAGAGTTCTAGTAGTACCAGAACAATTAATAACTTGTGATTGTCCCGCACAATCATTGACCCAAAGAGAACCAATTTCAAGTGCTGCATGTGCTGCTGCAGTTAAAACTCCAGTTGATTCAGAGACATCATCACTAATAACAACTCTTGAATTACTATCATCCCAGTAGACTGCTGCTTTCTTAGCAGCATCTGTGTAGTAGTTAAAGATAACACCAATATCCTTATTCAGGTCAGAAGATGGTGCAGAACCATCAACCATTCCTAATTCAAGAAGTTGGTCCTCAATCGTAGTCTGAGAAGTGTTTACTTGGGTTGTAGACCCATTAACAATTAAGTTACCACTAACAGTCAGATTTTGATTACAAGCAACAGCACCAGTACTATTTGAGATTGTGATAGCCGCTGTACCATCTCTTGCCTTTAGGTTTGTTGCCTCAACTGTCGGAACATCAAGAGATGTTGTGATTTGAACAGATGATGGAAGTCCAATAGTTAAAGTCTGACCACTACCTGAAGTCTCAACTTCATTTGCAGTACCAGCAATGGTCAATGACTGGGTGCCAAGATCAACAGAACCTGTACCAGAATCACTAGAAAAGTCTAAATCTTGTCCATTGATACTATTTGTAACTGTCGTAATTTCATTATCGATATAATCCTTGACAGCAGCTGACGTAGGAATAGTTGTATCATTATCATTTGATCCAATACCTTCACTCTCAACTACAATTGCAGATGCTGCAAAGTCTGCAACTTCTACATTAGAGATTGAATTTCCAGTACCATTTGCATCAAATGTCTTATTGGTTAGTGTATCAGTTGATGCTGCAGTGATGAATACTGATGATGTATTATCATAGTTTGATAAATCATTGTCAACTACGAGGTCAATTGTACCATCTGAATCTTGATATGTGACAGTTATAAGAGTTTCAGTATTACTTGAGAACATTGCACCTGCAATATCCTCAATTCTTTCCGCATTAACCGTAACATCACCAGAAGTTACGGTAAAGTCAGTTGAATCAAAGGATGCAACACCTTTATTAGAATCAGATGCATCTTCCGCAGAAATAGTAATCGTGTTATCTGTTACCGCAGTATCAATACCTTCACCACCAGAAACAGTTAATGTATCATCAAGAAGTGCGACAGTATCAGTTCCACTGTCACCTGCCATACTGAGGGTTGCTGCAGCATCGATGAATGATAGAGATCCTGAACCATTCGTGGAAAGCACTTGACCATTAGAACCATCTGTTCCTGGTAAAGTGTAGGTAAGGTTTGCCGCAAGAGCATCTGGAGACTTTAATGCTACATAATTTGAACCGTTATTTGTTCCTTCTACAAGATTTACTGAACTACCAGTTGTTGTGCCTTCTCTGGTCCAATAACGATGAGAACCGAAAAACTTGTTATTGTTTGTTGTACTATCAATACCCACATATAGTTCGTAGGTATCTGTTGTAAGTGCGGGTTCACCTGCCCTTAATCCAGGGAGATTAGTAAAAGTTCCTCTTTTGAATTGTAAAACAGGTGCTGCCATCTTTCTTTATCGATTTTTAATATTATTTAGTTAATTTAGAATGTGCCTGCATCTAGATCAATTTTATCATCCAAATTAGCATTAAGAGTATCTACGAAATTTGTCGGTAATCCTGGTGATGTTAATTCCGTTGATGAAGCTGCAGAAAGAACATTATCTGGATTAACTGCAGTGTATTTTTGTATTGATGCATCGTACATGATCACATACTTATCACTTACTCCTGATAAATCTACATCTAAAAGTTCCTGTAGAGTTCTTGCCATAATTACTCCTGATGCTACAGTTGTCTTTATTTTTGGTTTGTTAGTTACGACTCTTACATTAGTAATGTTAGTTACTACTTTTACATCAATAGTCATAGTGATATAGTCTCCTCAACAATAACAGTGCCTTCTAAAACTTTTGTAATAGTTCCTCCAGCAGAAGTAAGGAACACATCATAGTAACATCTACCACTTGGCAATTCTGCAGTTTTATCTGAAGTCATTGAGATTTTGATAGTACTATCAGACACAGTGGTCGTCGTAGAAAAAGTGTAAGCAATTCCCGCAGTAGGGTGCTTTTTTAGTTTAGAAGTTGCAATAGTATTAATCAGATTCAATCCAAGTCCATCTTCTGCAGCAAGAAAAAATGTTTCTTCAAAATTAGTACCTTTTTGTATAACTAAATTTACTGTACCGACTGCTGCCATTTTCTTTTAGGGTCTTTTAATTATTTATTATCTTTGTGAGGTCTCTCCTTAAAAGTTTTTATAGTTGACCTCACAAAGAGTGCCTTGTTACTGAATGAATTTTACTTAGATATAATAAAAACTCATCTAAATAAATAAGTGCCCCATAAATCCAAAGAAATGAAAAGAGCATTACTCGCTTTTGGAATGTTTTTGATAAGTGCATCTTCTGTATCAGCAGGTGGACTTACATCTAGATTATCTTCGAGTGTTCAATTAACTGTTGATGGTCCTGTAACATCATCAACACGTCCAGGTTCTTCTTATTCAGTATCTGGAAGCAATGTTTCAGTAACTACTCTTGGTGGTCTTACTGGATCTTCTGCAACTGCACCTGCAACTATAAGTTCTGGAACTTATGGTATTGCAACTGATGGCCAAGCATTTAGTTTTGCAGAATCTCAATTAGTTGGTGATACAGTAATCACTAATGATAGTCTTGGAACTAATGGTAGATTTGATAGTCCAACCCTTTATTCCAGTAACACTATTCAAGCGGGTGGTACTGCAGGATCTCTTGCCGGTACTATCGATACCACTGGAACAGTTAGTTTAACTGCTGGTGGTCCCGGAACAAGTGCTATTGGACAATTCGTAAGTGAAATCACCATTTTTGAGTAAGAATTATGAATCGTTTACAAGAAGCAATTAGTATAGGATTGATTCTTGGTGTTGTGCATGGAACACTTCAACCTTCTTGGAGTGTTCCTGTTGTACCCAACTTCAGTCAAGGATCATTAACCAGCAGAACAGAAACTAAACAAACTATTACGGAAACCATCAATTCGATGGACTACAACACCGGTTATCAATATTCAGTAACTGGAACTAATGTAGAAACAACTGATGGAAAAATTAATCTTCCCCAAGTAGTAACCACCAATACTATTGATGGAGTGACTTCAACATTCACTGGATTACAAACAGGTTCTCAAAATTGGAAGCAAAAAAACCCAGGATTAGCATTCCAATTCACAGAAACTTATCAAGGACCAGGATTAAATAATCAAACAATAATACAAAGAGTAACAGAAATAGAAAGTGCAACTGATACGACTTCAATTTTTAGTCAATAAATTTAATAATTCTGATAAAATTATGATGATCTCAAAACTACTTCAAAGAAATAAAGTCTCTAAAAGTATTCTCACAATAACAATATTATTTGCTAATCCTTCTTATGCTGAAACTGTTGGTGGTGTGTCTGCTACTGCTAATCCTGTTGCTAACTCCTCAGGCAGTGTTACAAACCAAGCTATACAAGTCCTTCAGGGACCTTACATTACAAACACCTACGGTGGAGGTATACAGTGTCAAGGTCCCACTCTCAACTTTACACCCTATGTAACGGGTGCGGTATCTGCTGCTAAACCATACGAACCATTTTTTAATGACCCTGTGTATGATGTCAGTGATTTAGATGGAGATGGAATGATTGATAATCCAGGAGATATAATTTTTGAAAAAAGAACCAGAACAGGACAAAAAGATAATTACAATTTGAGTGTTGGATTTTCTGCTACATGGAGTCGTCCACTGGACCGAAAGCTACAAGACCAGTGTAAAGAAGCAGCATCAACACAGATTGCTTTACAGAGACAACTAACTGCTAATAAGAGATTAGATTTTGAACTTGCAAGATTAAAAACCTGTGGAAATCTAATGAAGGAAGGTATCTTATTCACTCCTGGCACAGAGATGGCAAAGATTTGTGCTGATGTGACAGTAATGAATAAGAATGCCATTGCTCCTCATCGTCATTCTATTCCTACTTCCTCAAGTCCCTCTGCAACTGGCGTCTCTCGCTAACAGACAACACCACTTCCTTGACACCTACTTTATCTTTTGCTTTCTGAATTATTTTATTTACAGCAGGTCTAACAATCTTCAGTAGTAACTCTGCTAATGGTTTGCCAAATACTGCTGCTGTTGCTGCTGCCATAGCAACCGTAACTGTTGTTGTCACTTCGTTTGCTGATGGTAAATACTTCTCTACAAATGTAGGTTCTTCAATTAACTCAATGGTCTCTTCATTATTTTTCTTTTCACATCTTTTAAATTTCTCATTATATTCCTCATCTATTTCACAAGAAGGAATAGCAATTTCTGGTGTTTTTGGTATAGAAACTTGAGGAGTCTGAGGTATTTTAGTATTACCTTCAAGATCTAACTTTGGTGCTATTGCTTCTGGTGGTCCAGTTAATTTCAGTTGTTCTTCCGGATCATAGTCAATTGGATTGAAAGAAGGAACTTGACCATCACAAAAAACAACATTTCCATTTGGATCATCTTTAACTAATCCCGGACCATTAAGATTTGCTTCTACACATCCAGGAACATCAACTATCGGTGTTCCAATAGTTAAAGTAACTGGTGGAGAGTTAGGTAATGATATAGGTGGACCAGTAAAAATACTTCTTATGGGAGGGACACCAGTTTCAGATATTTTTTCAATCCTTACATTATTAATTTGTGGCATTAGTCTTTAAAGATATTTGAAACTGCCGTAAAAAGATGAAAGAAAATTACATACAGAAAAAATTTATCCTGATTATCTCTTTTCTTTTTTGCCGGGACTGATCTAGTCATTTTTTAAATACTCAAAACATCTTCACTATTTAACAATTCTCATAAAATTTCAATCAAAAAGGAATAACCCCACCAGTTTTATTGGGAACTTCAGGTATTTCAGGCATCTCTGGGAGTGCTTCATTAATAATACCAGGCAATGCTTCCGAAATTGACTGTGTAATCTGGTCGATTGCTTGCTCTTTTGCCTGTTGAATCATTGCATCCTTATTCACATAAAGGTATGCTCCTGCACTAACTATTGAAAGTGATACTAATCCCGAAAGTAATGCGATTCCGTTAACTAATTTTTGCATTTTAGTTCTTACCTTTTTTTATAGGCCATGTAATATGTAGGGTGTATGTCAGTAAAGTTATAAATCCAAATACAAATAAACCACTCATCACTCTATCAAAGTTCCGTTCTTTCGTCTAATCTCTCTCAATAATTCCAGGTTCATGTCTTTTGTTCCGCCTGCATAGGGTAACGCATAACCCTCGTTAATCATTTGTTCATTGAGTGACACTGACTCGTCCCCAATGTATAACCACCCAAGAAGACGACCATATTTGCCGACGCCACCAACAAGTTCAGTCCTAACAGACAACTCATCATCACCAGCGATAGTGCTCTCCAACTTTTCTTTGAGCCAGTTGGTTGCGTCGATTCCAAGTGCCTTCTCCTCTAAGTTCTTCGTTCTCTTCTCTGGCGTATCAACGCCTGCAACTCTAACTCTTTCTTTCTTGTATAAGTCAAACCCCAGATCAATGGTGACATCAATAGTATCCCCATCAAGAACACGATTGATCTCCGTCACTCGGAAGTTGTAGCAGCTTTTCCTGCTTGGCGGTGTCATCTGTCCCATGAGATTCTCTTTTATCAACTCCTAGTATATAGTAGATACTATAACCAGCCATACAAAGAGAAAGAAAAACCATAAAGATCACTGACCACACAGGATCATTTACGTTATCAAGTGGACGAAGAATCAGATTCATCAGTAGTAGAGATACTTATAATATCTAGTCCTTCTACTTTAGAAGGTATTGATTTTATAATT
>Ga0233444_10005895_pt1 | contig 11131 bp, 11 predicted proteins | sample SI_124_October20_6_FD_182792 | JGI IMG/M metagenome (GOLD analysis project Ga0233444, IMG submission 182792) | Seawater microbial communities from Saanich Inlet, British Columbia, Canada - SI_124_October2016_10_MG | ecosystem: Environmental > Aquatic > Marine > Inlet | place: Canada: British...
TTAAAATCGAAACAGTTACTATGCCAGGAAAAGGTCGAATGCAAATTACAGGTAAATTAGGGGATGTAATGCAAGAGTCTGTCAAAGCTGCAAAATCATTTATAAGATCAAAAAGTTTAGAGTATGGAATTATACCGCCAGTTTTTGAGAAACAAGATTTTCATATTCACGTTCCTGAAGGAGCTACACCTAAAGACGGACCTTCGGCAGGTATAGGAATGGTTACTTCAATCGTTTCTGCAATCACAAATAATCCAGTAAAAAGAGATGTAGCAATGACAGGTGAAGTTACATTAACAGGACAAGTTTTACCAATTGGTGGATTAAAAGAAAAATTACTAGCAGCGCATAGAGCAGGAATTAAACAAGTCCTAATTCCAAAAGATAATGAAAAAGACCTAGTTGATATGCCTAAAAAAATAATTGATGACATTAAAATTACTCCAGTTGAGTATGCTGATGAAGTGTTGAAAATTGCTCTTACTAAAGAATTGAAAAAAGTTGAATGGGCAGAAGTAGAAAAAATTTCTAAAACAGACGAAAAATCCCAAGCAAGCATTCAGTAAAGTAAATTACGTTTGATTACAATTTAGCTACATAAAAATTTTTTATAGCTATTTTAAAAGGGTAATTGATCTTGACGTTATTGTACTAAAAGATATAAAACACACTGTTTTGGTTAAGGGCGGTTAGCTCAGTTGGTAGAGCATCTCGTTTACACCGAGGGGGTCAAAGGTTCGAGTCCTTTACTGCCCACCAAATACAGTAAAAAAAAAGGGGGGGTGTAGCTCAGTTGGTTAGAGCGATCGCCTGTCACGCGATAGGTCGAGGGTTCGAGTCCCTTCACTCCCGCCATATACAATTTTTAGCTCGTAAAGAGTTATTAATTAAAGTTATGTATTATAAAAAAATATTAATCTTTATTTATAAAAAAATATCTAGTTTGTATGTTTTTATATTTGGCCGAAAACAGATGCAGTTTTTTAATGATTTTATTTTATCGCTTTCATTAGATGGCAAAGGTTTTAAAAATTATGGAAATTTTGACAGAACAGGTGAAAAAAATTTCATTAAATTAATCAAAAAAGATTTAAATTTTTGTATTGATATTGGTGCAAACACTGGAAAGTATACGAATTTATTATTATCTGAAACCAATGCAAAAGTTTATTCATTTGAACCTCTACCGGCAGCTTTTCGAGAATTAGAAAAACTAAAGTTAAAATTTTCAGAAAGGTTAGACATTTTTAATACCGCCATAGGTTTAGAAGACACTATATCAGATCTATTTTATGGAGATGAAAAATCTGAAAAAGCTTCACTAATTGAAAATTTAGAAGAATTATCATTTATTGGAAAACAAAATAAAAATAAAATATCTATAAATGTAAAAAAATTAGATTTTTATGAAAATTTATTTCAAACAAAAATAATTGATTTTATTAAAATTGACACAGAAGGTTTTGAATATGAGGTGTTATGTGGAGCGCAAAAAACTATAAAAAATCATAGACCAAAATTTATTCAAATTGAATTTAATTGGCATCAACTAATAAAAAATCAAACATTATATAATTTTTCAAAAATACTTAAGGGTTATCAAGTTTTTAGACTTTTACCATATGGGAGTAAATTATTACATGTAGACCCATCAAGACCTGAAAATAATATATACCATCTTTCGAATTATGTATTTATAAGAAGTGATATTTCCGAAAAATATAAATGAAAAAAATTAAAGAATTAATTATTTTATACCCTTCATTTGAAAAAGGTGGAGCAACAGAAAATTTAATAAATTTTACAAACATATGTGCAGAAAAAGGAATAAAAATTTATTTAATTAGTAATATTACACAAAGAGATAAGATTAAATTCTTTAATAGAAATATTAAATTTTATAATGTCAAAAGTAAAATTACAATTGGATCTTTAAATAGATTAATTACATCAATAAATTCTATTATTACTCTATTTACTTTATTAAAAAAAATTAATAATAAAAATTCTTTAATAGTTTCATTTCAAAGTCATATATTGCCAATTATATTTTCAAAAATTTTTAAAAGGAAAATAATTATAAGAAATTCTGAAGATATTTTAGACGCAACAAAATATGCTGATTATAAAATTTCTGCTTTATTTGTTTATTTATTGAAAATATTTTTTTATAATTTTTCAGATGGTATAATTACAAATGCAATTAAGGCAAAAAATTCATTAGATAAAATTTTATTTAAAAATAAGGCTAAATTAATTTATAACCCATATTTAAAAAATATTTATAAAAACAAAAATAACAAAAGAAAAAAAATAATTTTATCTGTTGGTCGTTTATGTAAGCAAAAAAACCAAGTAACTGCGATTAAAGCCTTTGCACATTTTTTAAATAAATTTCCAGATTACAAATTAGTAATTATTGGTCATGGCAAGGATGAAAAAAAATTAAGACAATTATGTTTAAATCTAAATATTTCTAAAAATGTAATTTTTAAAGGGTGGGTTTTTAATCTTAAAAAATATTACTTAGAAGCTAAAATACTTATTTTTCCATCTCTATATGAAGGTTTACCAAATACTTTAATAGAAGCAGTTAATTATAATTTGCCATGTATTAGCTCACGATGTAGTGGGGCAGTTGATATTTTGTCTAATCGATATGGAATTTTTATATCAAACAATCAATCTATACAATTAAGCAATAAAATGGTCGATTCTATCTTGAACTATAAAAAAACATTGTCAAATACCCAAATGATAAAAAAAAAATTGTCGCGTTTTTTAATAAAACCACAAGTTTTAAAATACATTAGTTTTTGCAATAATATATTGGATTGATTTAGTGATTTTTTTAAATATGTGGCTGTTGTACACTTTTAGTTGATAAAAAGTCTGATATACATCCTTCATGCTTTCAGAATTTTTAAAAGATTATCTGCCTATAATGATATTTTTAGTTTTAGCCTTAGGGTTAAGTTGTGCATTTGTCATTATTAATCTTATACTTTCCCCTAAACATCCTGATCCAGAAAAACTATCTGCTTATGAGTGTGGTTTTGAACCCTTTGAAGATTCAAGGATGGAATTTGATGTCAGATTCTATTTAGTTGCTATTTTGTTTATAATTTTTGATTTAGAAATTGCCTTTCTATTTCCCTGGGCAGTTTCATTAGGTAATATTGGTATAGTAGGATTTATTTCGATGATGATTTTTTTATTTATATTAACAATTGGTTTTATTTATGAATGGAAAAAAGGCGCTTTAGATTGGGAATAATTTAAAATAAATGACTCTAGAGAATAAAAATAAAAAAATACCTGAAGAATTTAAAAAACTTGCTGAGGATTTTAGTAAGAATGGTTTCATAACAACTTCTTTTGATAATTTAATTAATTGGTCTAGGGCTGGATCTTTACATTGGATGACTTTCGGTCTTGCCTGTTGTGCTGTCGAAATGATGCAAACTGCCATGCCTAGATATGACCTTGAAAGATTTGGAGCCGCCCCAAGAGGATCACCAAGGCAGTCTGATGTTATGATTGTTGCAGGAACTTTAACTAACAAAATGGCACCAGCTCTAAGGAAAGTTTATGATCAAATGCCTGAACCTAGATATGTAATTTCAATGGGTAGCTGTGCTAATGGTGGTGGTTATTATCATTATTCATATTCAGTTGTTCGCGGTTGCGATAGAATTGTTCCAGTTGATATATATGTTCCAGGCTGCCCCCCATCCGCAGAGGCTTTATTATATGGAATTATGCAATTGCAAAAAAAAATTAGAAATAAAGGTTCTTTAAACAGATAAACATCATGAATAATTTAAATGATCTAGAAAAAAAAATAAACTCAGAACTTAATACTAAAATAAAAAATTCTGAAATTAGACATAATCAACTTTATATATCAATTGATTGTCATGATCTTGTAGATGTTTGTATTTTTTTAAAAAGTAATAAAAATACTAAATTTAGACAGTTAATAGAAATTACAGCTGTTGATTATCCAGAAGCAACTAAGCGTTTTAAGATAGTTTACTTATTTTTAAGCCATGAATTTAACTTTCGAATAATATTAAGCTACTTTATTAATGAAAATGAAGTAATTCCATCGTTAACATCAATCTTTCCATCAGCAAATTGGATGGAACGTGAACTGTTTGATATGTATGGTGTAAATTTTAAAGACCATCCAGATTTAAGAAGAATTTTAACTGATTATGGTTTTGAAGGACATCCTTTAAGAAAAGACTTTCCTCTGACAGGTCATGTTGAAAGTAGATATAGCGAAGATCAAAAAAAAGTTATCAATGAACCGGTTAAATTAGAACAAAACTATAGAAATTTTGACTATGAAAGTCCATGGAAAGGCACTGAATATATAAAAAGACAAACTGAAAAAAATGACGAAAAAAATTAAAACATTAAATCTTAATTTTGGTCCTCAACATCCTGCAGCCCATGGAGTTCTTAGACTTATTTTAGAACTAGATGGAGAAGTTGTTGAAAAAGCAGATCCCCATATAGGGTTACTGCACAGAGGTACTGAAAAATTAATTGAAAATAAAACTTATATGCAAGCTGTTCCTTATTTCGACAGACTTGACTACGTAGCACCAATGAATCAAGAGCATGCATTTGCACTTGCTATAGAAAAAATTTTACAAATTGAGGTACCTATTAGAGCTCAATTTATAAGAGTAATGTTTTGTGAGATAGGTAGAATTTTAAGTCATATATTAAATGTAACAACACAAGCACTTGATGTTGGGGCTTTAACTCCATCTCTTTGGGGATTTGAAGAGCGTGAAACCTTAATGACATTTTATGAGAGAGTGTCTGGCTCAAGATTACATGCAAATTATTTTAGGGCTGGTGGTGTACACCAAGATTTACCAAGAGGTTTAGCAGATGATATTTTAGATTTTTGTGAATCATTTCCTAAAATTATTGATGATTTAGAAACCTTGTTAACTGACAATAGGATTTTTAAACAAAGAAATGTGGATATTGGTATTGTTAGTAAAGAAGATGCATTAGATTATTCTTTTAGTGGAGTGATGATTAGAGGCTCAGGTGTCCCATGGGATTTAAGAAAATCTCAACCATATGATTGTTATGAACAATTAGATTTTAAAATACCTGTTGGAAAAAATGGAGACTGTTACGACAGATATTTATGTCGTATTGAAGAAATGAGAGAGAGTGTTGGAATAATAAAACAATGCATAGCTAAAATGACCAAAGGGCCTATAAAATCATTAGATGGAAAAATTAGCCCACCTTCAAAAAAAGACATTAAACAATCAATGGAGTCGTTAATACATCATTTTAAATTGTTCACAGAAGGATACCGTGTAAACAAAGATGAAATTTATACAGCTGTTGAAGCACCCAAAGGTGAATTTGGTGTATACTTAATCTCTGATGGGACTAGCAAACCTTATAAATGTAAGATTAGAGCCCCAGGTTTTTCTCATTTACAAGCTATGGATTATCTTATTAAAGGACATATGTTAGCTGATGTTCCAGCAGTACTTGGTTCTCTAGATATAGTTTTTGGTGAGGTAGACAGATGAGTTTAAGAAAACCTTCAAAAGATCAACCTAAAAGTTTTGAGTTTAATCAAGCATCATTAGATGCTGCAAAAGTAATTGTTTCAAAATATCCTGAAGGTAAACAACAAAGTGCAGTTATGGCTTTGCTTTATATTGCGCAAAAACAAAATAGTAATTGGATACCCTTAGCTGCTATGAAATACATAGCTAAATTTTTAGAGATGCCTTATATAAAGGTTTATGAAGTAGCAACATTTTATACAATGTACAATCTAGCACCTGTAGGTAAACATTTTATTCAAGTTTGCACAACCACACCATGTATGATTAGAGGCGCCTATAAACTTGTGGAGGCATGTAAAGAAAAAATTTCTGAAAATGAAAATGAATTATCTAATGATAAAAGCTGTTCTTGGATGGAGGTAGAATGTTTAGGCGCATGTGTAAATGCACCCATGATGCAAATTAATGATGAATATTTTGAAGATTTGGATAAAGAAAAAACTTTAAAAATTTTAGATGAAATTTTATCAGGAAAAAAACCTAAGCCAGGATCTTACAGAGGTAGAATAAATAATGAACCAGAAAATAATAGAAAAACATTAATAGAAATTTAAAATGCTTAAAGACGAAGATAGAATATTTAAAAATTTATATAATGACAAAGGTTCAGATGTAGAATCCTCAAAAACAAGAGGTGATTGGATTGGAACAAAAGACCTAATACAAAAAGGAAGAGATTGGATTATAAATGAAATTAAAATTTCAGAGCTAAGAGGTAGAGGAGGAGCAGGTTTTCCAACAGGATTAAAATGGTCTTTTGCACCAAAAGAAATTGGCTCGAGACCACATTATTTAGTAATTAACGGTGATGAATCAGAGCCTGGAACTTGTAAGGATAGAGATATATTAAGATTTGAACCTCATAAATTAATAGAAGGCTGTTTAATAGCTGGTTATGCGGTGCAAGCACATATCTGTTATATTTACATAAGAGGTGAATATTTTCTTGATGGTCAAAAATTACAAGCTGCAATTGACGAAGCTTATGAAAAAAAATTAATTGGAAAAAATGCCTCTGATACAGGTTGGGATTTCGATATTTATATTCACTATGGTGCTGGTGCATATATTTGTGGTGAAGAAACAGCCTTACTTGAAAGTATAGAAGGTAAAAAAGGTCAACCAAGATTGAAACCTCCTTTTCCAGCTTTGATAGGATTATATGGTTGTCCAACAATAATTAATAATGTTGAAACGATCGCTGTTGTTCCAACAATCTTAAGAAAGACTGGAAAATGGTTTGCTTCGTTAGGAAAAGCAAAAAATACAGGGACTAAAATTTTTTGCATTTCTGGAAATGTAAACACCCCTTGTAATGTTGAAGAAGAAATGAGCATTCCTTTAAAAGAATTAATTGAAGTTCATGCTGGTGGTGTAGTTGGAGGATGGGATAACTTACAGGCTGTTATACCAGGTGGATCTTCAATGCCATTAATACCTAAAAAAACTTGTGAAACATTAACAATGGATTTTGACTCATTAATGAATGAGAAAAGTGGCCTTGGTACTGCAGGTGTGGTTGTTATTAATAAAGATCAAGACATAATTAAGTGTATGGCAAGAATTGCCAGATTTTATAAACATGAAAGTTGTGGACAGTGTACTCCATGTAGAGAAGGATCAGGATGGATGTGGAGAATGTTGGAACGAATGACTAAAGGTGAAGCTTCAAGAGATGAGGTGAGTATGTTAGAAGATGTTACAAATCAAATTGCTGGTCACACAATCTGCGCATTTGGAGAGGGGTCATCTTGGCCTGTTCAAGGACTATTAAGACACTTTAGAAAAGAGATAGAAAAGAGAAATAATTTTAATCCAACATTTGAAACTGATAAAGGAATTCCTTACTTAGTTGATCAACATTTACTGGAAAAAAAAGATGCTTAAATTAAAAGTAAATAATACTGAAATAGAAGTTGAAGAAGGACTTACTGTATTGCAAGCTTGTGAAAAGGCTGGAGTTGAAATTCCAAGATTTTGTTATCATGAAAAGTTATCAATTGCTGGTAATTGTAGAATGTGTTTAGTTGAAATGGAAAAATCTCCTAAACCTATAGCTTCTTGTGCAATGCCTGCAGCTGAAGGTATGAATATAAAAACTAATACTGCATTAGTTGAAAAAGCAAGAAAAGGTGTAATGGAGTTTTTATTAGCAAATCATCCGTTAGACTGTCCAGTTTGTGATCAAGGTGGTGAATGTGATTTACAGGATCAGTCAATGTTTTATGGAGTTGATAAATCTAGATACAAGGAAAATAAAAGATTTGTTCCAGAAAAAAATATGGGACCTTTGATTAAAACCCAAATGACTAGATGTATACATTGTACAAGATGTGTAAGGTTTGCAACTGAAGTAGCCGGAGTTCCAGAACTTGGGGCTATAGGCAGAGGAGAAGATATGCAAATTACTACATACCTGGAACAATCTATGCAATCAGAATTATCTGCTAATGTCGTTGATTTATGCCCCGTGGGTGCTCTTACCTCAAAACCCTATGTTTTTGAAGCCCGACCTTGGGAACTAAAAAAAACTGAAACAATTGATGTAATGGATGCAGTTGGGTCCAATATAAGAGTTGATACATATGGGTGGGAAGTAAAAAGAGTTTTACCAAGGGTTAATGAAGATATAAACGAAGAATGGATTTCAGATAAAACTAGGTATGCCTGTGATGGATTACTAAATCAGAGATTAGACACACCTTATATTAAATATAATGGAAAATTTGAAAAAGCATCATGGAAAGAAGTTTATGAAATAATTAAATCTAAATTTAAAAATATAGATAAGGATAAAATTTGTGGAATTACAGGAGATTTAGTTAACATGGAAACTCTTTATATATTTAAAGAATTATTTAATAAAACCTTAAACACTCAAAACATTGAGTCTAGAAGTAGTCATTCTTATTTAAATCCCGATAAAAGAGAAAATTATTTATTTAATTCATCAATCAATAGAATTGAAGAGTCAGATTTTATCTTCTTAGTTGGAAGTAATCCCAGATATGAAGCGACAATTTTAAATGCACGTATTAGAAAAGCTTACATAGCAAATAAAACAAAAATAATATCTCTAAATGATGTTGGGGATTTAACATATCCATACAACGCATTAGATGGAAATATTCAGAATATTAAAGATATTATTGATGATAAACATGAAATATCTAGCCTGATAACTAAAGCCAAAAAACCAATAATTATATTTGGTCAATCTGCATTAAAGTCAAAGTATTCAAAATTTATATTTGAGTCTTTCAAATCTTATTTAATTAAAAACAATAAGATATCAGAAGACTGGAATGCTTTAAATATTATTTCTGAGAATGCTGCAACAGTCGGAGGTTTTGATTTAGGTATTTACAAAACAACAGACGGATCAAACGAAATTTTAAAAGATTTAGAAAACAATAAATTTGAATTAATATATTTATTAGGTCAGGATAATATTAAATTTAACAAACAAAATGAATTTATAATTTACCAAGGTAGTCATGGAGATAAGGGTGCAGAAATTGCTGATATTATACTTCCAGGTGCAGCCTACACAGAACAGAGTGGCTATTATACTAACCTAGAGGGAAAATTACAAAAAGCATATAAAGCTTCATATCCACCTGAGAATGCAAAAGAAGATTGGCTAATAATAAATGAAATCGCAGAAATTATGAATCATAGAAAATTATTTAATGATAAAGATGAACTAGAAAGTAGTTTAATCAATCAAATTAATTTAATGATAGAAAAAAATAAATCAAAAAATTTTATTCAAATTGAAAATTTAACATTTGAAAAAGAAATTTTGAAAATTGATTCTGAAGACTATTATCATTCAAATGTAATTGCTAGAGCTTCTAAGACAATGAACGAATGTAAGTTAGCAAAAATTAATTTTAAATCTACAGGCACAGAAGGTTAATTAAATGGAATATTTAAATATAATCTTTTCTGAAACTTACAAGATATTATTTTTATTAGTTCCAGTTTTGGTATCGGTTGCAATGATAGTCTGGCTTGATCGTCGTATTTGGGCTTTTGTTCAAAAAAGACAAGGTCCAAATGTTGTTGGTCCATTTGGTTTATTACAGTCATTAGCTGATGCGCTAAAATATATATTTAAAGAAGTTATTATTCCTTCGAGTTCAAATAAAGTAATTTTTATTCTAGCTCCAATCGTTACTATGACATTAGCTTTAGTGTCTTGGGCTGTTATTCCATTTAGCGCCACTCAAGTAATTGCAAATATAAATGTTGGAATACTTTACTTATTTGCTGTTTCATCCCTAGGTGTTTATGGAATAATTATGGGCGGCTGGGCCTCTAACTCTAAATATCCTTTTTTAGGTGCTATTAGATCTGCTGCTCAAATGGTTTCTTATGAAGTTTCAATAGGCGTTATAATCATAAATGTTTTACTATGTGTTGGTTCATTAAATTTAAATGATATTGTGATTGCGCAAGAGGAACTTTGGTTTGTAGTTCCTTTGTTTCCAATGTTTGTAATTTTTTTCATATCTGCCTTGGCAGAAACTAATAGGCCGCCGTTTGATTTACCAGAGGCTGAGGCAGAACTAGTTGCGGGTTATCAAACAGAATATTCTGGGATGATGTACGCGATGTTTTGGCTAGGTGAATATGCTAATATTTTGCTTATGTGTGCGATGGGGTCAATTCTATTTTTAGGAGGCTGGTTATCGCCAATTGAAATTTATCCATTCAATTTGATACCAGGAGCTATTTGGTTAATCTTTAAGATTTTATTTCTTTTTATATTGTTTGCATTAGTAAAAGCAATTGTACCAAGATATAGATACGACCAGTTAATGAGATTAGGTTGGAAAATATTTTTACCTTTATCTTTAACTTGGGTTGTTCTTACAGCAAGCTATTTGTTTTATTTTAACTTATTACCAGTAAATTAATTATGAGAATTTCAAGAATTTTAAAAACAATTTTTATGTTAGATTTTTTTGGAGGACTCGTAATTGCACTTCGTGAACTTTTTAGATCTAAAAAAACAATCAATTACCCATTTGAAAAAGGAAAAATAAGCCCAAGATTTAGAGGTGAGCATGCCCTTAGAAGATACCCAAATGGTGAAGAGAGGTGTATAGCTTGTAAATTATGTGAAGCTGTTTGTCCTGCTCAAGCTATAACCATAGAGTCTGCAGAGAGAGATGATGGAAGTAGAAAAACTACTAGATACGATATAGATATGATGAAATGTATTTACTGTGGCCTATGTGAGGAATCATGTCCTGTTGATGCAATTGTTCAAGGTCCTAACTTTGAATTCTCAACAGAAACTAGAGAAGAGCTTTATTATAATAAAGAAAAACTTTTAGACAATGGTGATAGATGGGAAAATGTTTTAGCGGCAAATATTAAAGCTGATAAACCATACAGATAATTATTATGTTAGCACATTCAATTTTTTTTTATATTTTCTCATTAATAGCGATCATTTCAGCAATAATGGTAACTGTGTCTAAAAATACAGTTCATTC